>Ga0209848_1000431_pt1 | contig 17497 bp, 15 predicted proteins | sample OrgsoiDNA_201062_FD_185810 | JGI IMG/M metagenome (GOLD analysis project Ga0209848, IMG submission 185810) | Permafrost soil microbial communities from the Arctic, to analyse light accelerated degradation of dissolved organic matter (DOM) -... | ecosystem: Environmental > Terrestrial > Soil >...
AGAGGAGAAAGCATCAACAACAAAATCCATGTCATCTTCAGACATAAAAAATCCGGGAACAGAAGGCTGTTCCCGGATTGTCTCTTACTGGCAGGATCGTTCAAGTACTCTTAAACGATCGGCATTAGTCCAAATGGACGGTGTTTTTTTATGTTCCTCTCCCTGGTAGAAGAGAAGATGTAGCAACGTATTAAACGACTTTGCTCAGCGTTCTCATTTCATATCACCTGCACGCTTCACCCAATCTCCTCCTTCAATACGCGGTACTCCTTCGAGTGAACGTATGTAGACGTAGATCCAGGCACTGCCGTACGGGGTGGAAATCAGTTCACGTTTATAATCTTTTGTATTACTTTTCAGTTCGTCCAGTTCAGCCATAATAGACGACGTGATGCGGTAAACTTCACAATAGACTTTCCCTTCCCCTGGAACTGCTGCCGGATAGTGCCCCAGATTATAGAGCGCATACCCTTCCAACTCGTGGTCACCCAACCACTGAGCGTTCGTCATCCAATGACTGTTGCCTTGCTTGCGTCGTAAACTGCCATAAACAATGATTCGCATATTTGGTTTCGTATAGTAAAGGTCACATGGGTTAAAACTGAAACTGATAAAGCACATCTAATGCCTGATCGATGCCGGATACAGCTTCCAGATACAGTTTAGGCATCAAGCGATAGCGCAGGGTCAATGTTGCCAGCGAGTCGAAAATCCCGACGCCATATTTCACCTGTAATCCGGGTAAAACATAGCCACTGACCACCACCTGGGAGCTGTCTCCCACGCCTTGCGTATCCAGTGCCAGGTTACTGACACCGAATGCTTCGCCGATTTTACCCACAAGTTTACCACTTTGCGCAACCCCCATACCGATAAGCATTGAGGTCATGGCCCCGCTGTCGGCTCCCGAACTGTCCAAACCTTGCCCGCGAAGCAGGTAGGACAAGGCTTCTTGCTGTGACATGGTCGGGTCTGAGAATATTTCAAGTTTAGGGGCATCGGCCTCGCCAGTGACGCGAAGCCCGGCAATAACGTCGTTTTCTGTCGAATCAGGATTACGGATAGCCTCAAGATTGAGCAGCGGCTGGTCGGCCGGACCGGAGAATAATAGCTGACCTTTACGCACCAGCAAATCCTGCCCATACGCATGGAAACGCCCGGACGGAATATCAATCTGGCCGTTCAGACCCAGCCCCCGGCTGTCCTGTACAACCTTCAGCGCGCCTTTCAGACGTGCTTTCAGGCCGAAGGCATCGATGCGTACATCATCGCCAATATTTACAATCAGATTGCTGTTGATCGGAATCGAGGCCGTGGCGGGTGCAATGGGTTGGCGCTGATCGTCAAGCATCACCTCATCAGGCGAGATACCCACCGCGCTTTCCGGTAACTCCTGCACCGTGATACGCGCCCACGGAATATCAACCCGGCCATTCAGCGAGAAGAGCTGAGGCGTGGCGTCAAACACCAGATCTGGCGAGACGTCCAGGCGCACCATTGGCGGAATTGACACCCGCACGCGGTCGCCTTTGGCCGAAACACGTGCACGCCAGGCATTCAATTCACTCCAGTCGGCATTACCATTCAGCGCCAGTTGACCGTGCGCGGTGCGAATCACCCCGGCCATCAGCGATGACATGCCGTTGAAATTGATGTTGATATTGGCATTCGTGATATCGAACGGCATGAACTGACCATCGAAATCGACGTCAGTCAGGGCTAATCGCCCGAATACCTGAGGTTTTTGTACATCGCCCCCCAGACGCAGATTCGCATTGAGAATACCGGAGGCTTTTTCACCCTCCATCAGCGCGGGTTGTAACAGCGCCATAGAAATTTTGGTGATATTGACGTTACCGCTCAGATTACGGCGGCCTTGCGGATCGGCAATCTGAATATTGCCGTCAAGCTGACCGTTATTGGCAATCTTGATCAGCCAGTCGAGATTGGCGCGCCCATTGTTCAGCCCCGCGTTAAGGTTCAGCGTATCGAAGGCCACAGGCAGCGGATTGCCCTGAATCAGCTGCTGTACTTTCACACCTTTGCCCACCAGCGACAGACTGGCCTGCGGCAACCCGCCATCGGCCTTCCAACTGACGTTAGCATTGCCACTGAAGACGCCGCTGAGTTTGGTCTCCTCCCCCAGGAAGGGTTTGAGCATGGCCAAATCAAACCGGTTGAGCAGCAGACTGGCCTGTCCGCTGGCACCTGCCTCAATGGTTTTCGGCACACACAGATCGGCATCCGGGTTTTGCCAGCAGTGCGGCCCGACGGTCACCCGCTGCTCTTTGTTGAAATACTCGAGAGCAATCGCACGGTTCAGACGCCATTCACCGACCGGCGTATCAAACAGCGTATTGTTGATGTTGCCTTTCCACTGCTCGGTCGTGCGGTCAAAACTGCCGCTCAGTGCCAGGCGGCCGGAGACCGGTTTGCCTTCGATATTAAGCTTCAGCTCATGCTGTTTTTCGTTGCCTTTGGCATCCAGCGTCAGGTCACTGATTTGCAGCGCATCCTGCTTAAGCTGTTGCACCCGCACGGCAAGATTGCCCTGAATCTGGTCAGAAGAGCTGACGTCACCTTTGATGCTGACGCGGCTGATGGTCAGAGCCTGCCATTTCATACCCGTCGCAGTGAGATCGGCCAGCAGTTTTGGCGATTTAAGATCACCCCGCAGTTGCAGCATCCCCTTCGCCACGCCGCCCAGTCCTGGCAATGCGCCATCCAGATGCGGCGCATCGATTTTTGCGTCGAGATCCCACTGGTCGCTAAGCTTACCTTTCACATCAATATTGTTGCGCCCCAGCTCCAGATGCATCTGGGGAATATCCCACTGGCCGTAGCTATTACCACGCAGGTTACCGCGGGCTTTGACCAGATTGTTTTTCACGTTGCCGTCGAGTTCAAGCATCGGCACCTGCATCTGCCAACTGCCGCCATAAAGACTACCGCGAGTGGCAATTTTGCCCTGCAACTTCGCCGGCCAGTCCGGGTACTGCTTGGCAGTGTTGATGTTATTCAGCGTCAGCAAGGTGTTCCAACTGATGGCTTTACTCCAGTCCACCACGCCGGTCAGGTCAGTCGTCCCCTGTAACGCAGCGAGTCGCAGCAAGGTCAGTTTGAATTGTTCGACATTACCTTTACCGTCGACGGTCAGCGTCGCCGGTGGAATGTGATCACCGCTAAAATCAGAGTGCAGAGACAGCGCGTAGTCCGTGGCTTTTCCGCTGAATTTCAGTTTGAAATCTTTAACCTGATACTGTGGTTTACCCGTCAGCGGCCATTGCAGCGTAGTACTCTCCAGCGCCAGATTGAGCGGCAGACCAGCTTCGGCCAGTTGGGTTTCCAGGGATAACTGCGCCCGCACCGGGCCGGAAAGATTCAGGCCGACGTCCAGCTTCTCACGCAGCGCGCCGCCAACTTTCAGTTTGATCTTCTCGCCTTTCACCGGGTCCACATTCAGCGCGGTGTTGATGGTCATCTCGGCCGGCCAGTTGCCGTTGAGCGTGGCCTGACCGATACCATCTAACGACCCCTGCGGCGAGCGCACCTGAAGCGCGTCGAGTTTCACAACCTGATCGCGGGTACTGACCTTTAACAGGAAATGGGTGATCAGCACGTCGGTATCGCCGGTCAGACGCAAATTATCTGCGGTGATCTGATCGATATTAAGATCCAGCGGCAGGCGGAAGTCCGGCAGTTCTGGCAACAGCGGTTTGGCAAACAGTTCCTGCAAGGTTTCACCCAGTGGCTTCTCAGGAACCACGACCGGTTTTTCCGCCGGTTTGCCGGTGACTTTTTCTGTCGCTTTTTCGACGGCTTTATCCTGCGCGGCCTGCACAACCTCCGGCAGCGGGCTGACCGGCGTTTTTGGCAGCGCCATCAACAGGCCACCAATGTGGGTCGGCAACAAATGCAACGAACGGTCCTGCCACTGCGCACCGGTGCGCAACTCCCCCAGGGAGATGGCACGGTCATCGATCGTCACGTTGACGTTATTAAGCGTCAATACCCGCAGGGTGATCGGATAAGGCGTACTGAGATTGGTCAGTGGTTGGCTGTTTTCGGGTTCCGCGACAGGCTCCGCAGGCGTCATCGCTTTGGTATTCACCGCGACGTTAACGTCACGCAGACGCAGCGCATTGATACACAACGCACTGTTCTTAAAGCAGGAGAGATCGACCGAAAGATGAAACTCTCCCGCCGTGACATCCACGCCGGGCATTTCGTAATGCAGCCCCTTCAGCGTCAGGTTGCGCCAGCCCCCTTCGACGCTGGCGATATTCAGCCCGGGAACAAAACGCTGCGCAGCGCTGAGGACCAGATGCAAGCCGGTTTGCGTGCCGATGAGAAACGCCGCCGTGCCCACCAGCAGCAACAGAGCAATCAGGAAACCAAGGCAGAACTTCTTAAACAAACTCATAATTCAGGACCCAAACCGATGTAAAACTGCAATCCATGCTCGTTCTGGTCGGCAACCGGTGCGGCGATATCGAACTTAACCGGCCCAACCGGCGAGGCCCAGCGCACACCCACACCCGCACCCGTTTTAACATTGCTTTTTGCGATGTCATCCACCGCTTCGCCCGAGTCAACAAACACTGCGCCCCACCATTTTCCGGTCACGTTGTACTGATATTCCAGCGAGCCGGTCGCCAGCTTGGACGCACCGGTTAGCTTGCCGTCATCATCTTTTGGTGAAATCGATTTGTATTTATAACCACGGATACTGCGGTCACCCCCGGCGAAGAAGCGCAGGGACGGCGGTACACGCTGAAAGTCATTGGTTTCAATCCAGCCCAGATTGCCACGCACGACAAAACGGTGCTTCTCGGCCAGGGTGCGGATCCAGACGTTTTGCGCCTGAATCACGGCGAAGTCGACATCAGAACCCCAGCTGGTATCAGAGATATCCAGCGAGTAGCGCTGGGAGTCGCCCCAGGTCGGCATCAGGCCGCCACGCTGCCGGGTGCGGTTAACGTTCACACCAGGGTAGAGGAGCATCGTCGTGTTGGTCACGCTGCCCTGCGTAAAGTGGTCCAGGCTCCAGCGCAGGTTCACCGCACGCTGCCAGCCGCTGTCCAGATCCCAATAACGCGCCAGATTGACGGTACTGGAGTCAGATTTAGTGTCATTGAGGTCTTCGCGCTTAAAGCCGCCCTGCACCAGATAATATTGCTGGAGAGGATCTTTTAGCAGCGGGATTTTATACGTCAGATCGAGTGATTGCTCAGGAGCCGAAAGGCTGACCGAGCTCTCCAGACTCTGGCCACGATCGTTGACCCAGGGCTTTTTCCAGTTAGCTTTCAGCCGCGGACCGACGTCAGTGGAGTAACCGACCCCGGTTTCTAAGGTATTTCGCGTGCGCGGCGTCACCACCGCATCCAGCGGCAGCGTTTTGGTGGTTTTCGCCCCGTCAAATTGTGGGGACACCACCACCGAGTTGAACCAGCCGGTGGCTGCCAGTCGCCGGTTCAGCTCCGCCAGATCGGCCGAGCTGTAATAATCGCCTTCATGAAACGGCACCAGATTTTGCAGATACTCTTCGCGGATCTGCGAGCCCTGAAAATTGACCTTGCCAAAGTGATAGCGCTCGCCACTGTCAAACTGGATATCCCAGAAGGCTTTGTGCTCGTCTTCAATTACACCGAGCTGGCTTTTACGCATATCCGCATCAAAGTAGCCTTTACGCACAGACATGCCGGTCAGGGCGCTTTTAAAATCATCATAGGTGCTGTGATTCAAAATGGTGCCGACGGCGGGGACACGCGACTTCTTCAGCGCCTCAAACTCATTATCTTTGCTCGCCTGCCCGTCAATCACCACGTGAGTACCTGCGATCTTTACCGGCGTTCCCGGCGTCACTTTGGCAATCAATACCGGGCGGCCCGGCGGTGGGGTCTGGCGCAAATCAAAATCGATGGTCGGTTGGTAATAGCCCAAAGGGCGTAAACCCTGCTCGATAGCCGCACTGACACGGGCACGGAAACGCCCGTCGGCACCGACTTCATCGCTTTGGATGGAGGAAAGCCGGACCCGCACATTCTTTTCAAGGTCACCATCGAGACCTTCCAGCTGCAAACGTACTTTCGCTGCCATGGAGAGCGAAGGAGCCAGCAACAGACCTAATAAAAAAAGTTCCCGGTGGTATCGTGGCACGCGCACTCCTGCTAATTTTACTGTCCTGTTAAAATATCAGATGCCAGTCAGGGAATTAATGCCGCAGCACGGCAGATTCACCTATTTAAAATCCGATTAACGCATTTTAGTGCTAATCCATGAAAATTTATCAACGACGAGGCAACGTAACCCGTATTGTGTGCAAAGTCGCAATCAGATACAACTAACCGTGGCCTTTTGGCCGCAATAGGTTATTAAATAAACAGCCGGAGTCTCCTGTGGTGCAACATTCCGATAGCACACGTATTGATACACCCCATTTCGATAAAACCCAGATTGTGAAGCAGGAAGATGCTTTGCCAGGCCGCGTAACCCCGATGCCGGTCGCCACCACGCACGTGGTCAACGGCCATTCGATGACACATGTTCCTGACAATATGGACGTGGCCATTTTCGCGATGGGCTGTTTCTGGGGCGTAGAACGCCTGTTCTGGCAGCAGAAAGGGGTTTACAGCACGGCGGCGGGCTACAGCGGCGGTTTCACACCAAACCCGACCTATCGTGAAGTATGTAGCGGTCAGACAGGCCATGCAGAAGCGGTTCGCGTGGTCTTTGACCCGGAGGTCATCAGCTACGAACACTTGCTGCAAATCTTCTGGGAAAATCACGACCCGGCGCAGGGCATGCGTCAGGGCGGCGATTTAGGCACGCAATACCGCTCAGCGATTTACCTGTTGAGCGAAGAGCAACAAGACGCCGCACAGGCCAGCCTGCAACGTTTCCAGCAGGCGATGGACAGTGCGGGCGATAAGCGCCACATCACCACTGAAATCACCGAAGCCCTGCCGTTCTATTATGCGGAAGACGATCACCAGCAATACCTGTTCAAAAATCCTGAAGGTTATTGCGGTCTGGGTGGTATCGGTGTGTGCTTACCGCTTTAATAAAAGAACCCCCAAAATCATTCAATTTGCAGGTAGGCGGCAACCGAAAGAATCCGATGAGCTTACTCAGGTAAGTGATTCGGGTGAATGAGGGCAGCCAACACCCCTGTAATTTGAAGGATGCAGGGGGTTTTTTAAGCGCTGGCGGCAATCTCAGTGCTACTGCTATACTATGCGGGCCGCAAATGTGGCCCGATAAACGGTTTTCTGGCTGTTATCTTTGATTTTTTTGCTCTAAATGATGTTTTCTTTTATACAGCAATCCAATGAGTGCCCTTCCCTGCCGATCTTTGTATCGGTGTTAAACGGATAGATTATGTTAAACAGTATCTTACTGATTCTCTTACTTATCGCGATCAGTGCCTTTTTCTCCCTATCGGAGATATCGCTGGCCGCTTCTCGAAAAATTAAACTCAAGCTCCTGGCTGATGAAGGAAACATCAACGCCTCACATGTATTGAAACTACAAGAAACCCCAGGTCTGTTCTTCACCGTTGTTCAAATCGGGCTTAATGCCGTCGCTATCCTCGGTGGTATTGTCGGCGATGCCGCGTTCTCTCCTGCCTTCAAAATGTTTTTCATTCGTTTCCTGTCACCAGAAATGGCCGATCAGGTCAGCTTTATCTGCTCCTTCGTTCTGGTCACCAGCCTGTTTATTCTGTTTGCTGACCTGACGCCGAAGCGCATCGGTATGATTTCACCCGAAACGGTTGCCGTTCGTATAGTCAACCCGATGCGTTTCTGCCTGTTCGTGTGCCGGCCAATGGTCTGGTTCTTCAACGGACTGGCTAACGTCATTTTCCGCCTGTTCAAGTTGCCAACCGTGCGTAACGACGATATCACTTCTGATGATATTTATGCCGTAGTGGAAGCCGGTGCGCTGGCGGGCGTACTGCGTAAGCAAGAGCATGAGCTGATTGAAAACGTATTTGAGCTGGAATCGCGGACCGTGCCGTCATCTATGACCTCACGCGAGAGCGTGATTTTCTTTGACCTGCGCGAAAGCGAAGACAGCATTAAAGAGAAGATTTCTACCCATCCGCACTCGAAGTTCCTGGTGTGCGACGGCCATATCGATCAGGTCGTGGGTTATGTCGATTCAAAAGACCTGCTGAACCGCGTGCTGGGTAATCAGAGTCTGATGCTGAGCAGCGGCGTGCAAATTCGCTCGGCGCTGATCGTACCCGATACACTGACGCTCTCCGAGGCGCTGGAAAGTTTCAAAGCGGCTGGTGAAGACTTCGCGGTGATCCTCAACGAATATGCGCTCGTGGTGGGGATTATTACGCTCAATGACGTGATGACCACGCTGATGGGCGATTTAGTCGGTCAGGGCATGGAAGAGCAGATTGTCACGCGTGATGAAAACTCATGGCTTATCGAGGGGGGGACACCTATCGAAGACGTGATGCGCGTACTGCATATCGAAGCGTTCCCGCAGGCGGGTAATTATGAAACCATCGGCGGTTTCATGATGTTCATGCTGCGTAAAATCCCTAAACGTACCGACTTTGTGAAGTTCTCCGGCTACAAGTTTGAAGTCGTGGATATCGACAGCTACAAAATCGACCAACTGCTGGTGACCCGCATCACCGATAAACCTGTCGCACCGTTGTTGCCAAAGACGCCGCAGGAAATCAAAGATGAGAAGAATGCGCAGAAGCTTGCCGAGAAAAACGGCGATCACTCATCATGATTGAGTGAATGCCAGAAACACGAACGGCCCTGAAAAGGGCCGTTTTTTTTGGTGCTGATGACCGTGGTTGTCATCTGCGCCAGGCATTTAGCCCATTTCAGTCTGCAAGTACGTCACCTGACGGTTTACTTCTGACATCACACTGAAGTGGCGCTTATCACGTACTTTTGGCAATAAAATTTTGCCTTGGTCAAACTCAAATGCACCGACGTCTTTAATATAAAGGCGACCACGGAACAGCGTCTTAACGTACTTGGCTACTTTCAACGGATTGTAGCGCTGGAAGATTCTCATTTTTCTACTTTCCTCCGATAAATCACTGCGTATTCAGGCCGGGTAAAGCTGCGATGAAAGCCTGAATAACATCGTATTCGCAGTGAGTAGACATATAACATAGCAGGGAGTTCAGGTTATTCCAGTTTATTTAACTGCTTTTACTTGTCTTGACAGTGTGGTTTTCAGAATTGTCGCATTCCGACAGTATAACCCTTCAATTCGTGCCACTTCTGTAACCTATAACACACTGTTAACATTCCAACAGGACAGACCACTTGTCTGATTCTATGATTGTCAGGTCAGCCTATTTTTACGGCCTCATTTATAGGGAGTATGTATGATGTTAAAAAGCCTGCTTATGGTGTCTCTGGTTGTTTTCCCGTTATTCGCTTGTGCACACAACCTGGTGCCAGGAGAACGCCTGCCCGCCGTGGGCGTTGATGACAAAGGTGAGCTGAACTATGTCAATAATGACTTCAGCTACAGCCGGTGGAACAGTGCCAAACTGCCCGGTAAAGTACGTCTGGTGCAGCATATGGCCGGGCGCACCAGCGCCAAAGCACTGAACGCCCCGCTGATCGATGCCATCAGGGCAGCCAATCTACCGCACGATCATTACCAAACGACGACAATCATCAATACCGATGACGCCATCATGGGAACCGGCATGTTTGTGCGCAGCAGTATTGAAAGCGGTAAGAAGGAGTTCCCCTGGTCACAAATCATTGTCGACAGTAATGGCGGGGTGAAAAAGGCCTGGGAGCTTGAGCCAAAAAGCTCTGCCGTGGTGGTGCTGGATAAAGATGGCGTGATTAAGTGGGTCAAAGAAGGTGCGTTGACGCAGGAAGAGGTTCAGCAAGTGGTGGCGTTGTTACATCAGTTAGTCAAGCAATAGCACATACAGGGACGGAGAGAAGCGCGACCTCTGCGCGCTTCTCTCCGTCAATCAGTCAGAACAACGACACCCGGAACCCCGGATTGAGGAACGACTCTTTCGGGGTATACAGTAATGCCTGACCGGTCCAGTCATGCACAATCGCACCGGCAGCAATCGCCACCGCGTGCCCTGCGCCGGTGTCCCAGATATTAGTCGGCCCGAAGCGCGGATAGAGCTGTGCTTCGCCCTCGGCAACCAGACAGAACTTCAGTGACGAGCCGATAGCAACCGTTTGATGCTCACCCAGCTGTGACAGATAATCCTGCAACTCCTGATCGTTGTCATAATGCGAACGGCTGACGACCACCAGCGGCGGATGGGCTTCCTTCACCTGTATTTGCTTACGTTCGCCGTTTTCCTCTTTCCAGGCTTTACCCTCAGCGGCGCTGTACATCACTTGGGTGACCGGCACATACACCACGCCCAGTACCGGCTTGCCATCTTCGATAAGCGCGATATTGACGGTGAACTCACCGTTGCGCTTCAAAAACTCTTTGGTGCCGTCGAGCGGATCCACCAGCCAGTAACGGCTCCAGCCCTGACGTTCGCTCCAGGACTGTGGATCTTCCTCAGACAACATCGGTGTTTGCGGATCAAGCAGCGCCAGTCCATTCTTAATCACGTTATGTGCCGCGATATCTGCGGCAGTGACCGGTGACGCATCGCTCTTCTGGCGAGCGTCAAGGGGTTGTTCACCGTCATAAACCGCCATAATGGCATCACCGGCATCGCGCGCCAGCTGGCAAATTTTATCTAACATATTTCACCTCAGTCATTCTTTCATAAACGCAACGTCATGTATGAAGCCTAGTTTTTTTTAGGCGGAATAGCCATCCCGTAATCTGCGGCTGTTAACAATTCCACCACGCAATACCCGTTACATCTCACAATTTTTTATGACAACTGATTACATTCTCATCAAATTTTGAGATATATATCGGGTTTTTCCCTTTATGGATATTCCCCTTTCTGGAGGCACTGCAATGATTACGCGTCACTTGACGTTATCCCTGTTAGCTACGCTGGTTGCCGTTTCAGCCCACGCATCGCAGGTGGATCTGCGGATCATGGAAACCACCGATTTACACAGCAACATGATGGACTTCGACTACTACAAGGATAAACCGACGGATAAGTTCGGCCTGGTACGTACTGCCAGCCTGATCCATGCCGCACGGGACGAAGTCACTAACTCCGTGCTGGTCGATAACGGCGACGTGATCCAGGGCAGCCCGCTCGGTGATTACATGGCGGCCAAAGGCCTGAAGAAGGGCGATGTTCATCCGGTCTATAAAGCGATGAATACGCTGGATTACGTGGTTGGAAATCTGGGCAACCATGAATTCAACTACGGGCTGGATTACCTGAAAAAAGCACTGGCCGGGGCGAAATTCCCTTACGTGAATGCCAACGTCATCGACAGTAAAACCGGCAAGCCGCTGTTTACACCGTTTTTAATCACTGATAACCCGGTAAAAGACCGCGACGGCAAAACCCATAATCTGCGTATCGGCTATATTGGCTTCGTGCCACCGCAAATCATGGTATGGGACAAAGCCAACTTGCAGGGCAAAGTGACCGTCGCAGACATCACCGAAACCGCCAAAAAATGGGTGCCGGAGATGCGCAGACAAGGCGCGGATATCATCGTGGCGATCCCTCACTCAGGGCTATCGGGTGACCCTTATAAAACCATGGCGGAAAACTCAGTCTATTACCTGAGCCAGGTGAAAGGGATCGACGCCATCATGTTCGGCCATGCGCATGCCGTCTTCCCAAGTGAAGAGTTTGCCAATATTAAGGGCGCGGATATCAAACAGGGCACGCTGAACGGTGTTCCTGCGGTGATGCCAGGTATGTGGGGTGACCATCTGGGCGTGGTAGACATGGTACTCAACAATAACGGCGGGAAGTGGCAGGTTGAAACGGCCAAAGCCGAAGCCCGGCCGATTTATGACAAGGCCAACAAGAAGTCTTTGGCGGCTGAAGATCAAAATTTAGTGAAAGTGTTGGCGGAAGATCACAATGCTACGCGGGATTTCGTCAGCAAGCCGGTGGGTAAATCTACCGACAATATGTACAGCTATCTGGCGCTGGTACAAGATGACCCGACGGTGCAAATCGTCAATAACGCGCAGAAAGCTTATACCGAGCACTTCATTCAGGGCGATCCGGATCTTGCCAATCTGCCGGTACTTTCTGCGGCGGCACCGTTTAAAGTCGGTGGGCGTAAAAACGATCCGGCCAGTTTTGTCGAAGTGGAAAAAGGTGAGCTGACGTTCCGTAACGCAGCAGATTTATACCTTTATCCGAACACATTAGTGGTGATGAAAGTCAGTGGTCAGGAAGTCAAAGACTGGCTGGAGTGTTCCGCCGGGCAGTTCAATCAGATCGATGTTAACAGCAGCAAACCGCAGTCGCTGATTAACTGGGACGGTTTCCGCACCTATAATTTCGACGTAATTGATGGTGTGAATTACCAGATTGATGTCAGCCAGCCCGCGAAGTTCGACGGCGAATGTACGCTGATCAATAAAGACGCCGGGCGGATCAAAAACCTGACCTTCAACGGCAAACCGATCGACCTCAAAGCGACCTTCCTGGTTGCAACCAATAACTACCGCGCCTACGGCGGTAAGTTTGCCGGCACCGGTGACAACCATATTGCGTTTGCTTCGCCGGATGAGAACCGCTCGGTCGTCGCAGCGTATATCAGCGCGGAGACCCAAAAGCACGGCGCAGTCACGCCAACGGCCGACAACAACTGGAAGCTGGCGCCAATCAAATCATCGCAACCGCTGGATATCCGCTTCGAAACCTCGCCGGGTGAAAAAGCGGCGGCCTTTATTAAATCGCACGCACAGTATCCGGTGACCGCCAAAGGCACTGACGCCATCGGCTTCGAAATTTATCAGGTCGATTTACAGAAATAATGCCTTCCCCAAACGCCCCTTTCGGGCTGAGGGCTCCCCATAAATAAAGACAGGCATAGAAGGTTGTGACCTACTTAGTGTTCCAGCAAAAAGTAAGGTCTCCCCTCTATGCCTGCTTCTCAAGTTTGCCACAGATTCTTTAGTCAGCCCCTCCGCTCGATACATCAGTATCGCAAAAACGCTCTGCTAGATATGACCGTTGCACTGACTCGCGGCGCTTCTCTTTCCCTCACCAGTATCGGCAGATTTCTGCCCGGAACAGCGCGCGTTAAACACAAGATCAAGCGTGTCGACAGGCATCTCAACAACGATTTGATGTTTAAGGATATTCCTGCCATTTATCAGCAACTGGTTTCCCGCCTGACTCACCGTCTTCCGTTTTGTGTCATTGCAGTTGAGTGGAGTGGTTATACGACAATCACCGGGAACACTGTCGGGGATGAACCCCGACAGTGTTTATGAAGAAATGGCGGGGGCTTACCGAGACATCATCATGGTCTACTGATGATATTTCTGGGGATCCCTCAGGCCGTCCGGGGCGTTTATTTCTTCCATACTTCCTTTGGGCTATAGCCTTGCCTTAAACATGTATTTATAATACATGTTATGTGATTTATTCATTTAACGAGGCTTCATCATGGACTATCGCGACCAACCCCTTGGCGCTCTGGCTGTTGCCATTCCCCGCGCCACCCGCTTATTCCGTCAATACGATCTGGATTTCTGCTGCGGTGGTAAACAAACTCTGCTGCGTGCTGTGACCAAAAAAGAGCTGGATATCGATCTGATTGAGCAGCAATTAGCGGAAATTGCACAACAACCGGACACCTCGGTTGACTGGAAAACTGCGCCGCTGGCTCAGATTATTGATTTCATCATTCCACGCTATCACGACCGTCACCGTCAGGAACTGCCTGAACTGGTGCTGATGGCGGAGAAGGTCGAAGGTGTTCATGGGGATAAAGCGCCCTGTCCGCACGGTCTGGCGCTCCAGTTACAGCGAATCCTTGACGAGCTGACCAGCCATATGATGAAAGAGGAGCAGATTCTGTTTCCGATGATCCGTGGTGGAATGGGTCGTCAGGCTGCCGGCCCGATATCTGTCATGGAGCGTGAACATGATGATGCCGGTGAGATTCTGGAAGAGATTAAACGCCTGACAAATAATGTCACGCCACCGGAAGGCGCATGTGTCACCTGGCGCGCGCTGTATGCTGGGATCAACGAATTCATTACTGACTTAATGGAACACATTCATCTGGAAAATAACCTGCTGTTCCCACGTGCCCTGCGCGGTGAATAGTCCAGATCCCACCCTAAATAGTTCAAGTTGCAGGAAAGCAGCCAATCTATCAACGACTTGAAGTATGACGTGGAAACGTAAAAAAGGGCGCAGATGCGCCCTTTTCATTTCTGCATTCTACAAAGAATTACAAGATTTCCAGCAGCTCAACTTCAAAAGTCAGCGCACTGAAAGGTGGGATGGACGCGCCAGCGCCACGTTCGCCATAAGCCAGGTTATGAGGGATATACAGCTCCCACTTAGAACCGACGGGCATCAGGGTCAGCGCTTCAATCCAACCTGCGATAACACCGCTGACCGGAAATTCTGCTGGCTCGCCGCGCTGTACGGAGCTGTCGAACACGGTACCGTCAATCAGTTTACCGGTGTAGTGAACACGCACGCGGTCCTGACGGCCTGGGATCGGGCCTTCGCCCTGGGTGATCACAGAGAATTGCAGACCCGATTCCGTGCTGGTGACGCCATCACGCTGGGCGTTGGTGGTCAGGAACTCCTGGCCTTCCACTGCCAGCGCTTCCTGACGCTCACGGCGCACTGCATCAGCACGTTCGTGAACTTCACGCAGCGCGCGGTGAACCACATCAACCGGAACTGCTGGCGTATTCCCTTCCAGCGCATCGCGTAAGCCTGCCAGCAATGCGTCAGGCTCTAAACCCTGTAAACCTGATTCCTGCAATTGTTGACCGACCTGCAAGCCGATACCGTAACTTGCCTGCGCTTCTACGCTGTCAAATGAAGGGGTTGTCATGGAGTTTCCTTTAGTCTTTAAATAAGTCGAACGCGCAGCATAACAGCGCGTGGCTTTTGGGTAAAATTCTCTATAGTGCAAGGTGACACTTGCCGCAGTTCTGCAGGAAACAGATCGGAATTATGTTATTCATTGCGCATTAAGGGACCGCTTACGTGCTATTGGTGCTTTGTTCCTTTTCGCATCAAGCAGTTAACCCGCTATACTTACCGGGAAAATCCGACAGAATAATCGGGTATGATTTTTTTCTGTTTACTTGCAGTTGTGCGTAAGAAAGAGAGGTTGTCATGGGCAGAATCCCGCCCAGGAGAAGGAAAGCCATCCGTATTTATCAACCCATGTTGAGATCCTGGATTGCCATTATGAAAAGGCCGATGCGTGACACTACGCCGCTGTCTGAAAGCGACGAATCCCAAGAGCAGCCGCCAGTGCAACCATCAATGATGAGTAAAGCCAAAGCGCTGGCCTGCAAAGCCTGGCACATGAGCGATGATTTTAACTGGATGTCGCCACTGCCGTACACTCATCGCCGCTGGATAATCGTCAGCGTACTGGTGATGATATTAGCGTTACTGTGGCCTTATTCGCCACCGAACAGCTATTCGCCGTCACAACCGCAGCAACCGGCATCGATTCCAATGCAGGCTGATCTGAGGAACGAGCAGGGGCGTACCACACAACTGGCGCAACCTCAGCCACAACAGCAACAGGCGGCCACTGAGCCGCCTCAGCCAATTGCGCAGGAGAACTGGAAAAGTTACCGCGTTCAGTCCGGTCAGACGCTGGCGCAGTTGTTCCGCGACAATAATCTGGCCGTTGGCGAAGTGTTTGCGATGGCACAAGTCGAGGGCGATCAAAAACCGCTGAGTAATCTGAAGGCCGGGCAGGAAGTGAAGATACAGCGCAATGCGCAGGGTGTCGTGACGTCGCTGCAAGTAACCAATGAACAGAACTCGACGGTGCTATTTACCCGCCAGGCTGACGGCAGTTACCAGCGCAGCCGCTAGCTATTCATGCGCGGTATTTTAGGCAATATGCGGCTTCGGGACTTTTTTTGCATTTCCAGAAAAGCAAAACGCCGGCACAAGGCCGGCGTCTCACGGGTTTACTTCAGCGTAATTACGCTTCAGAAACCACTACGACATTCAGTTTAGCGAATACGTCGCTGTGTACCTGGAACTCAACTTCGTGTTCACCAGTGGTACGCAGAACGCCATTCGGCAAACGAACTTCGCTTTTTGCAACTTCAACGCCAGCTGCAGTCACTGCATCAGCAATATCGCGAGTACCGATAGAGCCGAACAGTTTGCCTTCGTCGCCTGATTTAGACGCGATGGTGACTGAACCCAGTTCGTTGATTTTAGTTGCGCGAGCTTCAGCAGCGCCCAGAACGTCAGCCAGTTTGGCTTCCAGTTCTGCACGACGTGCTTCGAAGAACTCAACGTTTTTCTTGGTAGCAGGAACAGCTTTGCCCTGTGGTACCAGGAAGTTACGAGCATAGCCCGCTTTAACGTTAACTTGATCACCCAGGCTGCCCAGGTTTGCTACTTTATCAAGCAGAATAACTTGCATTACCTTAACCTCTCAAAGTCGTTTATGGACAGTGGCCTATTACTGATGACGATCAGTATATGGCAACAAAGAAAGGTAGCGAGCGCGCTTGATACAACGAGCGAGCTGACGCTGGTATTTTGCACGAGTACCGGTAATACGGCTCGGGACAATTTTACCGCTTTCGGTAACGTAGTTTTTCAGCGTAGCGATATCTTTGTAATCAATCTCTACAACGCCTTCCGCGGTGAAACGGCAGAACTTGCGACGACGGAAATAACGTGCCATTAGGCTAGTCTCCAGAATCTATCAATTCAATCTGCTCGGCATGTAACACCACTTTGTTCAGTCCATTGCGCCCTTGATGGCAACTAATGAATCCAGAAACAGTGAGTTGCGTGCCGACCGTTATACTGTGAGTTAATGCTTGTGACGCTTGTCCACTGACAACCACAGGCATTCTGCACCATGTTTGTCGGTTAAATCCGGCCTCCTGCTGCTGCGAGCGATGCTCTAGCACGAACTGGCAGTGAGGAATGCCCGAAGGACTGACTTTACGAATGGGGGTCTTGCACACTGTGCCGGACAACACCAGACGATTCGCCGTCACGGCAATTACTCTTCAGAATCCCCAGCTTCGGCATCATCATTAGCTTCGGCGAAATCTTCACGACGATCACGACGTTCGTCTTTCGCTTTAACCATTGGAGATGCTTCAGTTACCGCGTGTTTTGTACGCATAACCATGCTACGGATAACGGCGTCGTTGAAGCGGAAGTTTGTTTCCAGCTCATCAATCGCTTCCTGCGGGGCTTCAACGTTCAGCAGAACGTAGTGAGCTTTGTGCAGTTTGTTGATTGGATAAGCCAGTTGACGGCGGCCCCAGTCTTCCAGACGGTGAATCTGACCAGCAGCGTTAGTGATTACTGCACTGTAACGCTCGATCATGCCCGGAACCTGTTCGCTTTGGTCAGGGTGTACCATAAATA
>Ga0209848_1000433_pt1 | contig 17482 bp, 13 predicted proteins | sample OrgsoiDNA_201062_FD_185810 | JGI IMG/M metagenome (GOLD analysis project Ga0209848, IMG submission 185810) | Permafrost soil microbial communities from the Arctic, to analyse light accelerated degradation of dissolved organic matter (DOM) -... | ecosystem: Environmental > Terrestrial > Soil >...
CACGTCGCCATCCTTGACCACGTATTCCTTGCCCTCGGCGCGCATCTTGCCGGCTTCCTTGGCGCCGCCCTCGCCCTTGTACTGGACGTAGTCGTCATAGGCGATGGTCTGGGCGCGGATGAAGCCGCGCTCGAAGTCGGTGTGGATCACGCCGGCCGCTTGCGGCGCCGTGTCGCCGATGTGGATGGTCCAGGCGCGCACTTCCTTGACGCCGGCCGTGAAGTAGGTCTGCAGGCCGAGCAGGTTGTAGGCGGCGCGGATCAAGCGGTCCAGGCCCGGCTCTTCCATGCCCATGTCGGCCAGGAAGGCGCCCTTGTCGGCGTCGTCGAGGTCGGCGATTTCCGCTTCGATGGCGGCGCAGATGGCGACCATGGGCGCGTTCTGCGACTTGGCGTAGGCGGCCAGCTGGTCCAGCAGCGGGTTGTCCTTGAAGCCGGTGTCGGAGACGTTGGCGACATACATGGCCGGCTTGGCCGTGATCAGGCACAACGGCTTGATCAACAACATTTCGTCGGCATCCAGGCCCATGGCGCGCACCGGCTTGGCGTCGTTCAGGTGCGGCATCATGCGTTCGAGCACGGCGACCAGCTTGGCCGCATCCTTGTCGCCGGAGCGGGCTTTCTTGTTTTCGCGGTGGATGGCTTTTTCGACGGTGCCCATGTCGGCCAGCGCCAGCTCGGTCTGGATCACTTCGATATCGTCGAGCGGGCTGACCTTGCCGGCCACGTGGATCACATTGTCATCCTCGAAGCAGCGCACGACGTTGACGATGGCGTCGGTTTCGCGGATGTGCGACAGGAACTGGTTGCCCAGGCCCTCGCCCTGCGACGCGCCCGCCACCAGGCCGGCGATATCGACGAACTCGACGATGGCGTTGACCATGCGTTCCGGCTTGACGATGGCGGCCAGCGCATCCATGCGCGGGTCCGGCACTTCGACGACGCCGACGTTGGGCTCGATGGTGCAGAAGGGATAGTTTTCAGCCGGGATGCCGGCCTTGGTCAGGGCGTTGAAGAGGGTGGACTTGCCGACGTTGGGCAGGCCAACGATGCCGCATTGGAGACTCATGAAAAACCTTTAATAATCAATTGGTTAGGCGGATGCAGATCAAGGCATGAATGCGCCAGGCAGGACTTCAACGTCAACCTTCACCACTACTTAAAATGACAACAAAACCGCCAAAATTGCAGCACGATGACTCAATTTTGCGTAAGTTTTGCCCGAGAATACAGCTATTGTAACCCTCAGCGACACCCTTCTCCAAAAGCATGCTGCGCGGGACGGTGCCGGCAGGACAGGACGCGGCGTCGTTGCCAGCGCCATCGGCTGCATGAGCGCAATGCTATACTCGCGCATTATCAAAAGAACAGCAGGGTATGCGCCACTTTTTCCTGATTCCACTGATCGCGGCGCTCGCCGCGTGCGGCTCCGCAGTCGTCGTACAATCCCCCGATAATTCGCAGGCGCACAATTTCAAGCGTCCGGAGCCGGGCCAGACCATCATCATCCTGCCGCCGCAAACGGCCAACCGCGAATTTGCACCGACCACCGATCCGCTCAGAAAAAAAATCTACCATGCGCTGGAAGACGCCGGCTACCAGCCGCTGGCGCTGGACGATGCCAACTATGCGGAATTGTGGAATAACGAAGTGGCCGATGTCGGCGGCATCTACGACGCGGCGACCGGACAGTTTCGTCCCGACGCCTACGCGCTCGCGCTGTCGCATCTGGCCAGGTGGATCGGCACGCATCAGGACTGCGCCCTGATCCTCAGCCCCACGCTGGTGCTGAAGACCGCCGATTTCGTCGGCAACAGGGCCAGCTGGGACGGTGTGATCAAGGCCCAGCCCGAATCGACGGTGGTCGGTTCGCACTATGGCGGCACCACCCGCGGCTTGTCAGTCAAGCTGGTGGCGTTCAATCCGCAGGGCGAGTGGCAGTTCACGGCCTACGGCGGCTTGATGCTGCCGTACGAAACGAACTACGACAAAAATAAAATGACGCTGCGCGACAACCTGCTCGCCGATCCGGGCGAAACGGACGACGGCGTCAAGGCCGCCTTGATGCCATTGATAAGGTAGAGATTGCAAAGCTCGTCGCGCCGATAAAATGCGGCGAGCGCTCAGGGCGGGGGCCGTGCCGACATTCGGACACAAGCTGGGCAGTCTCGCGGGGATCGCGGGGATCGGACCGACGAGGCCGTGTCCGAATGTCGGCACTCGGGTTTTCCTGCGGCTCAGCGTCCGTCGGCGCGCGGCGGCCATGGTACCGGCCTGACCAGTGCCGTCCGGACGGTTCTTGATGCCACGCAAAGACCGCCTCCGGCCGCTGCGTAGTATTTCCTGATTGCCACAATCGGGAGCCTGCGATGGAAACGACGAGACGAACAAGAATGGCGGCGAGACGGGCCTCGGCCACCATACTCACGTTGATGCTCACGTTGGTCCTGACGTCGGCGCCAGCCGCCGCGTCTCTGCCAGCGCAGGCGGCGGACACCGGCACCGATCCGTCGATGGTGATCGAAAAGCTGCACCAGTCCTACGTCGTCAACCGCGACGGCAGCTACCTCATGACGGACGAGCAGGTGCGCCGCATCGTGCTGGAGCGCGCCGTGCCGGAGCAGAGCCAGATCACCATCAGCTATAACAAGTCGCTGGACGAGATCGTGGCGATCTCGGCCTACACGGAAAAGCCCGACGGCCGCCGCGTGCCCTTGGGCGCCGAACAGATCAAGGACCAGCAGGAAGCCGCCTCGGCCGACGCGCCGCTGTTCCAGGACACGCGCGTCAAGGTGCTGGTGTTTCCCGACGTCGCCGTCGGCGACCGCCTCGTCTTCCAATACCAGATGCAACGCCACACGGCGCTGTTCCCCGGCCAGTTCGAGGACCTGTCGACCGGCTCGTTTTTCCGCAACGACGATTTCCTGCTCAGCTACGACCTGCCCGACGACATGCCGCTGTACGCCGACGCCGACGGCTTCGAAGCGCTGCCCGACGAGCACGCGCACGGCCGCAAGCGCTACCAGTGGCGCTACGTCGCCGGCCCCAACGCGCGCATCGAGTCGGGCGCGGTCAACTACCTCGATTACGGCAAGCGGCTGGCCGTGTCGACCTTCGCCGACTACGCCGCCTTCGCGCGCGCCTACCAGGCCCGCGCGCGCGACAAGGCGCTGCCGGACGCCGCCATCACCGCGCTGGCGCTGCGCCTGACCGCCGACACGCCCGACATGCGCGGCAAGGCGCTGGCCCTAGCCAACTGGGTGCGCCGCCACATCCGCTACGTCGGCGTGTATATCGGCCCCGGCGGCGTGGTGCCGCATCCGGCGCCGGACGTGCTGGCGCAGCGCTACGGCGACTGCAAGGACCACGCGGTGCTGCTGGAGGCGCTGCTGGGCGCCGTCGGCCTGCCCAGCACGGCCGCGCTGATCAACGGCGCCGACGTCTACCGGCTGCCGGCCGTGCCGACGCTGGGCGTGTTCAGCCACGTGATCAATTATGTGCCCAGCCTGGGCCTGTTCCTCGACTCGACCGCCGATTCGGTCGCGGCCGGCTTCCTGCCCGGCCAGGACCTGGGCAAGCCGGTGCTGCTGGTCGAGTCGGGCGCATTGAGCCGCACGCCCGAGTCGCAAGCCGACGTCAGCCGCAACCGCCTGCGCTTCGACGTCGCCAGCGGCGGCAGCTCGCAATTGCACATCACCAAGGTGATCATCGGCACGCAGGCCGAGCCGTTCCGCCAGGCCGTGCGCGACGCCAAACAGGCCGACCGCGAACGCTACGTCGAACGCCTGTTGCAAGGCTATGGACAGCGCGGCGCCGGCCAGTTCGACCCCGGCCGGCTCGACGGCCCCGACGATGAATACCAGATGGGTTTTTCCGGCCTCAGCGAGGATTTCGCCAACCTGCCGGGACCGACCGGCGTGCGCACCTCCTACGACGTGTGGGGCAGCGTCGGCTACAAGGTGAGCGCCTATCTCGATGAAAAGACCCGCTTGCAGGACTTCGCCTGTCCCGGTTTCGACGAGGAGGAGCAGGCCGACTTCCATTTCGCCGCCGGCCTGCGCATTCTGGCCGTGCCGCGCCAGCTGAACCTGCGCGACGGCGCGCTGGCCTATCAAGCCGACTATGTGCGCAAGGGCAATCTGGTGACCGTGCGGCGCCACCTGCGTTTCGCGCCGCCGCGCGCGGTGTGCACGCCGGACGATTATCTGCGCATGCGGCCGCTGCTCGAACGCATGCGGCGCGACCTGAAAAACCAGATCATCATCGAGGCCGACGCACGCTAGCCGGAGATCAGGCCGTATGCAGCTTCATGGTCGCCGCCTCGAACTTGCCTTCGCAAATCTGCGGCAGCACCAGCAGCGATTTCTCGATGGCGTCCTCGATCAGCACCTGGTCTTCGCGGCGCGGCCGGTGCAGCACGAAATCGGCCACCTGCTGCTGCAAACTCAATGAACGGGGATGACCGATGCCGATGCGCAGCCGCCAGTAATCCTGCGTGCCGAGCGCGGCGGTGATGTCCTTCAGGCCGTTGTGGCCGCCCGACGAGCCGCCCTTCTTCAGGCGCGCGATGCCGGGCATCAGATCGAGCTCGTCGTGCACCACCAGCACTTCGTCCGGCGCGATCTTGTAGAAACGGGCCAGTCCGCCGACCGACTGGCCGGAGCGGTTCATAAACGTTTGCGGCTCCAGCAGCCACACTTCCTGGCCGGCGATGGCCGTCTTGGCGAGCAGCGCATTGAAGCGGCTCTCGCGCTGCAGGCGCGCGCCGGGCAGGCTGTTGGCCAGATTGTCGACCAGCCAGAAGCCGGCGTTGTGGCGGGTTTGTTCGTATTCGGGGCCGGGATTGCCGAGGCCGACGATCAGACGTATGGGCATGGTCTACTCTCAAATCAAAAAAAACCCCCGCCCGCAAAAAAGCATGGACGAGGGTTTTTCAGTTCCGCAACCGCATTACTGCGGCGGCCGATTACTTCTTGGCTTTGGCGGCTGGCTTGGCATCAGCGGCCGGAGCAGCTGGAGCGGCAGCGGCTTCAGCGGACACGTGGCCGGCTGGTACCGAAGCGGTGGCGATGGTCAGGTTCGAACCGTGGGTGACCGCGGTCACGCCGGCTGGCAGCACCAGTTCGCCGATGTGCAGCGAGTGGCCGACGTCGATGTTCGACAGGTCGACGGTGATGAACTCTGGCAGGTCTTTCGGCAGGCACGACACTTCGATTTCGTTGGCGACGTGGCTGATGGTGGCGCCGTGCAGCTTGACCGCTGGCGAGACTTCGGCGTTGGCGAAGTGCAGAGCCACTTTCATGTGGATCTTGGTGCTGGCGTCGACGCGCTGGAAGTCAGCGTGCAGGACCAGTTGTTTGAACGCGTGGACTTGGAAGTCGCGCAGCAGCACTTGCTGGGTCACGCCGTCGATTTCCAGATCCAGGATCGACGAGTGGAAGACTTCTTTTTTCAGCGCGTGGTACAGGGCGTTGTGGTCCAGCGAGATATTCACCGGGGCTTCGGCACCGCCGTAGACGATACCAGGGGTTTGGCCGGAAATGCGCAGGCGGCGGCTCGCTCCGGAACCTTGCACTTCACGTTTGAATGCGACAACTTTCATTTGATACTCCAAAATAAACAGGGCTCGCGCCCCGCGTTATGAAGCCCCCGCGACCAGGGTGCTTCGAAAATGAACGCTCGCGCGCTCATGAAACCGGAAAACACAACGGCGCGCCATCCAGGCGCGCCGTCGTAACTACTTGATTTTTAACGTTTATCTATCAGTCGATAAACAGGGAGATCACGGAATCGCCCTTGATGATGCGTTTGAACGTCTCGGCCAGCAGCGGCGCGCAGGTCAGCTGGCGGATCTTGCCGCAAGCCTTGGCCGCTTCCGACAGCGGGATCGTGTCGGTGACGACCAGCTCGTCCAGCGACGAGTTGGTGATGCGGTCGATCGCCGGGCCGGACAGCACCGGGTGGGTGCAATACGCCACCACTTTCTTGGCGCCGCGCTCTTTCAACACTTCGGCGGCCTTGACCAGCGTGCCGGCGGTGTCGACCATGTCGTCCATGATGACGCAATTGCGGCCTTCGACTTCGCCGATAATGTTCATCACTTCGGAGACATTGGCCTTCGGACGGCGCTTGTCGATGATCGCCAGGTCGCAGCCGAGGCGTTTCGCCAGCGCGCGGGCGCGGACCACGCCGCCGACGTCGGGCGAGACCACCAGCAGATCCTGGTAATTTTTCTTTTGCAGGTCGCCCAGCAGGATAGGCGAGGCGTAAATATTGTCGACCGGGATATCGAAGAAGCCCTGGATCTGGTCGGCGTGCAAGTCCATGATCAGGACGCGCTCGACGCCGGCTTCTTCCAGCATGTTGGCGACCACCTTGGCCGAGATGGCGACACGCGCCGAACGCGGGCGGCGGTCCTGGCGGGCGTAACCGAAGTACGGGATGGCGGCGGTGATGCGGCCGGCCGAAGCCCGTTTCAGCGCGTCGACCATCAGGATCAATTCCATCAGGCTGTCGTTGGTCGGTGCGCAGGTCGATTGCAGCACGAAGACGTCTTTACCGCGAACGTTTTCGTTGATTTCGACCATGATCTCGCCGTCCGAGAATTTCGAGACGTTGGCTTTGCCGAGAGGAATGCCGAGATTTTTCGCGACTCCTTCTGCCAACGCAGGATTAGCGTTGCCGGTAAAAACCATCAGGTTTTCGTAAGCCATAGGGAGTCCCAGAGATGTCGTTGATATTTGAAAAGTCACCAGCGGAAGCCGCGTGGCGCGAAGTTCAGAATGATCCGCACTGGGCCGGACCACTTACTCTTCCCTGACCGGAGGCAACGTGCCTCGACGGAACTGCAGAGAAAATGAATGGCAGGGGAACAAGGATTCGAACCTTGGTATGCTGGAATCAAAATCCAGTGCCTTAACCAGCTTGGCGATTCCCCTACGCAACTGACTGCTTGTCGTCATTGGCGAGTATTTTACTGCCTAAATGCCGCAAAGCCAAATTTTTTTACTACCTACAACATCGCGGCGATGGGATGCTTGTTCAGTGCTTGCGCCTTCCAGGATTTCCACTTGGCAGGCACTTTTGACAGCACCGCGTCGGCTTCGACTTCACCTGAGACTGCACAAAACACGCAAGCACCGGAGCCAGTCATCCTGGCATCGCCGTGAGCGCGGAGCCACGTTATCGCCTCGGCTACCGGCGGGAACAAACTCGTTGCCACTTGCTGTAAATCGTTTCTTCCGTACCCTGTCAAATCAGTTTGATTTTCGAGGTGGCTGGAAAAGTCCGTTATTATGACGGGTGGGGTATCCCTTGTCAAACGTTCGGAGCAAAAAATTGCGGCGGTCGGCACGGAGACGCCCGGTTCGATGACGACATACCAACATTCTGGCGCGCGCACGGGCTGCAAGGCCTCGCCCACGCCCTCGGCGAACGCGGTTTCTCCGAAGATGAAAAAGGGAATGTCCGCGCCCAGCGGCAGGCCCAGCGCCATCAACTCTTCCTTGCTTAGACCGGCCTGCCACAAATGGTTCAATGCCATCAGCGTGGTGGCGGCGTCGGACGAGCCGCCGCCCAGGCCGCCGCCCATGGGCAGGATTTTGTCGATGGCGATGTCGACGCCGCGCGGCAGCGCGCCCGTGCGGCGCAGCACCTCGGCCTGCAACAGCCGGGCCGCGCGGATGATCAAATCCTGCTGCTCGGGCACGCCTTCGAGCTCGGTGACGCGGTGGATCGCGTCATCGTCGCGCAGGTTGAAATGCAGCGTGTCGCCGTGGTCGAGCAGCTGGAACACGGTTTGCAGCAGATGGTAGCCGTCGGCGCGGCGGCCGGTGACGTGCAGGAACAGGTTCAGCTTGGCGGGCGCCGGGCAATTCTTCAGACTGGTCATAAAAATAAATTATTGGGTGGCGTCGATGACGATGCGGATCGCCATGTCGTCGACCTGGCCGCCGCCGCTGCGGCTGGCGTCGATGCGCTTCGGCTGCGGCACGGCGGCCGCCTCGTCCTGCCAGCTGACGTAGTGCAGGTGCCAGCCGTCGCGCGTGACGACGCTGTCGTTGGCCGGCGTGGCGGCAAAGCGCTGGCCGTCGGCGCCGGTGGCGTAGCCTTGCAGCCAGTCGCGCAGGCCGGACACGGGCAGCGACCAGCCGAGAATTTGCGCGCTCAGCGTGTCGATGTCGGGCGCGCTGCGCGGCGGCTTGCCGCCCTGCGTCAGCGTGGCCAGCTCGGGCGTGACGCTGACGGTGGCGACGATCTGGCCCAGCGGCGGCGCCATCAGCGTGACGTCGGTGCGGGCGCCCTGCTGGCACCAGTCGAAGTTGACGGTGATCGATTCGGGCTTGTCGTCCTTGCGGTAGTTGACGTTGAGGCGGCCGTCGAGCTTGATCGTTTCGCGGTAGGGCGCGACGGCGGCGGTCGAGCGCGGTCCGGTGGGCGCGCTGGCGCAGCCGGCCAGCAACAGCGCAGTGGCCAAGCTCATTCCAGCATAGAGTTTCGTCGTCATCAATTACAGGCTCAGGTTCAGGCGCGCCAGCGTGTTTTTCAAGGCGTCGTTTTTCGGGTCCTTGGCGCGCGCTTCGAGCCAGATTTTTTCGGCGCCGGTCTTGTCGCCCTTGACCCACAACACTTCGCCCAGGTGGACGGCGATTTCGGCGTCGTTGCGCAGCTTGTAGGCCTGGCGCAGCAGCGCTTCGGCCTCATCCAGGTGACCGAGGCGGTATTGCACCCAGCCCATGCTGTCCATGATGAACGGATCTTCCGGCGACATCTTCAAGGCCTTGTCGATCAAGGCATAGGCTTCGGTCAGGCGGATGTTGCGTTCGGCCAGCGAGTAACCGAGCGCGTTGTAGGCGTGCTGGTTGTCGGGCGCGTCGGCCATCACCTGGCGCAGGCTGGCCTCCATCACGTCGAGCCGGTCGACCTTCTCGGCCGCCAGCGCGAAGTCGTACAGCAGGTCGGGATTGTCGGGGAAGCGCTTGGTGGCGTTTTCCAGCACCGTGTAGGTGGCGCGGGTGTCGCCGGCGTCGCGCAGGATCTCGGCGTCGGTCTGGACGATCTGTATCTCCTCGGCCGGGTCCGACGTCTTCAGCTCGGCCAGCTGCTTGCGGGCGCCGTCGATGTCGCCCTTGCGCGCCGTCAGCTGGGCGATTTTCAGGTGCACGGTCAGGTACATGCGCGGATCGGCGGCGTCGATCTGCTTCAGCCATTGCTCGGCGCCGTCGTAGTCGCCGCGCTCCTCGGCGATGTCGGCCAGGATCAGCAGCACTTTCGACGGGTCGCGGTCGTCGCCTGGATGGGCGGCCAGCGCCGCCAGGAAGCGCTTGAAGTAAGCCTCGGCGCCGGGCACGTCGTTCGTTTCCATGCCCATCACGCCGAGCGCGTACAGCGTGGCGACGTTGTCGGGCTGGTCCTTGAGCAGGATCAGGAATTGTTCGCGCGCCGGATCGTATTGCTTGGCGTCGACCAGGATGCGGGCATAGGCGGCGCGCACTTCGCGGGCGCCGGGATTGCGTTTGAGGAAGGTGGTCAGCGCCTTGGAGGCGGCGTCGATATCCGGTGCGACCTGGGCCTGGGTCAGCGCGCCCAGCTCGGAGTCGGGCTTGATGAGCAGCGCGCGTTCGGCCTCGGCGCGGGCGCGTTCGACGTCACCGGCGGCGAAGGCGCTCTGCGCCAGCACCAGGTGAGTCTCGACCATCTCGTCATAGGGCTTGAGCACGCGGTCGAGCAGCGCGAAGGCGGCGGCCTTGTCCTTGGCGCGCAGCAGGAATTGCTGCATCTGGAACATGGCCAGGCCGCGTCCGGCCGGCGGCACCGCTTTCAGGCGCTCGACGAAGGCGCGCTCGGCGTCGCCGAGGTCGGGATTGAGCACGGCGAAACCGAGGAAATACTGGGTCGCCTCGTCGGAATTGGGCGCCAGCTCGCGCCACAGGCGGATCGCCACCAGCGCTTCCGGCCCCTGCTTGGCGGCCAGCGCCATCTCGGCGGCGCGCTTGGCCAGGCGCGGGTCGCGCGTCTGCTGCCCCAGCGCCAGCATGGTGATGTAGGCGCCCTGCCACTGGCCGCCCTTGAATTCCAACTCGGCCTTGGTGATTTTGTACATCAGATCGCTGGTCAGCGCGACGCTGGGCGCCGGATCTTCGGGCGCCGGCGCGTCGGCCACGGGCGCGGCTGGCGTGTCGGCGGCCGGCGTGGCGGGTGCCGGCGTGGCGGCGCTGTCGCCCTGTTTTTGCGGCGCAACGGCGCATGCCGACAGCAGCGCTGAGAGAGTTACAATGGCGAATGCGTTTTTCAAAGGATGATCCTGGCAAGTCGGGGCTGCGAAGTCGAACGTGTGGGTCGGCGTTTGCGTAGACCATACGCCGACCTATTGACCTGATTTTACGCCCAAGGTGTGATTTTCGTCTGCCGCTAGTGTAACGAAATATTCCGCCCGAGCCTTACAGTTTCCATCTCGGCAATTCAACCGTCAGCAGCGAGTCCTTTTACATGCCAGAATTACCCGAAGTTGAAGTCACCCGGCTCGGCGTCGCGCCCCATCTAGAAGGCCGCGCCGTGCGCGCCGTGGTGCTGCGGCGCAGCGGCCTGCGCTGGCCGTTTCCGGCCGATCTGCCGACCTCCCTGCCCGGCCGCACCGTCGGCCTGACCGGCCGGCGCGGTAAGTATCTGCTGATCCACTTCGAACATGGCACGCTGATCGTCCACCTCGGCATGTCCGGCCATTTGCGCGTGCTGCCGCTGGGCGTGGAACCCGAAAAGCACGACCATTTCGACCTCGTCGTCGATGGTCCGGAGGGTGCCGACCAGCAAGTGCTGCGCATGACCGATCCGCGCCGCTTCGGCGCCGTGCTGTGGCATGCCAGCGACGACGGCGAGCTGGCCCAGCACATGCTGCTGCGCGGCCTCGGCGTCGAGCCGCTGGAAGACGGCTTTTCCGGCCAACTGCTGTACGAGCGCACGCGCAAGCGCGGCGTCGCCGTCAAACAGGTGCTGATGGCCGGCGATATCGTCGTCGGCGTCGGGAATATTTATGCATCGGAATCGCTGTTCCGCGCCGGCATCAACCCGAAGACGCCGGCCGGCCGCGTCAGCCTGGCGCGCTACGACAAGCTGGCCCAGGCCATCCGCGAGATCCTCGCCGAGGCGATAGTCCAGGGCGGCAGCACCTTGCGCGATTTTATTAGCGTCAACGGACAATCCGGCTATTTTCAGCAGTCTTATTTCGTCTATGATCGTGCTGGCGTGCCCTGCCGCGTGTGCGGCACGCCGATACGGCAAATCAAACAGGGGCAGCGGTCGACGTTTTATTGCGTCCACTGCCAAAAATAGCGAGCCCGGCGGGCGGAGGCAACGTGAGCATGATGGTCCGAGATTTCGAACAGTACAGCGCCTGGCGCCAGGGCGTCGTCACGGCGCTGGCCAGCTACCGGCAGTGGGTCGCGTCGGCCGAGCTGACCGACGCCGCCACCGACCAGCGCATCGCCCGCACCTTGGCGCGGCTGGCCGACGATAAACTGTCGGTGGCCTTCGTGGCCGAATTCTCGCGCGGCAAATCGGAACTGATCAACGCCATCTTCTTCGCCGACTACGGCCAGCGCATCCTGCCGTCGGCGGCCGGCCGCACCACCATGTGCCCGACCGAGCTGATGTACGACCCGGCCTACCCGCCGTCGATTCGTTTGCTGCCCATCGAGACGCGCGCCGACAACCTGTCGACCAGCGACTACCGCGACGATCCTTCCGCATGGACAGTGCTGCCGCTGGACCTAGAAGCGGGCGAGGCCATGCACGAGACCTTCAAGCAGGTCAGCCTGACGCGCCACGTGCCGGTGGCCGAGGCGCAGCGCTACGGCCTGTACGACGCCGACGATCCCGACATGCCGGTCACGCTCGACGACGCGGGGCTGGTCGAGATTTCGCAGTGGCGCCACGCCATCATCAACTTCCCGCACCCGCTGCTGAAACAGGGCCTGGTGATCCTCGACACGCCTGGCCTGAACGCCATCGGCACCGAGCCCGAGCTGACGCTGAACCTGATCCCCAACGCCCACGCCGTGCTGTTCATCCTGGCCGCCGACACCGGCGTGACCAAGAGCGACATCGAAGTCTGGCGCACCCACATCGGCGCCGGCGCGGGCCGGCTGGTGGTGCTGAATAAAATCGACAGCATGTGGGACGAGCTGCGCAGCGACGCCGAGGTCGACATCGAGATCGAGCGCCAGCAGGCCAGCGTCGCGCACACGCTGGCGCTGGAGCCGCGCCAGGTATTTCCGGTGTCGGCGCAAAAGGCGCTGGTCGGCAAGATCAACCGCGATCCGGCGCTGCTGGCCAAGAGCCGCATGCAGGTGCTGGAGGACGCGCTGTTCAACGAGCTGATCCCGGCCAAGAAGGACATCGTGCGCAAGCAGCTGGCCGGCGATCTGCACGCGCTGAGCGCGGCGCAGCAGGCCATGGTCGGCGCGCGCATCCGCGGCATCGTCGAGCAGCTGCACGAGCTGAAAAGCCTGCGCGGCAAGAACCAGAGCGTGATCGCGCACATGATGCGCCGCATCGACGTCGAGAAAAAGGAATTCGACGCCAGCCTGTTCAAGCTGCAGGCGACGCGCTCGGTGTTCACGCGGCTGTCGACCGAGCTGTACACCAGCCTCGGCATGGACATCGTGCGCGACGACATCGACCAGGTGCGCGGCGAGATGGAGCGCAGCCGCTTCTTCACCGGCGTGCGCGAGGCAGTGCGGCTATACTTCGAGCGCATCCGCGGCAACCTGGAACGCTCCGAGCACAAGGCCGTCGAAATTTCGGAAATGATGGGCGTGATGTACCGCCGCTTTTCAAGCGAGCACGGACTGACGATGGCGCTGCCGATGCCGTTTACGCTGGAGCGCTACGCCGACGACATCGCCGCCATCGAGGCCGCCTACCACAAGCAGTTCGGCACGGCGACCCTGCTCACCACCAGCCGCACGGTGCTGATGGAAAAATTCTTCGACACGATAGCCTCGCGCGTGCGCGCCAGCTTCAAGGCCGCCAACGATGATGCCGAGGCGTGGCTGCGCGTGATCATGGCGCCGCTGGAGGCGCAGATCCGCCAGCACAAGGATCAGCTGAAACACCGGCTGGCGTCGATCCAGCGCATCCACGATGCGACCGACAGCCTGGAACAAAAAATCGACGCGTTCGAACTGAGCCAGCGCGAGCTGGAGCAGCAGAAAGCGCGCCTCAATGAATTGGCGGGCGGTATCAGCATCGCGATCAACGCGGAGTTTGTTGCGCTGGACGTCGCCGCTTAGGGAATGTAATGAAGCAAAGAGTAGCGCCACAGGACGTGGCTGGTGTTGAGGATTTTGTGGACCCGGGTTTTTCCGCCGCCGTCATCGGCTGGCAAAAAGAGCATGGCCGGCATGTGCTGCCGTGGCAGAACACGCGCGACGCGTATCTGATCTGGCTGTCGGAAATCATGTTGCAGCAGACGCAGGTGTCGGCCGTGCTCGGCTACTATGCGCGCTTCCTGACGCGCTTTCCGACCTTGCGCGACCTCGCCGCCGCGCCGGTCGAGGACGTGATGGCGCAATGGAGCGGCCTGGGCTACTACACCCGCGCGCGCAATCTGCACAAGTGCGCGCAGCGCGTCGTCGCGGATTACGACGGCGTGTTCCCGTCCGACCCGGCCTTGCTGGCCGAGCTGCCCGGCATCGGCCGCTCGACGGCCGCCGCGATCTCGGCGTTTTCCAGCGGCACGCGCACGGCCATCATGGACGGCAACGTCAAGCGGGTATTCGCGCGCGTGTTCGGCATAGACACTTTTCCGGGCGAGAAAAAAACCGAGCTGGCGATGTGGCGCCGCGCCGAAGCGCTGCTGCCGCAACAGGGCATCGAATCCTACACGCAGGGCCTGATGGACCTGGGCGCGACGCTGTGCACGCGCAGCAGCCCCAGTTGCGAACGTTGCCCGCTGCAGGCGCGCTGCGTGGCCCACGCCACCGGCCGCACCAGGGATCTGCCGGTGCGCAAGCCGAAGAAAACCAGTCCCGAAAAACACGCGACGATGCTGGTCATCGTCGACGCCGGCCAGGTGCTGCTGGAGCAGCGGCCGGACTCCGGCATCTGGGGCGGCCTGCTGTCGCTGCCGGAGCTCGACGGCCACACGCTGGCCGATGACGACCACGTCGCAGCGGCCGACCACGACGCGCTGACGCTGGCGGTGAGCCGCCACGGCGAGCTCGAATCGCACGAGCGGCTGTCGACCATCACCCATGTGTTCACGCACTACAAGCTGCACATCGCGCCGTATCGCGTGACGCTGTCGCGCCGCCTGGATGTCGCGGCCGAAGCCGGCCACGTCTGGTACGACCACGCCCGCCTCGCCGACGCGCCGCTGCCGGCGCCGATCAAGAAGCTGCTGCTGGAATTATTGGGCGATGGCGCGGCCGCGCAGGCGCGCATGTTTTGATACTAGTGCAAGATCCGGGCGGCGGCCAGGCCCGCCGTGAAGGCCAAGGTCGCCAAGGCAATCGCCGTGGCGACAAACCATCTGAGGAGACGGTTCTCCGTCGCGAGCAAATCCGTTTTGGTCACGTAGTTGGAACGGATAACGGCGACGTCTTCCCTGAGCAAGGCGACGTCTTTTTCAAGCGTGGTCAGCCGTATTTCAAGATTCGCCAGCCGCAGCTCAAGGTTCGCCAAGCGGGCTTCGATAGAGGCGAGCTGCGCCTCGATATGGGTAAGCCTGATTTCCACATGGCCAAGCCGCGCATCGGCCGTAGTCAAACGCATCTCCAATGCGCTTAGCCGGGTTTCGACCGCCGCCATGCGTTCATCCAACCGTGTCGTTTGCTCGTCCATCCCATCATCATTGTCGCAACGGCGCCAATAATCAAGGAGCACACCTTGAGACCCGTCAAAGCTCGTCGAGCGAGAACAGGCGGCGGTGTTCGCGGATGGCGTAGCGGTCGGTCATGCCGGCGATGTAGTCCGCGATCTTGCGCGCCTGCCTGCCGGTGTCGCCCGATTTGTCCTGATAGTCGGGCGGCAGCAGCACCGGGTCGGCCATGAACAAATCGTACAGCTCGCGCACGATGCGGCTGGCTTTTACCCGCATGCGGTTGACCTGGTAATGGCGGTATAAATTCTCGCGCAGGAAGCGCTTCAGCTCGGTCGCGTCCTTGCGCATGCCGTCGGAAAAACGGATCAGCGGCGGCGCGGCGCGCACCGCCTCGATATCCTTGGGCGCCGCCTCCAGCAACAATACGCTGGAGGTGGCGATCAAGTCGTCGGCCAGCGCCGTGATCAGGCGCCGCAGCGTTTCATAAATCGCCCGTCGGCCCGACAAGCCGGGGAAGCTGCGCTGCACGTCGTGCCACAGCCTGGCGAAGAAATCGACTTGTTCCAGCTGTTCGATGGTGATCAGGCCGGAGCGCAAGCCATCGTCGATGTCGTGGCTGTTGTAGGCAATCTCGTCGGCCAGGTTGGTCAGCTGCGCCTCCAGCGACGGCTGGGTGCGGGCGATGAAGCGCTCGGCCACCGGACCGAGCAGACGGGCATTGGTCAGCGAGCAATGCTTCAAGATGCCTTCGCGGGTTTCGAACATCAGGTTCAGGCCGTCGAAGGCGCCGTAGTGCTCCTCCAGTTCGTCGACCACGCGCAGGCTTTGCAGGTTGTGCTCGAAGCCGCCGTGGTCCTTCATGCAGTCGTTGAGCACGTCCTGGCCGACGTGGCCGAAGGGCGTGTGGCCCAGATCGTGGGCCAGCGAAATCGCCTCGACCAGGTCCTCGTTCAGCCGCAGGTTGCGCGCCAGCGAACGGCCCACCTGCGCCACTTCCAGGCTGTGCGTCAGGCGCGTGCGGAACAGGTCGCCCTCGTGGTTGAGGAAGACCTGGGTTTTATATTCGAGCCGGCGGAAGGCCGACGAGTGGATGATGCGGTCGCGGTCGCGCTGGAACTGGCTGCGCGAGGCGTGCGCCGTCTCCGCATGCAAGCGGCCGACGCCGCCGGCCGAATGGGCCGCATAGGGCGCGAGGAAGTCGTCGGGGATCATGTCGGGTCTCGCATATCGGAAAGGTCGGACAGGTTTCGGGCGGCCGGGTTGGCGCCGCGGCGGGTGGCCGGTACAGGGCCGGCCGCGCCGCGACGGCTCAGGCTTGCACGCAGGCGGCCAAGGTCGCCAGCAGCAGCTCCTGCGGCGCGTTGGTGATGCTCGGGCTGCCCAGCGGTTTGAGGAGGATGAACTTGATGGCGCCGCCTTCGTTCTTCTTGTCGACCTCCATCAATTCGAGCCAGCGCTCGGTACCCAGGTTAGGCGCCGCCACCGGCAGGCCGGCGGCGGCGACCAGCGCGCGCACGCGCGCCACCGTGGCCAGGTCGACCAAGCCCATGCGCTGCGACAGGTCGGCCGCCATCACCATGCCGCAGCCGACGGCCTCGCCGTGCAGCCAGGCGCCGTAGCCCATGCCGGCCTCGATCGCGTGGCCGAAGGTGTGGCCGAAGTTGAGGATGGCGCGCAGGCCGCCCTCGCGCTCGTCCTGGCGCACCACGTCGGCCTTGATCTCGCAGGAGCGCGCGATGGCGTAGGCCAGCGCGACCTGGTCGCGGGCCATCAGCTTGACGATATTGGCCTCGATCCAGTCGAAGAACGCCGCGTCGATGATGGCGCCGTGCTTGATGACTTCGGCCAGGCCGGCCGACAGCTCGCGCGCCGGCAGCGTCGCCAGCGTGGACGTGTCGGCGATGACGGCGCGCGGCTGGTAGAACGCGCCTATCATGTTCTTGCCCAGCGGATGGTTGATGCCGGTCTTGCCGCCGACCGAGGAGTCGACCTGCGACAGCAGCGTCGTCGGCACCTGGATGAAATCGATGCCGCGCATATAGCTGGCGGCCGCGTAGCCGGTCAGGTCGCCGATCACGCCGCCGCCCAGCGCCAGCAAGGTGGTCTTGCGGTCGGCCTTGGCGGCCAGCAGCGCGTCGAAGATCAGCATCAGGCTGGACCAGTTTTTATGCTCTTCGCCGTCCGGCAGCACGATGCTGATGACTTGCTTGCCGGCGCCGCGCAGGCCGCGCTCGACGCGTTCCAGGTACAGCGGCGCGACGGTGCTGTTGCTGACGATGGCGACCTTGCCGCCGCCGACGTGGCGGGCCAGCAGCGCGCCGTCGTCCAGCAGCGCCGGGCCGATGGAGATCGGGTAGCTGCGCTCGCCCAGGTCGACATTTAACAGGATGGTGGTGTGTTCGTTCATCGAAGGTTCGGCTCGGGTGACGCAGTCGGGCGCGGCCTGGCAGGCCAGCGCGTCCAGCTGGGTCAAGATGGTTTGGACCATCGATTGTACGTTAGGTCGGCCGGTGTCGATGACGATATCGGCCGTTTGCAGATACAGCGGGTCGCGCTGGGCCATCAATTCCTCGAGTTTCTTGCGCGGGTCGGCCGTTTGCAGCAGCGGCCGGTTCTTGTCGTGCGCGGTGCGCGCCAGGATGCTGTTGACGCTGGCGCGCAG
>Ga0209848_1000435_pt1 | contig 17343 bp, 14 predicted proteins | sample OrgsoiDNA_201062_FD_185810 | JGI IMG/M metagenome (GOLD analysis project Ga0209848, IMG submission 185810) | Permafrost soil microbial communities from the Arctic, to analyse light accelerated degradation of dissolved organic matter (DOM) -... | ecosystem: Environmental > Terrestrial > Soil >...
GCCGCCGCACCCCGCTTGGACGACGACCTGCCTATGGCCATCGTCAAGCGTGCCGACGGCGTCTACTTCAAGGTCGCCGCGTCGGCGGCGGCCTGCCAGGGCGCCGTCAACCAGGTGTTTTTAGCGAGCGCCATTTTCACCGGCCTCGATTACGCGGCCTTCCTCAAGTCGCTGTACAACATCGGCGCCGAGCCGCCCGGCGAGCAGCCCTTGCGGCGCTTCGCCGACAGCATCGCGCCGTTCGTGGCGGCGCGCCGCGAGCTGTATAAATCGGTCAAGATTATCAACGGCGAAGCCGAATACTATTTCGAGCCGACCTATTTCCACGTCGACGATTTGCCGCCGCAGCCGGCCAAGCTCAGTTTCGACGAATTCGTCGCCGACATGTGGGTCAAGGGCATCCGCTTCGGCATCGACGCGCCGGTGGTGCGCGCCACCATCGCGGCGGCGCGGCCGGCGCGGCTGGTGGTGGCGCGGCGCCTGAACGCGATGCCGGGGCGCGACGCGACCATCGTCGAAGTCTCGCGCGACATCCACCGCAGCAACGCGCCGCGCGAGACGGCCGACGGCCGCCTCGATTGGCACACTTTCCAGAACCGCTTCCCGCAAGTGAAGGCCAACGTCAAGCTGTTGCGCAAGGTGCCGCGCGCGGCCGGCACGCGCGGCTTCGAGCTGTCCGGTATCGTGCTGGAGCCGCCGGCGCCGCACGATATCGAGCTGTCGTCCGTGGCCGGCGCCGGCACCGTCATCGAGAACCTGCCCGACGGGGAATACCTGGTCTCGACCGTCGACGGTTTCCTGAACGTCGACCCGGGCAGCAAGCGCATTTCCATCGGCCCGAAAATCATCAGCCGCGAGGGCGTCAGCGCGCGCACCACCGGCAATTTGCAGCTCAACGGCGAGTACGAGGAGTTCGGCGAGGTGCAGGAGCAGCGCGTCGTCGACGGCGGCGACATCACCATCCACGGCGACGTCTACGGCAACATCAATTCGCGCGGCGGCAACATCGTCCTGAGCCGCAACCTGATGGGCGGCAGCGCCATCAACGTCGGCGGCGGCATCCACGTCAAGGGCGTGGCCTCGGGCGCGGTGCTGCAGACGAAAGTTGGCGAGGTGGTGCTGGCGCGCGCCGAGAACTGCGTCATCTCCGGCACACGGGTCGTGATCGGCGAGGCGAGCAACTGCGACATCATCGCCGACGAAGTGGTGATCAAGGTGGCCGAGGGCTGCGCCATCGCGGCCCGCAAGATCGAGATCGCCAGTGCCGGCCCGCGCAAGCAGGCCGAGATGCTGATCTTCGCGCTGGTGCCCGACACGTCGAAGTACGACAAGCGGATCGCCGAGCTGGAGCTGGAGATGGCGCGGCACGAGGCGGCGGCGCAGGGCCACAAGCAGGAGATCGACAGCATCACCAACCAGCAGGAGGTGCGCAGCTACCTGACGCTGGCCACGCGCGTGCGCAAGCGCGAGGTGGTGTTGACGGCCGACCAGGAGCCGCTGTTCCACAAGATGGCGGCCGCGGTGGGGCCGTCGCTGAAAGCGGTGGCCAAGCTGTCGGTGAGCTGGAAGGCGGCGCAGGCGCAGCAGGAGCAGTCGCGCGAGCAGATCGAGGTGGTGCGGCGGCAGAAGATGGCGGTGATCGGCAAGCCGCGCTGCACGGTGGAGACGGTCACCGGCGAGACGCTGGTGCGGACCATGATCTTCAACCCCGGCGCCGGCCCGGTCTACGACCGCGCGCCGAAAGAGATCAAGGCCAAGCTGCACGCCACCACGTCGGGACTCGCTCCGATCTTCGCCGACAGCAGCGGTTCGGTCGAGTGGGCGCTGGAGGTTTGATTTGAAAGCGCTGATTGAAACGGCGCGCCAAAGACAAAGCCCCGAACCGGGTTGAGGCCAGTCGGGGCTTTGAGTCATTCATGGAGAAAGCATGTTTGACCCGGCGAATTATAGATATCCATCCTTAAAACGGCATTAAGAATGCGCTTCAAAACGGGCATGGCGTCGTTGCAGCTCCTCGCCGTGCAGGCGCACTGTCTTCGTCGCCGCGCCTAGCCATGCCCGTTTTGAAGCGCATTCTACGAACGTCCAGCCGTTGTTTCAAAACCGGCATGGCGTCGTTGCAGCTCCTCGCCGTGCAGGCGCACTGCCTTCGTCGCCGCGCCTGGCCATGCCCGTTTTGAAGCGTATTCTACGAACGTCCGGCGATGGCTGGCAGACGTAGCGTGTCGACCAGTTCGCGCGCGTAGGCGGGCAGGCTGGCGTAATCGCGCACGCAGATCAGCAGCTTGCGCGCGGCCCAGGGATCGCTCAGGCGCACCAGCCGCAGCGGCGCCGCCTCCCTGCTGCGCACCGCCGCCGCTTCGGGCAGGATGGCCAGTCCGGCGCCGCTGGCGGCCAGCCTGGCCACGGCTTCGAAGCTGCGCAATCGAATGCGGCAATGCAGGTGCAGGCCAAGTCGCGCGGCTTGTTCGGCCAGATGCTGCTGCAGCGCGCTGTCGCCGGCCAGTCCGATGAAATCGTGGGCCAGCGCGTCGGCGAAGACGATGCTGCGGCGCCCTTTCAACTGGCGCGCCAACGGATGGTCGGGCGCCATCGCCAGCACCAGCGGATCGTCGCGGAAGGGGAAGGTTTGCAGCGCCGCGTGGTCGGCGGCGTCGCTGACGATGCCGATGTCGGCCAGTTCATCGACGACGGCTTGCACGATCTCGCGACTCAGCCGCTCCTCCAGGTCGATCGTCAATTGCGGATGGGCGGCGACAAAGCCGGCCAGCGCGTCCGGCAGGAATTCCGTCATCGCCGATGTATTGCACAGCAGGCGCAGACGGCCTTTGAGGCCGCCGGCGAATTCGGCCAGGTCGGCCTGCATGGCGTCGACCTGGCGCGTGATCAGGCGGGCGTGGTGGAGCAGGGCGCGGCCGGCGTCGGTGGTCTGCACGCCGCGCCGGCCGCGCTGCAGCAGCGGCACGTCGAGCATCGCCTCCATGCCGCGTATGCGCTCGCTGGCCGACGGCAGCGCCAGATGCGCCAGCCGCGCGCCGGCGGTGATGCTGCCGCTGTCGGCGATATGCAGGAACAGCCGCAAATCGGTCAGGTCAAAGCGCATGGTGTCCTTTTTTTGATCAGGCTTCGTATAATCCGTAGCCAGTCTGAGTATATTCCAGATTTTCAACGCCGGTGGCGCGTGGCAGTATCGGTGTCATGGAAAATCTGACGACATGGGCCGCTACGGGCGGCTGGACCGAAATCGGCTTTATTACGCTGGTATTCGTATTGGCGGGCTGGGTCAAGGGCGTGACCGGCATGGGCTTGCCGACCGTCGCGGTGGCCTTGCTGAGTTTGCGGATGGCGCCGATGGAGGCTGCCGCCTTGTTGATTGTGCCTTCGGCTTTAACAAATCTATGGCAACTGCTGGCCGGTGGCGATGTGTACCGGCTGTGGCAGCGCTTATGGCCGATGCTGTTTGGAATCTGTATCGGTACTGCGTTGGTGGGTGTACTGGACCTGCCCGCAAAATTGACGCTCGGTGTACTGGCCGCCGCCCTGTTCTGCTATGGCTTGCTGGGATTGTCCGGCCGGCGCTGGCGCGTGGCGGCGACGGCGGAACGCTGGCTGGGGCCATGGGCGGGCGTCTGCACCGGCCTGTTGTCCGGCGCCAGCGGCGTGCTGGTGATACCTGTAGTACCGTATCTGCAGGCGCTGGACCTGGACAAGGACGATCTGGTGCAGGCCATGGGCATGGCGTTCACCGCGTCGACGCTGGCGCTGGCCACTGTGCTGGCGGCGCACGGAAACTGGCAAGCCGCCGCCGCCGGCAATTCCTTGCTGGCGGTGCTGCCTGCGGCCTGCGGCATGTATCTGGGACAGCGCTTGCGCGGGACGATGCCGCCGGCATTGTTCCGGCGCTGCTTCTTCATCGCCTTGCTGCTGTTGGGCGCCCACCTTGCCTGGCAGGCGCTAGCATCTTGATGGTTCGATTACTGCTGCGATGGCGGGTGGTCCGGCAGCGCGGCGAGCCACGACGCGATGGCCGTCGCCAGCATCGCCGCTTGCTCCATCGGGATCATGTGGCCGGAATCTTCGATGACTACCAGCGTCGCACCGCGTATGCCGTCGGCCAGTTCGCGTGCTTCTTCGACGCGGCGCAGCTGGTCGTTTGCGGCGGCGACGACCAGCGTGGGGCAGGCGATGTCTTGCAAGCGACCGCGGTCGTCGCCGCGATCGAGCATGGACTGGCGTACGAAGACTTCGTGGCCGAGCCGCACATTCATCTGGCGCAGCCGTTCTATCATCTCAGCGTCGCCGGCCAGGCGCGGATGCAGCGAGGCCGCCAGCGCGGCGCGGCTCATGCCGCGAAAGCCTGCGGCCGACGTGGCCAGCGCCGCGCGCTGTCGCTGCGTGTGCTCGGGACCATCGGGCCGCGCCGACGTCGCGATCAACACCAGCCCGATCACCCGCGCCGGCGCGCGGCGTGCGATTTCGCGCGCGACATAGCCGCCCAGCGAAAATCCAATCAGCACAAAGCGCGGCGGGCAGGTGGCCAATATATGCCCGGCCATCGCCGCTATCGTCTGGCCGGTGCGCAGATCGGCATGGATCACGGGAGCGATCGCCGACAGTGGCGGCTCGACATCGCGCCACAGCGTTTCATCGAGCATAAAGCCGGGTATCAGCACCATGCCGTCATTGCCATTGAATGTCATCGCCATCTTTTTATCTGAACGCGTTCACAGACTGACTTTGCCGCGCAGCTGTTTGCGCTCGCCGTCCTTGGCCTTGCCGTCGAGGCGCTTGCGCTGCGAACTGCGCGTCGGCCGCGTCGCGCGCCGCACCGTCGGCAGCACGGCCACGCCGTCGACCAGCTCCTGCAGACGCCGCAAGGCCTCGTCCTTGTTGGCTTCCTGGCTGCGCGACTGCTGCGCCTTCAACACCACCACGCCGTCCTTGGTGATGCGCTGGTCGCGCAGCGTCAGCAGCCGCTCCTTGATATGTTCGGGCAGCGAGGATTTGACGATGTCGAAGCGCAGATGGACCGCGTTCGATACCTTGTTGACGTTTTGGCCGCCCGGTCCCTGCGCGCGGATGGCGTTGAACTCGACTTCGTTGGCATCGATCGCGACCATCACAGCGTAAATTTCACGGCTTGCGAGATGGCCCAGTGCGGACCTTCGGTTGGATGCTGGCGCTGGCCGACCATCGCGCGCGCCTGGAACAGCGGGTGCTCCAGCGCCTCCGCCGTGCGCAGCACGGGCGTGACGCAGCAATCGGAGGAGGCGAAAATATCGGTCCACTGGGCCAGCGTGCGCGTGGCGAAGATCGCGTCGAGTTCCGCCTTCAGCGCCAGCGCATCGTCACCGCCGATGCGCTGGCCCAGCTGCCAGTGGCGCGTCTTCAGGTCTGGCCGTTGCAGCACGTCGCAGCAGGCCTGCCAGAATTTGAGTTCCAGCGCGCCGACGGCCATGTGGCGGCCGTCGCTGGTGCGGTACACGTTGTAGCAGGGGACGCCGCCGGTCAGCAGGTCTAGTCCCGGCGTCGCGGCGCGGCCGTTGTTGACGGCCACCAGCGGCATCACGTTATGGGCCAGCACCGCGTCGGTCATCGAGATGTCGATGTAGCGTCCGGCGCCGCCCATCTTCACGGCGACCAGCGCCGCGAGTATGCCTTGCAGCGCGCTTTGCGCACCGCCCAGCAGATCGCCGACCTGCAGGTTGGGCAGCACCGGCGTGCCGTCGGCGCCAGCGTTCTGTTCGAGCATGCCGGCATAGCCGATGTAGTTGATGTCGTGGCCGGCCAGTTGCGCGTACGGACCGTCCTGGCCATAGCCGGAAATGGCGCACATCACCAGTTTCGGATTGCGCTGCTTGAGCACCGGCCAGCCCAGTCCCAGCTTGTCCATCACGCCGGGGCGGAAGCTTTCGACCAGCACGTCGGCGTCGGCCACCATCGCCAGCAGCTGCTCGCGCTGGACGGCATCCTTCAGGTCCAACCGTATAAACTGTTTACCCCGATTCACGGCGATGAAGAACTGCGACACTTCCTTGCGCACCGGTCCCATCGCGCGCGCGTAGTCGCCCGCTCCGGGATCTTCGATCTTGATGACTTCCGCGCCCATGTCGGCCAGGTGCATGGTGGCGACGGGGCCGGGTAGCAGCCGTGTCAGATCGAGTACGCGGATGCCGGCGAGTGGAAGGTCAGCGATCATGGGAAGAAGAGGGTGTTTTCATGGGATGCTGGTCTCGGGCGGACGGGGCGCCTCATTGTAGCGTCTTCGCCGCTGTTTGCAATCGGCCACGGAACGCTGTGCGCCGTCCGGAAATGTTGACAACTGTCAACGACCGAGGTGGCGGGCGCGGTTAGGATGGCATTGTCTGTCACCGGGCGCGGCATCGATCATCGGCCGCCGCCGGGTGGCCGCTGGTCGGCACTCTCCGGAAGAAAGGATCATCATGCAATCCCCGAACATGTCTTGCGCCAGCGCTGAAGCGATAGAGCAGAACCGCATCGCCCAAACCGGCCCCGGTCCGCTGCAATACCTGACCTTCCGTCTTGGCGGCCTTGAATATGCGCTCGACTTCCGCAACGTGCAGGAGCTGCGGCCCTTGCAGGCGCTGGAGCGCTTTGCGTCGGACGGCGAAATCCTCAGCGGCGTGGCGGTGTCGCGCGGCGTCATCATGCCTATCGTCGATATGCGCGTCGCCTTCGGTCCGCGGCCGCCGCAGCACGATCCACGTACCGACGTGATCATCCTGAAGCTGTCGACCTGCGTAATGGGCATGGTGGTCGACGGCGTGACCGACATCGTCACGCTGCTGCCGCAGCAGGTCCAGCCCATTCCAGGTGCCGGTTCCGGCGAAAAGGTCGACTACCTGCTCGGCCTCGCCGAATTGGACGCCCGCCGCCTGATCGTCATCGACATCGACCGGCTGATGTCGATCCGTAAAATCGCGCTGGGCAGCCGCCAGGCGGCGTGATGCCGCCGGATCGGCCAGCGGCGCCGATTACACCAGCGCTTCGAGCTGCTCCTGCAACTCCAGCCATTCCCCTTCGAGCTGCGCCAGGTCCTTGGTGAAGAAGGTCTGGTCGGCCAGCAGCTGTTTCAGCTTGGCCTTGTTGGCGGCGTCGTAGATCGACGACTCGCCCAGCTTCGCATCGACTTCCGCCTTCTGGCCATTGCGCTTGGCGATTTGCTCGTCGAGGCGCTTGATCTTCTGTTCCAGCGGCTTGCGCAGCGTGGCCAGGCGCTGGCGGTCTTCGGCGGCCTGGCGTTTCTGGTCCTTGCTGTTGACGGCCGGCGCGGCTGCCGCAGTCGGTGCGACCGGCGAGGCGACCGGGAAGTCGGTCTTGTTGTCCTTGCCGGCGGCCGGCAGCACGCTGGTGCCCTTGCCTAGCTTGGTCTGGAACAGCCAGTCCTTGTAGTCGTCCAAGTCGCCGTCGAAGGGTTGCAATTTGCCGTCGGCGACGATGATGAACTGGTCGGTGGTGGCGCGCAGGAGGTGGCGATCGTGCGAGACGACGACCAGCGTGCCCTCGAACTGCGCCAGCGCTTCCGTCAGCGCCTCGCGCGTTTCCAGATCCAGGTGATTGGTTGGTTCATCGAGCAGCAGCAGGTTGGGGCGCTGCCAGACGATCAGCGCCAGCGCCAGGCGCGCCTTCTCGCCGCCGGAGAACGGACGGATCGAGCTGGTGACCATGGTGCCGGGGAAGTTGAAGCCGCCGAGGAAGTTGCGCAGCTCCTGTTCGCGCACCGTCGGCGCGATCTTCGCCAAGTGCCACAGCGGCGACTCGTCGTGGCGCAGCATCTCCACCTGGTGCTGGGCGAAGTAGCCGATGTTGAGGCCCTTGCCGAGCGTGGCGTCGCCGGTCAGCGGCATCAACTCGCCGGCGATGGTCTTGATCAGCGTCGATTTACCGGCGCCGTTCACGCCCAGCAGGCCGATACGCTGGCCGATCTGCAGCGAGAAATTGATGTCCTTGACGATGCTCTTGGTCGTGATGTCGCCGGTCGCCTCGTCCTCGATGCGGTAGCCGGCATCGACGTCCTCCATCACCAGCAGAGGATTCGGGGCGCTGAGCGGCTCGCGGAATTCGAAGGAGAATTCGGCGGCGGCGCGCAGCGGCGCCAGTTCCTCCATCTTGGCCAGCGCCTTCATGCGGCTCTGCGCCTGGCGCGCTTTCGAGGCCTGCGCCTTGAAGCGGTTGACGAACGATTCCAGGTGGGCGCGTTTGCGGGTCTGCTTTTCCAGCGCGCCGGCGGCCAGGATCATCTGCGCCGCGCGCTGACGCTCGAAACTCGAATAGTTGCCCGAGTAGCGTTTCAGTTTGCGTTCGTCGATGTGGGCGACCACGTTCACCACTTCGTCGAGGAAGTCGCGATCGTGCGAGATGATGATCAGGGTGCCCGGATAGCGTTTCAGCCAGTCTTCCAGCCAGATGATGGCGTCCAGATCCAAGTGGTTGGTCGGCTCATCGAGCAGCAGCAGATCGGAAGGGCACATCAGCGCCTGCGCCAGATTCAAGCGCATGCGCCAGCCGCCGGAGAAGCTGGCCACCGGCTGCTGCATCTGGTCGAGCGAGAAGCCCAGGCCAAGCAGCAGCTGCTCGCCGCGCGACTGCACGGTGTAGGCGTCGGCGTCGGCCAGCGCGCTGTAGATTTCGCCGATGGCGATGCCGTTTTCGGTGGTCGCCGGTTCGCCTTCAAGACGGGCCAGTTCTTCTTCCAGCTTGCGCAGCGTGACGTCGCCGTCGATCGCGTAATCGAGCGCCGCGCGTTCCAGCGGCGGCGTCTCCTGCGCCACGTAAGCCATGCGCCATTTGGCGGGGAAGTCGATCTCGCCCTGGTCCGGATGCAGCTCGCCGCGCAGCATCGCGAACAGGCTCGATTTGCCCGCGCCGTTGGCGCCGATCAGGCCGATCTTGTCGCCCGGGTTGAGGGTGATGTCGACTTGTTCCAGCAACGGCTTTATGCCGCGCATCAGGCTTACTTGAATAAAACGTATCATTATTTTCTTTGCGATGTGTGCTGCGTGGCGCCTTGCGGGCGTCGTATTTTTTTAGAGCTTGAGCTGATCGGCCGTCAGCAGGAACACCATGTCGTCGCCGGCGCTGGTGGTCAGCCAGGTCAGGCCCAGTTCCGCGAAGGCGGCTTCGGCGAATTCGCGCTCGTTGCCGATTTCGACGATCAGGATGCCCTCGTCGGTCAGGCGTTCGGCCGCGCCGGCGACGATCTTGCGCACCAGGTCCATGCCGTCGCTGCCGCCGTCGAGCGCGATCTGCGGCTCGGCCAGATATTCCTGCGGCAGCTTGCCCATCGACGTGGAATTCACGTACGGTGGGTTGGTGATGATCAGGTCATATTTTTTATTCGGGACGTTCTGGTACAGGTCCGACTGGATCAGATTGACGCGCTTTTCCAGCTTGTAGGTGGCGACGTTGCGGCGCGCCACTTCCAGCGCATCCGGCGAGATGTCGACCGCGTCGACCTGCGCGTCCGGGAAGGCGTCGGCCAGCATGATGGCCAGGCAGCCGGAGCCCGTGCACAGTTCCAGCACATTGCTGACGCCTTCGGGATCGTTGACCCACGGCGCGAAGTAGTCGGGGATCAGCTCCGCGATGAAGGAGCGCGGCACGATCACGCGCTCGTCGACGTAGAAGTTATAGGTGCCCAGCCAGCCCTCGTTGGTGATGTAGGCGGCCGGCACGCGGTCGACGCTGCGCCGCTCGATCACCGCCAGCACGGCCGCCACTTCTTCCGGCAGCAATCGCGCGTCGAGGAAGGGATCGAGCTTGTCGAGCGGGAGCTTGAGCGTGTGGAGGATCAAATAGGCCGCTTCGTCGAGCGCCTCGGCGCTGCCGTGGCCGAAGAACAGCTTGGCCGTGTTGAAGCGGGTGACGGCATAGCGCAGCAGGTCGCGCGGCGTGGTGAAAGGCGTGGTGGTCATGGCTATCTCTTTATTCGTCATCGTTGGTGCAGGCCCCACGTCGCTGCTGCAAGCGCGGTGCGGCCAAGTTCAGGTCAATAGATTTTCCAGCGTGCGCCGGTAGATATTCTTCAGCGGATCGATGAAACGCAGCTCGATGTGCTCGTCGATCTTGTGGATACTGGCATTGGGAGGCCCGAATTCTATCACCTGAGGGCAGATCTGCGCGATAAAGCGCCCATCCGAGGTGCCGCCGGTGGTGGAAAGTTCGGTGTCCACGCCGGTTTCCGACTTGATCGCGGCCGCCAGCGCGTCGCTCAGGGTGCCGCGCGGCGTCAGGAAGGGCAGGCCGCTCAGCGCCCATTTCAGCTCATAGTGCAGATGGTGCTTGTCGAGGATGGCGTGGACGCGGCGCTTCAGTTCCTCGTGCGTGCTGGCGGTCGAGAAGCGGAAGTTGAAGTCGATGAGCATCTCGCCGGGGATCACGTTGTTCGCGCCGGTGCCCGCGTTAATGTTGGACATCTGCCAGGACGTCGGCAGATAGTACTCATTGCCTTCGTCCCAGCGTTCGGCCACCAGCTCGGCCAGCGCGGGCGCGGCCAGGTGGATCGGGTTTTTGGCCAGCTGCGGATAGGCGATGTGGCCCTGCACGCCCTTGATGGTCAGGCGGCCGGACAGCGAGCCGCGACGGCCGTTCTTGATCATGTCACCCAGCGTCTCGTCCGAGGTCGGCTCGCCGACGATGCAGTAGTCCAGCGTCTCGCCGCGTTCCTTGAGCAGATTGCAGACGATGACGGTGCCGTCGATGGCCGGGCCTTCCTCGTCGCTGGTGATCAGGAAGGCGATCGAGCCCTTGTGGTCGGCGTGCGCGGCGATGAACTCCTCGCAGGCGACGACGAAGGCCGCGATCGAGGTCTTCATGTCGGCCGCGCCGCGGCCATACAGCTTGCCGTCGCGATGCGTGGGATTGAAGGGTTCGGAGCGCCACTGCTCGACAGGGCCGGTCGGCACCACGTCGGTGTGGCCGGCGAACACCAGCAGCGGCGCGGTGGTGCCCTTGCGCGCCCACAGATTGGTCACGCCGTTCGACTCTATCGTTTCGCAGACGAAGCCCAGCGGCGACAGCAAATCGATCAGGTGCTGCTGGCAGCCCTTGTCATCGGGGGTGACGGAGGAAAGGGCGATCAGCTTTTCGGTCAGCGCCAGGGTCTTGGAAGGAGTCATTGTGCGGTTCAGAGGTTGAAGATTGTTTGGTACTGCGCGGCCGTGAAGCTGACGGCGTAGGCGCCGTCCTTGTCCAGCACCGGGCGCTTGATCACGGACGGGAATTCCAGCATCAGCGCGATGGCGCTGTCGTCGTCGACGATGGCGGCCTTGCGCTCGTCGGACAGGCCGCGCCAGGTCGTGCCTTTTTTATTCACCAGCACATCGCGCGACAGATGCTTTAGCCAGCCGGCGACGATCTCGCGCGTTAATCCCTGCTTTTTAAAATCGTGGAAAACAAAATCCTGCTGCTGGTCGGCCAGCCAGGTGCGGGCCTTTTTGACGGTATCGCAGTTCGGGATGCCGTAGACGGTAATGGACATAATTTAAAGTATCAAGACAAAGTAAATTCGGTGAACGAGGCCTCGTCGCTGGCCTTGGTTTCCGGCTCGGCCTGGGCGTTCTTGCTGTCCGGGCCATTATTCAATAGCCACAGCAGGTTGGTGGCCGAATCGGCGTTGGCCAGCGCCTCCTCCTGGCTGATCGCGCCGTCCTGCACCAGCTTCAGCAAAGCCAGTTCGAACGATTGCGAGCCGGGCGACATGCTCTTCTCCATCGCTTCCTTGATCTGGCCGATTTCGCCTTTCTCGATCAGGTCCGAGATGTAGCGCGTGTTGACCATGACTTCGACCGCCGCCGTGCGCGTGCCGCCGTTGATCGAACGGATCAGCCGCTGCGACACGATGGCCTTCACCGTCGACGACAGATCCTGCAGCAGCGCCGGACGGTTCTCGATCGGGTAGAAGCTGATGATGCGATTCAGTGCGTTGTAGCTGTTATTGGCGTGCAGCGTCGCCAGCACCAGGTGGCCCGACTGCGCGTAGGCCATGGCCGCCGCCATGGTTTCCTTGTCGCGGATCTCGCCGATCAGGATGCAGTCCGGCGCCTGGCGCATCGAGTTGCGCAGCGCGGTGTAAAAGTCCTTGGCGTCGCTGCCGATCTCGCGCTGGTTGACGATCGATTTTTTATTCTTGAACAGGTACTCGATCGGATCTTCCAGCGTCAGGATATGGCCCGAGCGCAGTTCGTTGCGGTGGTCGAGCATCGAGGCGATGGTGGTCGATTTGCCCGAACCGGTCGAGCCGACCAGCAGCAGCAGGCCGCGCTTTTCCATGATCAGCTCCGCCAGCACCGGCGGCAGCTGCAATTCCGCCAGCGCCGGTATCAGCGCCGGCACGAAGCGGAACACGGCCGAGATGCTGCCGCGCTGGCGGAACGCCGACAGGCGGAAGCGGCCCAGATTGGGCACGGACAGGCCCATGTTCAATTCGTTCTCGCGCTCCAGTTCATCGATCTGCTCGGGGGTGCAGATTTCCGCCAGCAGCGCGGCGATGTTCTCGGGTTCGAGCTTTTGCTGATTGATCGGAATGAGATTGCCGTTGATCTTGATGTGGACCGGCGAATTCACCGCGAAGAACATGTCCGACGCGTTTTTTTCCTTCATCAGCTGGAACAGGCGATCCATGGCCATCTTCATCTCCTCGATCTATCAGTGGTATGCAACGACGCCGCGCGCGAACTGGCGTGCCAGCCCACGCGCGGCGTGAACATCAAATCCCGCGCAGCAGCTCGTTGATGCCGGTCTTGGAGCGGGTCTGCGCGTCGACGCGCTTGACGATCACCGCGCAGTACAGCGAGTACTTGCCGTCGTCCGAAGGCAGGTTGCCCGACACGACCACCGAGCCGGATGGCACACGGCCATAGGTCACCTCGCCGGTTGCGCGGTCGTAGATCTTGGTCGACTGGCCGATGTAGACGCCCATCGAGATCACCGAGTTCTCTTCGACGATGACGCCTTCGACGATCTCCGAACGGGCGCCGATGAAGCAGTTGTCTTCGATGATGGTCGGATTGGCCTGCATCGGTTCGAGCACGCCGCCGATGCCGACGCCGCCGGACAGGTGGACGTTCTTGCCGATCTGTGCGCAGGAGCCGACGGTGGCCCAGGTGTCGACCATCGCGCCTTCATCGACGTAGGCGCCGATGTTGACGTAGGACGGCATCAGCACCACGTTCTTGGCGATGAAGGAGCCGCGCCGCGCGACGGCCGGCGGCACCACGCGGAAGCCGCCCTTGGCGAAATCTTCGGCGGTGTAGTTGGCGAACTTGGTCGGCACTTTGTCGTAGAACTGCATGGTGCCGTCGGACGGCATGGCGACGTTGTTCTCAAGGCGGAACGACAGCAGCACGGCCTTCTTGACCCACTGGTTGACGACCCACGTGCCGGTCGCTTTGTCGGCCACGCGGATGGTGCCGGCGTCGAGGCCCGCGATGACGTGCGAGACGGCGTCGCGCAGTTCGGCGCTGCCGTTGCCTGGGTTGATCTCGGCGCGGTTGTCCCAGGCCTGGTCGATGATGTTCTGGAGTTGTTGGGTCATGATGTTCTTAATTTAAGTAGTCAGGTTTTTGCAGAATTGGACGATGCGCTGCGCCGCTTCCAGACCTTCTTCGGTCTCGGCCACCAGCGCCATGCGGATGCGGTTGCGCCCCGGGTTGATGCCGTGCGCGTCGCGCGCCAGGTAGCTGCCCGGCAGGACGGTGACATTATATTCGGCGTACAGGCGCTGCGCGAATTCGGTGTCGGACAAGCCGGTCCGGCTGACGTCGGCCCACAAATAGAAGCCGGCGTCCGGCAGTTCCACCTGCAGCACCGTTTGCAGCAGCGGCGTGATGGCGGCGAACTTGGCGCGGTATTTGGTGCGGTTGTCTTCGACGTGGGTCTCGTCGTTCCAGGCCGCCACCGACGCGGCCTGCACGGAAGGGCTCATGGCGCCGCCGTGATAGGTGCGGTACAACAGGAATTTTTTCAGCACTTCGGCGTCGCCGGCCACGAAGCCCGAGCGCATGCCGGGCACGTTGGAGCGCTTCGACAGGCTGGAAAACACCACCAGCCGCGCGTACGGACGTTCGACCGTCGACAGGCCCAACGTGTGCGCCGCCTCCAGCGCGCCCAGTGGCGCGTCGGCGCCGTGGTAGATCTCGGAATAGCACTCGTCGGCGGCGATGATGAAGTCGTGGCGCTCGGACAGCGCGAACAGATTTTCCCAGTCGGTCAGCGTCAGCGTGGCGCCGGTCGGATTGCCGGGCGAGCAGAGGAACAGCAGGCGTACGCGCTGCCACACCGAGGCCGGCACGCTGTCGTAGTCGCAGCCGAAATTGCGCGCCGGGTCGGAGTTGACGAAATACGGTTCGGCGCCGGCCAGATAGGCCGCGCCTTCATAAATCTGATAGAACGGGTTAGGGCACACCACCAGCGATTTGGCGGCCGGGTCGATGACCGTCTGCGCCAGCGCGAACAGCGCCTCGCGCGAGCCGTTCACCGGCAGCACCTGCGTGGCCGGATTCAGCGCCGGCAGGCCGTAGCGCCGTTCCAGCCAGCCGGCGATGGCGCCGCGCAGCGCGTCCGAACCGATGGTGGTCGGGTAGCTGGCCAGGCCGCCGATGTTATCGATCAGCGCCTGCTGGATAAAGGCCGGCGTCGGATGCTTGGGTTCACCCATGCCCAGGCTGATGGCGCTGTGCGCCGCGCTGGGCGTGACCTGCGCGAACAGCTGGCGCAGTTTTTCGAACGGGTAGGGGTGCAGTTTGTCGAGATGTGGATTCACGTGACGAGCCGTAAGCGGTTAAAAAGACGCTGCGTAGGGCATAGCGCAGCCCTTCATTATAGCGCCCTTGAGTGGCCGTTGGTGCATCGCAGCAGCGCCGTCGCGCACGAGGAAAATGCAGCGCTGTGACGATTGGAGAGTTTTTTTTATGCCGGTTTGATTTATAAGGGTAGGCCGGTCGGCACGCATCTCGAACAGGGGCAACCATGGAACTTGCGGAAATCGCGGAGCAGGCGCGCATCGAGCGCAGCCCGCAGCTGGACGCGGTCGTCAGCCGCAGGGTGATGGCGGGGCGTTTGGTGGCCGGCCTGTTGCAAGGGTTGCTGCTGTATGGCCTGTACCGCGCCGCGACCGCCAACGCCTGGCCGTCCGGCCAGCACTACCTGTTCGTGCCGCTGATCTTCGTCGGCGTGCTGCTGCCGCCCTTGTTCATTTCGGCCATCGGCCATCTCGATACGCGGCGCACCGCCGTCTGGACCTGCGTGGCGGCGTGCATCATGATCGCGCTGGCGGTGCATGACGTATGGCGCGGCGGCGCCGGCCCGCAGCTATGGCCATTGGGCGTGGAAGGCCATGTGCGCATGCCTTCCGGCCTGCTGTTTTTTTCCGGCGCCGGTTTTTTCTATATCGCGCAGGCGCTGGCGCTGTCCGCCGCGGCCGACGGACGCCGCATCGCCGGCTATGCCAGCTATTTTGAACTGTCGTGGAAGCTGATCATCCAGCTGGAGTTCTCGGCACTGTTCGTCGGCGCGCTGTGGCTGGTGTTGTGGATGGGCGCATCGCTGTTCATGCTGGTCGGCCTCGATTTTCTGAAGGAGCTGTTGCTACGGCCGTGGTTTGTGGTGCCGGTCAGCTGTTTCGCCTTCTCGTGCGCGATGCACATCACCGACGTGCGGCCGGCGATCGTGCGCGGCATCCGCACGCTGCTGCTGGTGCTGCTGTCGTGGATCTTGCCGGTCGCCGCGCTGATCGTGGACGGCTTCCTGGTGACGCTGATCTTTACCGGCCTGTATCATTTATGGCAGACGCGCTTCGCCGCCACGCTGCTGCTCGGCAGCGATGCGCTGCTGGTGGTGCTCATCAACGCGGCCTTCCAGAGCGGCGAGGCGGCCGACGTGGCGCCGCTGGTGCGCCTGAGCGCGCGCGTGGCGGCGGTGCTGCTGCTGCCGCTGACGGCGATCGCGATGTATGCGCTGGCGCTGCGCGTCGGCCATTACGGCTGGACCTCGGAGCGCGTCATCGCCGCCGCCTGCCTGCTCGTCGCCAGCTGCTACGCCGCCGGCTATGCGTGGGCGGCGTGCCGGCCCGGCGCCTGGCTGGCGGCCATCGCCAAAGTCAATAGGGCGACCGCGTTCGTGATACTGGCGCTGCTGTTGGCGCTCTTTACGCCGCTGGCCGATCCGGCGCGGCTGTCGGTCAACGACCAGATGGCGCGGCTGGATAGCGGCAAGGTCAGCGCGAGCAAATTCGATTTCACCTATCTGAAATTCGAGGGCGCGCGCTACGGCAGGGCAGCGCTGGAGCAGCTGCGCACGCGCACGCAAGGCGCCGACGCCGCGCGCGTGCGCAAAAGCGCCGGGCTGGCGCTGCAGCAGGACAGCCGCCAGCAAAACGATCTGGCCACCGTTGCCGATATCGACGTCGCCGCCAATCTGGCTGTATGGCCGACCGGCGCCGCGCTGCCGGAAGAGTTTTTATCGCAGGACTGGCGCGTCGGCACGCGCCGCTACCAGCTGCCCACTTGTTTAACCCAGCGCGGCGTCGGCTGCGATGCCTTCGTCATGGATATCAATCTCGATGGCGAAGCGGAAGTGCTGGTGATGCAGGCCGGCCAATTGCCGGTGGTGCTGGGCAGCGGACCGGATGGCAAATGGCGGCTGGTCGGCACGCTGCCTTTCGCTGCCGCGTCTTGCGCGCCGTTGGTGCGCGAGCTGAAAGCCGGCCAGTTCCAGCTGATCGCGCCGCGCGCGCAGGACTTGCAGATCGCCGGACAGCGCGTGACGATCAACGCCAGCGAGATGTCCGTCGATTTTTGCGCCGCGATCAAGCTCGCGTCGAAGCCGGCGCAATGAGCGCGGCGGCGACCTACGTCGATGCCGTCAGGCCGCTGGCGCAGGGTGTCACGCCTGCCACACCTGCCGCGCCACGCGCATCATATTACCGCCCATGACCATCTGCGCTTCCGATTCGCTCATGCCGGCGCGGCCCAGCGCGGCGCGCAGTTCGCGCCACACGCCGGGCGGCGTGAAGGTCGGCGGCCTGGCCGCGTCGTAGCCGGCGGCGGCCGGCCACCAGTGCGCGGGATCGAAGGCGCCGGGCGGCGTGTCGTCCAGCTCCTTTTGCTGGAAGCAGATATCGAGGCCGATGCCGGCGTGCGCGATACCCGCCACGTCGGCGATGTAGGCCGCGTGGCGCGCCACGTCGTCGGCGTTCGGCTGCTCGCTGCCGAGGAACCACGACAGGCCGGACACGCAGACGACGCCGCCGGTCGCCGCGCAGGCCCGTATCTGTTCGTCGGTGACGTTGCGGCCGTGCTGGACCAGCGCATACGGATTGGCGTG
>Ga0209848_1000436_pt1 | contig 17283 bp, 12 predicted proteins | sample OrgsoiDNA_201062_FD_185810 | JGI IMG/M metagenome (GOLD analysis project Ga0209848, IMG submission 185810) | Permafrost soil microbial communities from the Arctic, to analyse light accelerated degradation of dissolved organic matter (DOM) -... | ecosystem: Environmental > Terrestrial > Soil >...
ATCTGCTGGTCACCGCGTACCCAACTGGTGGCGACCAGCACCGCACCGTTATCGGCCGGTTTTAGCAGGAAGGCGCCCTGCCATTTTTGCGCCCCTTCCCCGATCACGATGGAAGCCTGCTCGCCCGCGCGCGTCAGCAGGCGCGGTGTCGCGATGGCGCCATCGATGTTCAGCTTGAGCGCGACATCGTAGACCGTTTCCGTCGGCACTACGCGTGCCGCCCAAGCCGCATAGCTTCCGCCAGCCATTGCTGCGGCCAGGATGACGCGCCCGAGTATGCGTCGTGCTCGCGGGCTTGATCGTTCCAAAATCATGATGCGCTCCTTGAGTGGATGGATGCGAGTAATAGCTCATATTTGCATAACTCTAAACGCATCAATGATTGCACTTGTCATTGTCGATATCAAGCGGGGCTAGGAGTAAGCTGCCAGGCAGAGAAACTGAGCAACCGGGGGAAGCCATGCACGCGAGTCGACTCATGCAGTTGTTAAACGGTTCTGGCCTGCCGACGCGGGGCTATCGGTTTGAGCGGACGACGGAAACGGCGTTGAGTGCGATGGCACAGTCGTTACGCGCGCGCCACGGCGCGCAAAGCAGCGATGCGCAAAGCGTGACCTTGATTGAAGTCGACGCCGAAGACACGGCCTATCTGGTGACCCGTCCCGGCCACTTCGCCCATCCGTCGATATTGCGCCGGCGCTTGCTCGCTGACGCGCGGACCAGATGCATTGATGTAGACGGCCACACCGCAGCCAGTGACGCGATCATGCAGAAGTGGATGGCACAGTTCATGGAACAAGACGCGCAGCTGCAGCGCGCATTGCGGCCGGCCCAAACGGATCGGGACAGGCCGCAATAAGGTCATCCCATCAAGCCGACGCTTTTAAGCGGGCGCGCTGGCCTCGGAGGTGGACTTGATGTCCTCGGCTTTCGCATCCTCGAAAATCTTCTTCGCGGCCTTGACCTGGTCCGAGCTTTCCGTATGCACCGAGATCAGCACATTGCCGCCGCGGACTTTGCCCTCGTACAGCTTGGCCTCGTATTCTGGTATACCCATGCCGACCAGGCCACCGATGATGCCGCCGGCCGCGCCGACCACCGCCGCGCCACCCAGCGCCGCCATCAGCGGACCGGCCGCGATGAACGGGCCGATACCGGGTATGGCCAGGGTACCGATGCCGGCCAGCCAGCCGAGGATGGCGCCCACGCCCATGCCGGCCGCGCCGCCGGCGGCCGCGCCTTCGGGCAGCTTGGTGTGCTGTTCGTGCGCGAAGTCGCGCGTGGCGCCCTTGGCCGGCAGCAGCACCGAAATCTCGTTGCTGGAGAAACCGGCGTGCTTCAGATTGCCGACGATGTGTTCGGCGTGTGGCGTATCCACGGCGATGCAATAGACAGCTGTATTCATAAGGCCTCCTGCTAAGTTGCTTCGATTGATGGTCACGCTGTCCAAGCCGGCCGAGCGCCGGATGCAGCGTATGAAGCTGCACTGTATGGCCTGCGCGCCGGCGACTCTGTACGAGAACGCACACTGACGCCGCACCGTCGGCAAGCCTGCCGTTACGACCACAACGTGACGACATCGTGGCCATGACATGGCCTCGATGCGACATGGCAACGTATCAATTCGGCGACATCTTGCCAATCTGCAATCGTGCACACCGCGATTCGGGCGCAATTGATGTTAATATCAATAAGTAATATTTCTTGCCATAGCCCAATCTCCGCAATGGCCGCAAGGCGTCCGCCGCCAGTCTCGCCACCACCGCCTCCACCCCGCGCTCCGTATCCAAGGCCATCCCGGCCAGTCCACCGCAGGAGTGAAGCATGCGTTTCTCAGAGTTAAAAGTCAGCACCAAGTTGGGCATCGGCTTCGGATCGACCCTCATATTGCTCATCGCCGTCGCGCTGGTGAGCTGGTTCAGCATGGAAAAAATGGAGGACGACACCGATCTGCTACTGCAAAAAAAACTACAGGTGGAACGCCGCATCGACGACTGGAAAGCCACCATTGAAATCAATCTGCAGCGCACGCTGGCCGCCGCCAAGACCAGCGATCCCGCCGTGCAGCAGTTTTTCCAGGAAGGTATCGCCGCCACCACGCAGCGCACCGTCAGCGATCTGGAACTGATCAACGCCAGCGTCACCGATCCGGCCGCGCGCCAGTTGCTGACGCAAATCGAGGCCAAGCGCGCCACCTACCAGCAGACGCGCAAGCACGCCTTCGATCAACAGGCCGGCGGCGACGCCGACGCGGCCAAGCACTACTTCGATCAGGAACTGATGCCGGCCGCAGACGGCTACCTGGCCAGCGTCGGGCAATTGGCGACGCGCCAGAAGGCGGTCATCGACGAAGTCGGCGCCGACATCCACCACCGCAGCGACCGCGCCCAGCTGCTGGTGATCGCGCTGACCATCGCCTCGGCCGTGCTGTCCGTGGCGCTGGGCTGGCTGATTGCGCGCACGCTGCTGCGCCAGCTTGGCGGTGAACCGCAGTACGCGGCGCGCATCACCGACCGCATCGCCGGCGGCGACCTGACGGTGGCCGTGCGGCTGCGCGCCGGCGACCAGAGCAGCCTGCTGTTCAGCATCATGGCCATGCGCGACAAGCTGGCGTCCATCGTGCGCGAGGTACGCACCAGCACCGACGCCGTGGCCACCGCGTCGAGCCAGATCGCCAGCGGGAATATGGATTTGTCGTCGCGCACCGAGCAGCAGGCCGGCTCACTGGAAGAGACGGCGTCGTCGATGGAGGAGCTGACCGCCACCGTCAAGCAGAACGGCGACTACGCACGCCAGGCCAACACGCTCGCCGCCAGCGCGTCGGAGGTGGCGCGGCGCGGCGGCGACATCGTCGCCAACGTGGTCGGCACGATGGAGGACATCAACGCGGCGTCGAAAAAAATCGCCGACATCATCAGCGTCATCGACGGCATCGCCTTCCAGACCAATATCCTGGCCTTGAACGCGGCGGTCGAAGCGGCCCGCGCCGGCGAACAGGGACGCGGCTTCGCCGTCGTCGCCAGCGAGGTGCGCAACCTGGCGCAGCGCGCGGCCAGCGCGGCCAAGGACATCAAGACGCTGATCGTGGCCTCGGTCGAGAAGGTCGAAACGGGCAGCCAGCTGGTCAACGAGGCCGGCCTGACCATGGGCGACATCGTCGAAAGCGTGCAGCGCGTCACGACCATCATGGGGCAGATCGCGTCCGCCGGCGCCGAGCAGGAAGCGGGCATCGAGCAAATCAACCGCGCCATCACCGAGATGGACGGCGTGACGCAGCAGAACGCGGCGCTGGTCGAACAGGCTGCGGCGGCGGCCGAATCGCTGCAGGGCCAGGCCGGCCACCTGGCCGAACTGGTCAGCGTATTCCAGCTCGACGCGGCGCGGCCGGCCACGGTGCGCGCCTTGAAGCCGGCGCTGAAACTGCTGTCCGCGCCGACGCCCACGTCCCGACCCGCGCCGGCGCGGCGCGGCGTCCACTGAATCGATACCGGAGCCGATGATGCAAGCCGCCCTCCCCCACAATGAAACCGACCGGCTGATCGCGCTGCGCGCCCTGTGCCAGCTCGATACGCCGGCCGATCCCGAATTCGACCTGATCACCGAGCTGGCCGCCAAGACCTTCGACGCGCCGGTCGCCGCCATCTCGCTGATCGACGCCGAACGCCAGTGGTTCAAATCGCGGGTCGGCATCGACCTGTGCGAAACGCCGCGCGATATCGCCTTCTGCGCGCACGCCATCCACAGCGTCGAGCCGACCGTGGTGCTGGACGCGCGCAGCGACGGCCGCTTCGCCGACAATCCGCTGGTGACGGGCGCGCCGCATGTGCGCTTCTACGCCGGCGTCCCGCTGGTCAACGCGGCGGGGCTGAGCTACGGCACGCTGTGCGTGATCGGCACCGAGCCGCGCGGCCGCTTCACCGACGCCGAAGCGGCCGTGCTCAAATATCTGGGCGCGCTGGTGCTGGCGCGGCTCGACACGCTGCACACCATCGGCTATGTCGACGCGCTGACGCTGCTGCCCAACCGCAGCCGCTTCGTGCAGGACCTGCAAGGCTGGATGGCCGACCGCGCCGGCGCCGCACAACTGGCGGCGGTGGCGATCGACATCTGCGAAGCCGATTATTTTCACAGCATGGAGCGCGCCCTCGGCTGCGACTACGCCGAAGGCTACATCAACGCGGCCAAACGGCGCCTGCTCGACGCGCTGCCGCACACCTCCCTGTACCGCATCGGCCCGACGCTGTTCGCCTGCGTGCGCGCGGTGCCGCTGGCCGACGACCTGGCCGCCGTGTTCGACGAGCTGTGGCAAAGCCTGGCCGCGCCGGTCGAACATCTCGGCATACCGCACACCTCGGCCGCGTCGACCGGCGCGGTGCGGCTCGACCACCATGGCGATGCCGCCGACATCGTGCGCGCCTTGATCAGCGCCGTCGACAGCGCGCGCGCCCAGGGCCTGGGCCACTGCAGCTACGAGCCGAGCGACGACGAAGCGCAGCGGCTGGCCTTCCGTATGCTGACGGCGCTGCCGGCCGCGCTGCTGGCGCACGATCAACTGAGCCTGCACTACCAGCCGCGCGTGGCGCTGGCGGACGGCAAATGCGTCGGCGTCGAAGCGCTGCTGCGCTGGCGCCATCCGGAGATGGGCAACGTGGCGCCGGGCGTGTTCATCCCGCTGGCCGAGAAGACGGCGCTGATGTGGCGCATCACGCAATGGGTGCTCAACGCCGGCTTCGCGCAGGCCGCGCTGTGGCAGCGCGCCGGCTACCGCTTCAGCCTTTCGCTGAACGTCTCGGCGCACGATCTCGATCACGCCGGCTTCGTCGACGCGCTGGTGGCGCTGCGCGACAAGCACGCCGTCAATCCGGCGCTGATAGAGCTGGAATTCACCGAGAGCGCCATGAGCATGCAGCCGCAACGCCTGCAACAGCAGCTGCGGCAAATCCGCGCGCTCGGCTTCCAGCTGTCGATCGACGATTTCGGCACCGGCTACAGCAACCTGACCTACCTGAAACGGCTGCCGGCCAGCGTCATCAAGATCGACCAGTCCTTCGTCGGCAACGTGCTGACCGACGAAAAGGACGCCGCCATCGTGCGCGCCGTGATCGCGCTGGCGCATGAACTGGACTACACGGTGGTCGCCGAGGGCATCGAAGCGCCTGCGGTGCTGGAGCAGTTGCTGGCCTGGGGCTGCGACGAGGGCCAGGGCGACCACATCGCCCGGCCGATGCCGCTGCCGCTGCTGGAGGCGTGGCTGTTGTGGCCTATCGGCGTGCGCACCGCGACGGCCTAGCCGAGTGGCGACAACCATGGTAGGGTGAGGGTTCATGCGACCGCGAAAGGACTTTGCCATGCAGTTAAGCCGACGACGCTGGATCCAGCTCGGACTCGCCGCGCTGTGCGCGCCGGCCGGCCTGGTACGGGCCGGGAAAACCTACAGCTTCGGCATCGTCCCGCAGGAATCGGCCTCGCTGATGGCCGAGAGCTGGACCCCGGTGCTGAACGCGCTGGCGCAGAGATCGGGCCTGGCGCTCACCTTCAGCACCGCGCCGGACATTCCGACGTTCGAAAAGCGCGTGGCCGCCGGCGAATACGATTTCGTCTACATGAACCCCTATCACTTCACCGTCTTCAACGCCATGCCGGGCTACCATGCGCTGGCGCGGGCCAAGAGCGAACGGCTGCGCGGCATCGTCGTGGTGCGCAAGGACAGCCCGTATAAAGAGCTGAAAGACTTGACCGGCGCCGCCATCGCCTTCCCGAGTTCGGCCTCCTTCGCGGCGACGCTGGTCATCCAGGCCGACCTGCGCAAGCGCGGCATCGCCTTCGAGCCGAAGATCGTCAAGTCGCACATCTCGGTTTATCTCGACGTGGCCAAGGGCCTGTATCCAGCCGGCGGCGGCGTGCCGCGTACCTTCAAGCTGCTCGACGACAGCGTCGCCAGGGAGCTGCGCATCCTCTACACCAGCGCCGACTACACCAGCCATGCCATCGCCAGCCGGCCCGGCATGGACGCGGCCACGCGCGACAAGCTGTTGAAGGCGATGCTGGCCATGTCGCAGGATGCCGCCAGCCTGGAGATGTTGCAGGGCATCGGCTTCAAGGGCTTCGAGGCGGCGGCCGACCGCGACTGGGACGACGTGCGCGCGCTGGGCATACGTCCGGCCGACTCGCAGATCCAAAAATGACGATGCACCTGTCCTTCCGCGCCAAGACCATCCTCGGCATCGCGCTGATCGAGGCGGTACTGCTTGGCACGCTGGTGCTCAGCGTGATGCGCTTTCTGCACGACTCCAACGTCAGCGAAATCCGCCGCCATGCGCGGGTGACGGTGATGACCTTCGCGGCCATGTCCAAGGACGGCATGATCAGCCGCGACCTGGGCAGCCTGCAGTCGTTCGCCAAGCTGCTTAGTAGCAGCGAAGGCATCGTCTACGCCCGCGTCGTCGATGGCCAGCGGCGCGTGCTGGCCGAGGCGGGCGACGCCGCCGCGTTGAAGCGGCCCTTTGCGCAGCAGGCTGACATCGACGACAGCGACGACGGCGTGTACGCCGTCAGCAGCCCGGTGACGGCAGGCGGCGTCGATTACGGCAAGGTCGAAGTGGGCTTCGAGATCGGCAGCCTGCAGCAGATGCTGAGCGCCGCGCGGCGCTGGAGCTTCGGCATCGCCGGCCTGGAGATGGCGCTGGTGGCGCTGTTCTCGCTGATACTGGGCGGCTACCTGAGTCGCCAGATCACCCGCTTCGCCAACGGCGCGGAGCAGATCAGCGCCGGCCATATGGGCATGCAGCTGGAGGTGCGCGGCGACGACGAAATCGCCCAGGCCATGCGCTCCTTCAACGCCATGTCGCTGGCCGTGCGGCAGGGCCGCGACACGCTGGAGGCGCGCGTGCAGGAACGCACCGACGCGCTGTCGCGCATGAACGCCAGCCTGCTGCTCGAAAAGGAGCGGGCCGAATCGGCAACGCACGCCAAGAGCGATTTCCTGGCGACGATGAGCCACGAAATCCGCACGCCGATGAACGCCATCCTCGGCATGCAGCAGCTGTTGCAGCGCACCGACTTGAGCGCGCAGCAGCGCGACTACGTCGACAAGACGCATGCGGCGGCCGATGCCTTGCTCGGCATCCTCAACGACATCCTCGATTTCTCCAAGGTCGACGGCGGCCATCTGACGCTGGACCAGGCGCCGATGGAGCTGGAAAAAATCCTGCGCAACCTGTCGGTCATCCTCAGCGCGAACGTGCGCGACAAACCGGTCGAGGTGCTGTTCGACGTCGGTGCCGATTTGCCGGACGACCTGCTGGGCGATGCGCTGCGGCTGAATCAGGTGCTGATGAATTTGTCCGTCAACGCGCTCAAGTTCACGGAGCGGGGATCGGTGGTGATCGCGGTCCGCGTCAGCGGGCAGACGGCGGATCGGGCGACGCTGAACTTCGAAGTGCGCGACACCGGCATCGGCATCGCGGCCGACAAGCTGCACAGCATTTTCGAATCGTTCACGCAGGCCGAGAGTTCGACCACGCGGCGTTTCGGCGGCACCGGCCTGGGTCTGGCGATCAGCCAGAAGCTGGTGCAGCTGATGGGCGGCGAACTGCGCGTCGACAGCACGCTGGGCGTCGGCAGCACCTTCTGTTTCAGCGCCACGTTCACGCGCGCCGCGCGGACGCCGGCGCCGGCCTCCGCCGCCCTTGCCCACTCGACGCGAGAGCGTCCGGTGCGGGCGCTGATTGTCGACGACAACGAGGACGCGCGCGACATCATGCTGGCGATGCTGACCAGCCTCGGTTGGCGGGCCGACGTGTCCAGCGGCGGCATGGAGGCGCTGGAACGCTACCGCCGCGCGGCCGCCGACGGCGCGCAGTACGACGTGATTTATATGGACTGGATGATGCCGGGCATGGACGGCTGGCAGGCGGCGACGCAAATCCGCCAGCAACCCGGCGGCGGCGACACGCCGGTGATCGTGCTGGTGACGGCGCACGGACGCGGGCTGCTGGCGCAAAACATGGCCGAGTCGCCGCAGATTTTCAACGCCGTGCTGATGAAGCCCGTCACGCCGGCCATGCTGCTCGACGCCTGGTCGTCGGCCATGCCGAATCAAACGGCGGCTGGAACGTTATCGGCGGGCGCCGCGGCGAGCGCACCGGCGCGGCGACTGGACGGTTTGCGCTTGCTGGTGGTCGAGGATAATGCGATCAACCGGCAGATCGCGCAGGAGATGTTGAAGGTCGAAGGTGCGCAGGTCGACACGGCCAACGACGGCCGCGAGGGCGTGGCCAAGGTGCTGGCCGGGCAGCCCTATGACGCAGTGCTGATGGATATCCAGATGCCCGTCATGGACGGCAACCAGGCCACGCTGGCGCTGCGCCAACAGGGTTACGCGACGCTGCCGATCATCGCGCTGTCGGCCAATGTGCTGGAGGAGGAGCGCGTCGTCAGCCGCACGGCGGGGGTCAGCGATTTCATCGCCAAGCCGGTCGATTTCGAGGTGATGATAAAGACCGTGCTGCGGCATTGCGGACGGCCCGCAGCGGCAAACGGCTAAACGCCGGGCCGCCGAACGGCGCGGCCGGCGCGGAGCTGGCCGCGCCGCGGCGCGACGTCATCCTCTCGTCACCGTTACGCCGCGATGATGACGTTGCCGCAGCTGCGGCGCAGTTGCGCCAGCCGCTCCTCGCCCAAGTCCGCTTCGACCACCACGTATTCGACGGCCGATGCCGGCGCCACGAAGAAGGGCGCGGTCGTCATCAGCTTGTCCGACGTCAGCGCCACGGCCACCTGGCCGCTGGCCTTGACGATGGCGCGTTTCAGCTCGGCTTCCTCCGGATCGACCGAGGCGATGCCGTCGGCCGGATCGAAGGCGCAGACGCCGACGAAACACAGGTCGGCCTTCACTTGCTGCACTTGCAGCAGCGCCGTCGCGCCCAGGCTGCCGGCGGCGTGCGCCGACAAGCGGCCGCCGATCAGGATCACGTCGAAGCCGGGCCGGCCCAGCAGGCGCGAACACGCGTCGGGTGAGTTGGTGATGACGGTCAGGCCGGCGTTGTCTGGCAGCGCTTCGGCGATGGCGATATTGGTGGAACCGGAATCGAGCAGGATGGTCTGGCCCGGCCGGACGATGGTCACCGCCGCCGTCGCCAGCCGCGCCTTGCGGTCGACCGCCAGACGCATGCGCGTGGCGGCGTTCAGCGTCACCGGCGCCGTCAGCAAGGCGCCGCCGTAGACGCGCTTGCAATGGCCGGCGTCGGCCAGTTCGCGCAGATGGCGCCGCACCGTGTGCTCGGATGTGTTCAGTTGCTGGGCCAACTCGCTGGCCAGCACGCGTCCGCGCGACTGCAATTGTTCCAGGATCAGGTGGGCGCGCTCGTCGGGCAGCAAGGGGCGGGTATCGTCGTGCGGCTGAAACATTTTTTCCTCAATGTGCATAATCGAGCAAAATATATCATAAACGAGCAAGTCACACCTGCTTACAACTTAATGCCGGGTCCGCGTACACGACTTTGCTTGCGCCTCGTTAAGTACAAGCGAGACAACATCTGTTCGTCCGCAATACCATCGCCATAAAAAAAAGGAGAAAAATATGACATTCAAACTTGTTGCCACTTCCCTGCTGCTGGCTGCGGCGCTGCCCTTGGCCGCCCACGCCGACCTGCCGGGCCAGCATCCCGGTTATCTGCACGCGCTGAGCGATTTGCGCGACGCTCGCTGGAATCTGGAACATCGTCCGGGCGACGGCGCCGTCAGTTCGCAGGAGGATGTCGCCATCGAGGAAATCGACCAGGCGCTCGGTGACGTGAAAAACGCGGCGCGCGAGGACGACAAGAACCTGCGCGACCATCCGCACGAAGATGCCCGCATCGACCATCCGGGCCGTTTGCATCACGCGCTGGAGCTGCTGCGCAAGGCGCATGACGACCTGGCCATCGAGGAAGACAATCCGGAAGCACGCGGCCTCAAACGCCGCGCCATGGACCACGTCGACCGTGCCATGGAAGCGGCCAAGCACGCGATCCACGACGTCGAGCAAGGCCGCTAAGCCAGCCGGCTTGCAATGGACGTAAAAAAACCGCCAGGCTCACGCGCTGGCGGTTCTCGTTAGCCTGAGCTAGCCGATATTACTGGGCGGCGGCTTCTTCAGCAGCGGCTTTCATCGACAGCTTCAGACGGCCGCGGTCGTCGGTTTCCAGAACCTTGACGCGCACTTGCTGGCCTTCTTTCAGATAGTCGGCAACGGCGTTGACACGCTCGTTGGCGATCTGCGAGATGTGCAGCAGGCCGTCCTTGCCTGGCATGACCTGGACGATGGCGCCGAAGTCCAGCAGTTTCAGCACGGTGCCGTCGTAGGTCTTGCCCACTTCGACCGATGCGGTCAGCTCTTCGATGCGGCGCTTGGCTTCCTGGCCGGCGGCGGCGTCGACGGAGGCGATGGTGACCACGCCTTCGTCGCTGATATCGATCTGCGTGCCGGTCTCTTCGGTCAGCGCGCGGATGACGGCGCCGCCCTTGCCGATCACGTCACGGATTTTTTCCGGGTTGATCTTGATGCTGATCAAACGCGGTGCGAAATCCGACAGCTCGGTTTTAACGTGCGGCATGGCTTTTTGCATTTCGCCCAGGATGTGCTCACGGCCCTCTTTGGCTTGCGCCAGCGCCACTTGCATGATTTCCTTGGTGATGCCCATGATCTTGATGTCCATCTGCAGCGCGGTGATACCGTTGCGGGTACCGGCGACCTTGAAGTCCATGTCGCCCAGGTGATCTTCATCGCCCAGGATGTCCGACAGCACGGCGAACTTGCCGCCTTCCTTGATCAGGCCCATCGCGATACCGGCGACGTGTTCTTTCATCGGCACGCCGGCATCCATCAGCGCCAGGCAGCCGCCGCAGACCGAGGCCATCGACGAGGAACCGTTCGATTCGGTGATTTCCGACACCAGACGCACCGAGTAGCTGAACTCTTCCGGCGATGGCAGCGCGGCGATCAGCGCACGCTTGGCCAGACGGCCGTGGCCGATTTCGCGACGCTTGGGCGTGCCGACGCGGCCGGTTTCGCCAGTGGCGAACGGAGGCATGTTGTAATGCAGCATGAAGGAGTCGGTGAACTCGCCCATCAGCGCGTCGATCTTCTGGCTGTCGCGGGCGGTGCCCAGCGTGGCCACGACCAGCGCCTGGGTTTCGCCGCGCGTGAACAGCGCGGAACCGTGGGTGCGTGGCAGGACCGAGGTGCGGATAGCGATCGGGCGCACGGTGCGGGTGTCGCGGCCGTCGATGCGTGGCTCGCCGTCGAGGATCTGGGTGCGGACGATTTTCGCTTCGATATCGAACAGGATGTTGTTCACTTCGGCGGCGTCGGCCGGCGCGACGCCGGCGGCGGCAGCTTCAGCACCCAGGTCGGCCAGCACTTCGCTGGTGGCGGCCTTGAGCTTGGCGGTGCGCTCCTGCTTGTCCTTGGTCTGGTAAGCGGCGTTGATCTTGCTGGCGGCGAAATGCGACACGCGGCCGATCAAGGCTTCGTTTTTCGCTGGCGGGACCCAGACGACTTCCGGCTTGCCGCCGTCGCGCACCAGGTCGTGGATCGCGTCGATGACGACTTTCATCTGGTCGTGGCCGAAGACGACGGCGCCCAGCATGATTTCTTCGGACAGTTGCTTGGCTTCGGATTCGACCATCAGCACGGCCGTTTCGGTACCGGCGACAACCAGGTCCATTTCCGAGGTTTTCAGCTGCTGGACGGTTGGGTTCAGGATGTACTGGCCGTTGGCGTAGCCGACGCGGGCGGCGCCGATTGGACCGTTGAACGGCACGCCGGAGACGCACAGCGCGGCGGAAGCGCCGATCATGGCGGCGATGTCCGGATCGATCTCAGGGTTGACCGACAGCACGTGGATGATGATCTGGACTTCGTTCAGGTAGCCTTCCGGGAACAGCGGACGGATAGGACGATCGATCAGACGCGAGGTCAGCGTTTCTTTTTCCGAAGGACGTCCTTCGCGCTTGAAGAAACCGCCCGGGATTTTACCGGCAGCATAGGTTTTTTCGACGTAATCGACGGTCAGCGGGAAGAAGTCCTGGCCTGGCTTGGCGTCTTTGCGCGCCACAACCGTTGCCAGCACGACCGTATCTTCGATCGAGACCAGCACGGCGCCGGAAGCTTGACGGGCGATTTCACCGGTTTCCAGCGTCACTTGATGTTGACCGTACTGGAAGGTTTTCGTAACTTTATTAAACATGGGTAATCCCTTTCTATTTGCCGACAGATTTTCAGGGGCTGTCGTTCACCTCACCACAGGCGGCGTCTCTGGAACAATTCCCCGCCTTTACTGCTTTTGCTGCGTTGCTGCGTGATACGGAAATACCATGTTACGGGCCAGGAGGCCATGCCTATTAGCAATTTTTTACGATCGCCAAATGACAAAATGCCCGCGGCAGCGAACTGACGCAGGCATTTCTTTTAAACTTTGCGGCGCAAAAAAATTACTTACGCAGGCCGAGTTTAGCGATCAGATCGCGATAACGGGTAGCATCTTTGGCCTTGAGGTAGGACAACAGGCTCTTACGACGGTTGACCATCATGATCAGACCACGGCGGGAATGGTGATCCTTGCTGTGGGCTTTGAAGTGGCCATTCAGTTCGTTGATGCGGGCGGTCAGCAGCGCAACTTGAACTTCCGGGGAGCCGGTGTCGTTTTGACCACGGGCGTTGTCCGCGATGATGGCGGTTTTGTTGATGTTTTCTACGGTCATGATACTTACCTTTCACATGCGGTGGGCGGAGTCTGAACCCTGCTCACCGTGAACTTCGATTAAAAAAGCCTGATCTAAAAAGACCAGACCCGCAAGTATATCGGAAAAAGCGCGCCGTGTATCCAGTGTTGATGACAATTGATGGCCGGGAGGCCGGCCTGGGGGCCATAAGCATGAAGAATCTGATGAAACTGTCCATGTTTGGAACGATGACCGGGCCGATCGCCGGCTCGTTTTTGGTGCAGGCCATGGCCGGCTGCGCCGATTTCAGCGACATGCCGGTGACGCCGGGCGAGCCGGCCGAAGCGGTGCGCGCCACGCTGGGCCGGCCCAGCGGTGTCTATCGGGCCGGGCCGGACACGCTGCTTGAATACGCCAAGGGTCCGACCGGACAGGTCACGTACATGGCGCGCATCGGCCCGGACCAGCGGTTGCTGTCGTATGAGCAGGTGCTGACGAGCGCTAAATTCGCCAGGATACGGCCCGGCGTCGATACCATGGAATCGGTACTGATCGCGTTTGGGCGGCCAGCCGAGAAGCTACGGCTAGCCCACCCGCCTTACGACGTCTGGGCCTATCGCTACAAGGAACAGAACGTGTGGGATTCAATGATGTACGTCCACTTTGACCAGGCCGGCGTGGTGCGCAAGGTCATCAACGGCCCCGATCCTGAGCGCGACGAGCGCTGGCGCTAGGTTAGCCGTTCAACAGAAACGCGCCGTATGAGTTCGTTGACGAATGCGCAAAGTTGTATCCAAGACCTACCAATTTGACAATGCAGTCGTCCGCGCTGACGACACCGTGATCCGTTGCGGTAGGGGTCGAGACGAGATAAGTATTGCCGCCAAATTGGAACCAATGTATTCCATTTTCCGTCTGCGCAACTAGCCCGCTCTGCCCGACTGCTGCAGCGACCCAACTGGCGAGCGTGCTTGAATTGCCACTGACGTCGGCCGCAACAACTTGTTTCGCAGCGCCAATAGCAACCACGCTTACGCCGGGGAAGGAGATGGAATCAGCGCCGATGTTATTCAGGCCCTTGATGGCCATAATATGGCCAATATCGAGATCGGCTCCCAGCGAATTGACCACGATGTGATCACCCAAAGTATGACTGGAAATCGAGATGGTCCCACTAGCTCCCGCAGCCGTGACGTCGATCGAATTCTGCCCATCCCCTACTGAAATAGTAACGTCCTTTGCGCCGCCGGTGTATATCTGATTCGTCCCACCATTGCCCAACGACAAATGAATGGCCTCAGGACTTGCTAGAAAATCGATGAGATTATTCGCGTCATACAAATTGCCTGCAGTCAGATTGACAACGCCAGAGCTAAAATTCATGAAAGTTAAAGAGCCATTCCCGACTTTTATATTTTCCACCGAGCCGACCTGCGCATAGCCCAGGGTTATATTATGGCTACCGTTACCAAAAGTAATATCATCCTCTGCCCCTGCAGCCAGTAAGGTTTGAGACGCTAGCGTGAACCCGGCATTATCGCTGGCGCCGTTGATAATGATAGCATCAGCATCGTCATTAAGAGTCATCTCGACATTGCCATTTAAATTCACTTGCGAGAAATTTTTATCATCCGAAATAAGAGAGCCAGCTATCGAAAAAACACCGGAATTATAAGTATTGTATATTGTAAGTGACGTTATTGAATCAGCAGATAAATTGCTGATAGTCACCGCAGCAGTATCATTATCGATTAGCGTCAAGTTAGCCGAACCAGTTACCACTGAGCCAAGCGTGAAAGCTTCTGTTCCGCCGATTGCCAGCGTCGACAACGCTGCATCGACCAAGTTAGCAATATTACTGGCCGTGTGACCGGCATTATCATTAAAAGCAACAGATGCAGCGCTATCAGTGATAGTTTGAGCTATCTGCAATGGCGCATCGCCACTGATATTTAATATAGCCAGTCCATTATCAATGAACGTATTAATTGTGTTCATATATCCCGTTGCGTTATTGCTGGATATATTGATTGTGCCGATTCCAGCACCGTTATGGTCAGCCACCGTCAACGACGCGATCGCCGCGTCATATGCGACGGGGTCACCGAGCACGACCGTAAGACTGTCCTTAGCCCCTGTGGTGCTTACGCTACCGTAGTCTATATTCAGCGTAGCGACTCCGTAAGGGATTTCCAGTACCGTGCCGTTTGCCGCATTGTTGTAATTTTGATATATCAGGTTGGCAGAATTCCCTTGCATATCGATGACATTGACATCGGGCAGTTTGCTCATGTCAAATGTTCCGCTCGTAGTGCCCGCGAAAGTCAACGTCGAAAAATGCGTGACATGGGCCAAGGTGGCCTCGCTGGCGTTAACAATACTTTCCAGGATAATTTCATTGTTGGCGGAACCACCGCTGATAACACCTAGCGGCGCCGCATCGATAGTTACCACATCCCGTCCACTGCCACCTATAAAATTCATGTCGGGCTGCAAGTTCACGGTGATGGTACCGGCAGATGCCGAGGCATCGATGCTTGCCCCTGCATGAAGGGTCATGTGCGAACCGAAAAAAGAGGAACTACCGGAAATTACCAACTCCGTGGCGTCGGGAGCGGTGAGAGTCGACAGTGATAGCTCTGCATCTAGATCAACGTTGATGCTGACCGCGCTGGCAAGCAGCACGGTAATATCGTCCGAGTCGGAACTCGCGACAAGCGTAGCAGACGTGGCAGTGGCGTCCTGTACCGAAATACTCATGTCCGCAGTGAGATTAATGGTCAACCGGCGCGTACCGGCGGCGGCGTAAATCTCAATCTGTGTAGTCCAGCTGTCGGCAATCGTATTCAGCGTGCTTAAAGCATTGCTGTAAATATTGACATTATTCCCAACGTTGTACACATTCGCCGTGGCGATAGAATTGGCAGCGGCACCGAGAAAATTTTGATCGTAGATATCGAAATTGTAGCCGCCTATGACCTCCGCGATCTTGGTGGAGACATCTCCATAAATCTTGCTGCTGGCATCGCTATTACTTTCCAACAGCAGGTGACCGGTTGAAACCGAAACATAGGCTCCGCCATAAGTTGTCACGAGTCCATCGTCATCAATCACGGACAATGAAGCTCCCTGCGCCACCTTGACGATATCATTGCCGACAGAGCTCATAATATTCACCGCAGCAGCCCCCCAACCACTGAAATCTATCGCACCATCAGCGGCGTCTGGTGCTGCTATTGTTTCATGCGAATAGATATATAGCGTTGCGATACCGGTAATCGATATTCTCTCCGGAAAAGCAAGATACGAACCTACCCCCCAGTCCACGACCGAAAGCTCATCCGCCGAAGAGGCACCAGCAATAATATCGCCAGGATTCAGCGTCGCTGCATCACCACCCGCCGCCAGGCCGGCGGCGTTATCGAGAGTGGCATTGAAATCATCAGCATTGCCATTACCGATAATATGATCGATGCCGGTCGTCAACAAGAAATCATTAATTTTCGAACCATAAGCCAAATTGGCGATGGTCTGATCGATCACCTTTGTATAATCAGCGGCAACGGTATTGCTATCGACACCAGTCAAAATGGAGCGCGCCGCAGCCGCAGCCGTATCGCCGCTATAGCCGGCGATGGCTTCGGGCGTTGTCAGTTCCGCGCTGAAGGCGCTTGCCACACTAACCTTGGCGGCGACTGTGGCAGCGTCGATCATGCCTTGCGCCGTGGTGTTCTCGGTGGCCCCGGCCGCAATGGCCAGCGCGGCGTCGCCGAGCGTCAGGGAACCCGAGGTAATGGCATTGGCCCAAAAATGCAAACCATCGTCATCGGGGGCGCGATTAAACAGATTTTGATACACGCTATTGATAAAAGCGGTTGCACCGGCCGCGGCGTTCACCGGGCCGTAGAGCGCGGCCGACTCCGCGCTGGTACCAAAACTATCCAACAGGGCTTTGAGTGCCGGATCACTGTTGTACGCCACATTTAACTGGCTTAAGTCTGTCGGCGCATTGGCGGCGGCCAGCGCTGCCTCGAAATTTTGCAGCCCTGAATAATCAGCCGGGCGGCCAAAATAAGTGACATACAGTTCTTGCACTGCCGTGCTATAGCTGCTTGATACGGTCATCAGAACACTTCCATCTAAAAGCACATGAATTTAAAGAAGAGAACATATCCGTAACAGCCATTTCATAACGAAATGCAAACTATCTTCACATGCAACACCTTATCATAAAGGCAAATATATGGGCGGAATTTTAATAAACAGCAACGCCAACCGAGCCATGCTCGGAGTGAGTCGGCAGAGCATGGCGAATCGCGCCGCAGCCCGCTGAAAAAAAGGGGCAAAGTGGATACCAATGTACGGTTTTTATGGTCGCGCGCTTGCCGAGTGCCGAGACGGCACCGGCACAAAACAGTCCAGGGATCAGTTTAAGGCTGCGGATTGACGCGCTCGATCTTCGAGTGCAGCTTGTTGAGCGCCGACAGGTAGGCCTTGGCCGAGGCGACGATGATGTCCGGGTCGGCACCGACGCCGTTGACGATGCGGCCCTCCTTCGACAGCCGCATCGTCACCTCG
>Ga0209848_1000438_pt1 | contig 17186 bp, 17 predicted proteins | sample OrgsoiDNA_201062_FD_185810 | JGI IMG/M metagenome (GOLD analysis project Ga0209848, IMG submission 185810) | Permafrost soil microbial communities from the Arctic, to analyse light accelerated degradation of dissolved organic matter (DOM) -... | ecosystem: Environmental > Terrestrial > Soil >...
GCGAGCAGATCGCCGGCTTCGAGATGGTCGAGACGTTGGCGCCGGCGCCGGATAATTCGGTGACCGATGTCGTCAACGGCGGCATCAAGGGCAAGCGCAAGAGCAAGAAGGACAAGCTGCGCGAGGCCGCCGCCAACGCCGAATCGTAACCATCAAAACATCGGATTCCAAGTCCGCGCTTGCCGTATTTGTCGTGACAATGTGAGTGTTTTTCCTCTCGGCAAGATGCTATCCTTGACCCATCCGCATTGATAGCAATGCTCACGTTGAGGAAAAACGATGGCCAGTTTCGCCCAGAAAGCTTCGATGGCGCTTGCAGCGCTTGTGATGGTCTTGCCAGCGGCGTTTGCGCAGCAATCCCCCTTGGCGGGGATCGCCCTCAAGCTGGGCGATGATGTCGAGACGGTGAAAGCGGCGTTGAAGACGAATATCGATCCTGAACCGATGGAGAGCCTTGCGCCGTCGTTTGCCAATATGAACGCCGGTAAAACGTTTATTTTTTTGCGCACCAAAGGGATACGGGTATTTTTTAATAAAAAGGGTATCGCCGAGACGATCCGATTCGACCCGCCGTTTTCCGGCGAGATCGGCGGCGTCAAACTGGGTGACACGGAGAAGAAAGTTCGGGAACTCAAAGGCAAGCCGATCAAGGCGCCTTCGCAGTTCGGTATGTCCCAGACATTTCAGTATGCGCTTGACGATACGGCGTATGTGCGATTCGATATCAATGACAATGACGGCGTTCAAGCGATCTTTGTGACCAAATAACTCGCCTGGGCCACGGACGATATGGGCATTGTGCCGATATCGTCATCGGCCGCCGCGATCAAATTTCAGTGCTGGTCCGACACCAGCGCGATGCGGCGCCGGATGCGCTGCGCTTCGGCGGCGTCGCCGGCCTGCTCGGCGCGCATCGCCTGCACGCTCAGCCATGCCAGCAAGGGCCGGCGCCAACCCTGTTCGGACGCCGTGTCCACCGCGCCGGCCAGCACGTCGGGACTGGCGCGGCCCGCGCGCATCAACACGCCCGATGCCACCAGCTTCGATAAGGGATCGGCGATCGCCCGCACGGCAGCCGCCGCCGCGACATCGGTGCCGGCCGCCGCCACCGCCTGTTGCGGCGCCGGCAGCAACTGCGCATCCTGTGCGCTCGCGCGGCCGTTCAGATACGCCGCGTAGGCGCGGTCGGCCTGCGCGGCATCCTGCGCCAGCGCCGCGTAGCCGGGACAATCCTCGAACACCAGCGCGGCCACGCGCTCGGCGCAGCGTATCAATTCGGCGCGCACCACCAGCTCCACCTTGCCGGTGCTGGCCAGCTCCGAACGGGCGCGCTGGAACTCGTTTTTTTCGATAATGGCGTTGCCGCCCATGTAGGCGGCCGTCGCGCGTTCGATGGAGCTTTGCGCCGTCATCTGCCAGTCCGGCTGCGGCGGATGGTTGGAACAGGCGGCCAGCAGTGCGGCCAGCAGCGCAGCCAAGGGCGGCGTGTATGCGTGTTTGACGATCATGGTAATTTGATCTCCGTGTCGTGCTTGAACGGCCATTTGCGATTGATCTCGTTGACCAGCTGCTCGACGTGACGCAGATTACTTTCCACCTCGGCGCGCAAGGAGCCCAGGTCGGCGCTGGCTTCCCTGGCGTTGGCGCCGACGGCTTGTGCCTCGATCAGCACCGCGTCCATTTTCTTCAGGCTGGCGCGCGCGTCGGCCAACAGGCCGTTGAGCTGCACGATGGTGGCTTGCGTATCGGTCATCACGCCGTCCTTGCCGAATACGCGGCGGTCGGCGTTGCCGATCAAGCTGTCGGTCTTGTGCGCCAGTTCGTTCATCGTCGTCACCAGCTGGTTGGCGCGCGCCAGCAGCTTTTGCGCCTCCTTGTCGTCGCCGGCGATCAGGCCCATGGCGCCGGACGGGCCGTTCAGTTTTCCGGTCACGCCCTCGACGTTGTGCAGGCTCGCGTCGAGCGCGGAATCGGTGGCGGTCAGCGCGGTCAGGTTTTGCAGCAGGTCCTTGGCGGCGGAGAGCAGGTGCGGAATTTCCGCGCCGGCGTCACCGACCAGCAGCGCGCGCGCGGCGCCGTCGGGCAGCGGCGGGTCGGTCGGCAGGCCGGTAAAGGCGCGCAGCTTGGCGCCGCCCACCAGGCCGCGCTCCAGCGTGAAGATGCTGGTGGTGCGCAGCCAGTGCGCGTCCTTGCGCGGCACGTCGACCAGGATGCGCGCCTTGCCGTCGGCACCCAGTTCGATGCTGCGCACGCGGCCGATCGGGAAGCCGGCGAAGGTGACGTCCATGCCGACGCTGACGCCATCCGAGTCGTCGGCCTGCAGTACCAGCCGCTGCGTCGATTCGAAGGCGCCGCGCGCGTACATCAGATACAGCACCGAGCCGACGACCAGCACGAACATCAGCACCAGCAGCATGGCTGCCTTGAATTCGGCGTTGCGCACCGGCGGCGGCTCGGGAGGAATCGTGGCGGCTGGGATGGTGGGTTCAGTCATATGCGGTACTCATGGCCTTAGTAGTAATTGCCCATCAAGGAGGCGACCTCGATCAGCAGGATGAGGGAAAACAGGCGCACCATATCCGACAGGCCGTGCGTGGCGCGCAGGCGGCTGCCGATGCCATCGTAGTAGGACGACGCCATCGGAATCAGTCCGACGGCGACGCTGAAGAAGACCACCTTCAGCACCAGGATCAGCGCCACGCTCGGGTCGAACACCTGGCCGACCACGCGCGTGTAGCCTTGCAGCGCCCACGGCGTGAAGCCATACAGCGACAGGTAGGCCAGCACCAGCGTCAGCACACAGCTGACGGCGGCCAGCAGCCAGACGGCGAACATGCCGGCCGCCACGCGCGGGAAAAATTCGCTGTGCAGCAGGGCGGCGCTGTTGATGGTCGTGCCGGGATAGAGGCCGCCGGCGCCGCGCTGCTGCGCAAATTCGACGCCCGCCGGCAGGGTGCTGCGCAGAGCGACGAACAGCGCGGCCGTCAGCGGTATCAGTTCCAGCACCAGTACACGCACCACCATTTCAAGCGCGAAGCGCGACAGGCCGTAACTGAGCGCGGTGACCACGACGATGCGTATCAACACCAGGCTGACCAGCGCCGACAGCACGGTGAACCACAGCAGGTTGGGCGCGGCGGCGATGACGATGCGGCGCGCCAGCGCGGGCCGGTGCGTGCCGCCGTAGCTGGCCGGCGTGAGCGCGGTGGCGACGATCAGCACGGCGAAATGGAGCAGGCGCCACCACGTGCCCAGCCAGGCCATCGCGGAGCGATGCAGGCGACGCAGCGCGCTGAATGGAGATGCTTGTGTAATCATGTTGGCATCTTAACATCCGGGCGTGCACGCTTGGCCGCTATCGCAATATCGCTTAGCGCGGCGGTCTTATTTGTCCGGGAACGATGCGGCGATGGCGTCGGCGGCGGCGCGCACGCGGGCGCTGCGGTTGAGGTCTTGGTGCATGACGAGGTAGACGTCGTATTGTTCGCTGCGGTCGGGCCAGATGCGCGTCAGCAGCGGGTCGTTGTCGGCCATGTGGCAGGGCAGTTCGGCGACGCCCATGCCGGCGCGCGTGGCTTTTTGCATGATGATACCGCTGTTGACTTCGAGCGCCACGCGCGCGTTGGCGATCGATTCGCCGCACAGTTTTTCGGCATGGCGCGGCGCCTCGCTGCGCTGGTAGCGTACGATGTCGTGGCCGGCCATGCCGGTGTCGCGCTGCGGTTCGCCGCGCTCGCGCAGATAGTCGGGCGAGGCATACAAGCCCATGCTGCGCCGGCTCAGGCGGCGCGAAATCAGGTCGGGACTGGTCGGCCGCAAGGTGCGCACGGCCAGGTCGGTTTCACGCCGCGTCAGGCTGGCGATCTGGTTCGAGGTGCTCAGCACGATGCGGATTTCCGGATGGCGCACATGCAGGCGCTGCATCGCCTCGACGACGAAATGCAGCGCCATCGTGTCGGACGTGGCGACCCGCACCACGCCGGACAGGCGGTTGTCGATGCCCTGCATTTCGCGCTGTAGCTGATCGGCCGCCTGCTCCATCAGCTCTGCGGCCGTCAGCGCCAGTTCGCCGGCCGGCGTGGCGACGTAGCCGGACGGCGTGCGCAGGAACAGCCGCGCGCCGAGCGAGGTTTCCAGCGCCGCCAGCCGGCGGCCGACCGTGGCCTGGTCGATTTTCAGCAGGCCGGCCGCGCCGCGCAAGGTGCTGGCGCGGTAGATGGCGAGAAAAATCCGTGCGTTATCCCAGTCCATATTCCCAGTCCGTAAGTGCTATCCATACCGTAGCAATATGGTTGCCACCTTGGGTGCATGCATTTTTGCATCACTGCGCTGATGTTATGCGCATTTACTGCATCATGCAAGCGGGGCTACCATGGTGTCAAAGTACTCCGACTAAAGGAAATCACCATGAATACCCGCTCCACACCCATCGCAGCCACGGCCCAGGGCGCGGCCGTGCCGGGCGCGCTGGTGCTGCTGACGCTGGCCATCGGCTTCGTGATGGCGATGATCGATCTCACCGCCGTCAACACCGCCTTGTCCGACATCTCGATCAACCTCGCCGTGCCGCTGACCGGCCTGGTGTGGGTGGTCGACGGCTACACGCTGACCTTTGCCGCGCTGCTGCTGCTCGGCGGCGCACTGGCCGACCGCTACGGTCCGAAAAATGTGTATCAGGGCGGCCTGGGCCTGTTCCTCGTCGCCTCCGTGCTGTGCGCGCTGGCGCCCAGCGGCGATGCCTTGATCGCCGCCCGTTTGCTGCAAGGCGTGGGCGCGGCGCTGTTCATGCCCAGCTCGCTCGGCTTGCTGACCCACGTCTACCACGACGAGCGCGTGCGCGCCCGCATGCTCGGCACCTGGTCGGCCATCGTCGGCGGCTCGTCGACCATCGGGCCGCTGGTCGGCGGTCTGCTGGTGCACCAATTCGGCTGGCGCAGTGTGTTCTGGATCAACGTGCCGATCGGCCTGCTGGGCATCGTGCTGACGCAGATGCTGGTGCCGGCCGCGCCGCGCCACGAACGCGGCCTGTCGATGTTCAGCCACGTGCTGGGCGTGGCGGCGCTGGCGTCGCTCAGTTTCGTGCTGATCGAAGGCCCGTCGCGGGGCTGGACTTCCGTACCGGTACTGTTGGCGGCGGTGTGCGCGATCTGTACTGTCACTGTACTGGTACAGCGTGAGCGCAGCGGTTCGCATCCTCTGTTACCGCATGCGCTGCTGGTGACGCACGGTTTCGGCGCCGCCAACGGCCTCGGTTTCCTGATCAATTTCGCCGCCTTCGGCCAGTTGTTCCTGTTAAGCCTCTACCTGCAACAGTCGGGCGGTGCCGACGCGCTGCACACCGGCCTGAAACTGCTGCCGATGATGGCTTCCTTCATGGTCGGGAATATGCTGTCGGGCCGTATTTCATCGCGCATCGGCCTGCGCCTGCCGCTGTTGTACGGCACCGCCGGCGGCCTGCTGATGGCGGTGCTGCTGCTGGGGATGACGCCGGCGACGCCGTATCTGCTGTTGGTGGCCGGCGTGATCGTGATGAACGTCTCGGTGGGTATCGCGATTCCGGCGATGACGGCGACCGTGATGCAGGTGGCTGGCCGCAGCTACGCCAGCAGCGCGGCGGCCGCGCTGAACGCCAACCGCCAGATCGGCGCGCTGGTCGGCGTAGCGCTGATGGGCACCGTGCTGCACGTGGTGCCATCATGGGCGGTGCGCCTGCCGGTGGCGTTCGCGCTGGTGGCGCTGGCCTACGCCGGCGCATGGACTCTGGTCTACCAATACATCAAGCTGGCCAAGCCCGCCGCGACTGCCGCATCGGCTGGCTTGTCGCAGGTCGATGCGGCGGGCTCCCACTAAAAAGGAGCTGCTACTGAGTCGGTCAGCGACGGCGCCACGCGATCATTTCAGCGATCGTCAGGATCGGCATGCCGTGCTGCGCGGCGTAGCGTTCGATCGCCGCGCCGCGCATCATGGTGCCGTCCGCGTTCATCAATTCGCACAGCACGGCCGATGGCGTCAGGCCGGCCAGTATCGCCAGGTCGACCGAACCTTCGGTGTGGCCGGCGCGGGTCAGCACACCGCCCGGCGAAGCGCGCAGCGGGAAGACATGGCCGGGATGGACCAGGTCCTGCGGCCCGGCGTCGGCGGCGACGGCGGCGCGTATCGTCGTCACGCGGTCGGCGGCCGAGACGCCGGTGGTGACGCCGTCGCGCGCCTCGATCGACACCGTGAACGGCGTGCCGTAACGGCTGGCGTTATTGGCCGCCATCATCGGCAGTTCCAGCGCGCGCACCTTGTCGGCGGTCAGGCACAGGCAGACGATGCCGCTGCACTCGCGTATCATCAGCGCCATCGTTTCGATGGTCAGGCGGTCGGTGGCGACGATCAGGTCGGCCTCGTTTTCGCGGTCGAAATCATCGAGCAAAATCACCGGCACGCCGGCGCGCATGGCGTCGAGCGCGGCGTGGATGCGCGCGGCCAGGTCATGGGAGACTAATCTGAATTGCGCTGCGCGCGGGTCGGCGCCGGCGTGGTCCGAGTTCAGTTCTGGCGGTCGGTCTGGCAGTTGAGTCAGTTGCTGGTCTAGCATATAAAACGCTCCTCGCACGAAGGCGAAAAACGCGACAGGGCACGCGGCTGCACGAATGCACGGCGGCCCGTGTCGATGACTCGACCGGGCAACCGTTCAACCGCTAACCGCACATCTTCTTTCATCCGGACTATACCGTCGGCTCTGGAGTCACACCAGATCTGCTGACCCTCCCGGCATGCCGGCAGGCGCTCGCGGGCTTGGTCGCGATGACCTTACCGCCGGTGGGGAATCGCACCCCGCCCCGAAGACGTATTGTTAAAACCTGCCGGACGGCAGGCGCGGCGATTTTATACCAAATTAAGAAAATGGGTGTACTGTAGCGCATCGCCACTTCCTTCAATTTACCTCGATGACCACTCGTACCCTGCGTATCCTTTCCGGCGCCGTCATGCTGGCCTGCGCCCTGATGGCACAAGCCGATACCCTCGATTACCAACCCGGCGACCAGCTGCCGGTGTCACCGCAAGTGAAGGTTGGCAAACTGGCCAACGGCCTCACTTATTACATCCAGAAGAACGGCAAGCCGGAACAGAAGGTCGAGCTGCGCCTGGTCGTCAAGGCCGGCTCCATCCTCGAAGATGATGACCAGCGCGGCCTGGCCCACTTCACCGAGCACATGGCCTTCAACGGCTCGACCCATTTCAAGCGCAACGAGTTGATCTCCTATCTGGAATCGATAGGCGTCAAATTCGGCGCCGACCTGAATGCCTACACCAGCTTCGACGAAACGGTGTACATGCTGCCGATACCGACCGATAAAAAAGACAACCTCGAAACCGGCTTCAATGTGCTGGAGGACTGGGCCCACGGCCTGTCCTTCAACGACGCCGACATCGACAGCGAGCGCGCCATCATCATGGAGGAACTGCGGCGCGGCAAAGGCGCCGACGACCGCATCAACAAGGTGCTGATGCCGAAACTGTTGAACGGTTCGCGCTACGCCGAGCGTCTGCCGATCGGCAAGGAAGACGTCATCCTGCACTTCCAGCACGACGCGATCCGCCGCTTCTACCGCGACTGGTATCGTCCCGACCTGATGGCGGTGATCGTGGTCGGCGACGTCGATCCGGCGCAGGCCGAGAAGATGGTGGAGGCGCACTTCGGCGGCCTGAAAAATCCCGAGCACGAACGCCCGCGCGACTACGCCGTCATCCCGGAACGCACGCAGTCCGAGGGCGTGGTCGTCACCGACAAGGAGGCCGCCGCCAACGTCGCCTATATCCGCTATCCGATCATGCCGCACACCGACGCCAACACCTACGGCCAATACCGGCATGACCTGATCGAGAGCCTGTACAGCGCGATGCTCAGCCAGCGCATGGCCGAGCTGACGCAGCAAGCCAACCCGCCGTTCATCCAGGGCGGCAGCAGCATGGGGCAGGTGGTGCACGGCTACCGCTCGTTCAGCGCCGGCGCCGTGGTGGGCAAGGGCGGCGCCGAACCGGCGTTGACGGCGCTGGTGCAGGAGGACGAGCGCGCGCGCCAGTTCGGCTTCACCGTGTCCGAGCTCGAACGCGCCAAGAAAACGCTGCTGCGCACTTATGAGCGCTACTACAAGGAGCGCGATAAATCCGAATCGGCCGATTACGTGGGCGAATTCCAGCGCAGCTTCCTCGACCAGGAACCGATACCGGGCATCGAGAACGAATACAAATACGTGAACCAGATGGTGCCCGGCATTACGCTCGACGAGGTCAACGCCGCCGTCAAGCTGGCCATACCGGCCAATGAGAAAAAGCTGGTGGTCTACACCGGCAGCGACCATTCGGACTTGCCGATACCGCAGCCGGCCGCGCTGCTGGCGGACGTGGAAGCGGCCGAAAAGGCGACCGTGCAGGCGCACGCCGACAAGGTCTACGCCACCACGCTGATGGAGCATCCGCCCAAGCCGGGGCGCATCGTCAAGCAAACCAGGGACGCGGCGCTGGGCCTGACCGAACTCACCTTGAGCAACGGCGTCAAGGTGGTGCTCAAGCCGACCGACTTCAAGAACGACCAGGTGATGATGAGCGGTTCGCGCTTCGGCGGCCAGTCGCTGTACGGCCAGGAGGACATGTTCAACGCCCGCTATGCCAGCACCATCGCCGGCCAGATGGGCGTGGGCGCGTATTCGCCGACCGATTTGCAGAAGGTCCTGGCGGGTAAGACCGCCGGCGTGGCGGCCAATCTCGGGATGCTGTCGGAGGGGGTGTCGGGTGGCTCGGGCAGCGCCGACATCGAGACCATGCTGCAGCTGGCCTACCTTGAATTCACCCAGCCGCGCAAGGACCCGGCGCTGTACGATTCCTTCATCGGCAAACAGCGCGAGCTGGCGCGCAATGCGCTGTCGCGGCCAGAGGCGGTGTTCAACGACGAGTATTACGCCACGCTGTACAACAACAATCCGCGCGTCGCCCGCGTGGCGCGGCCGGAGGACTTCGACCACGTGCAGCTCGATCGCGCCTTCGATATCTATCGCAGCCGCATGGCCAGCGCCAAGGGCTATACCTTCTTCATCGTCGGCAGTTTCGACGTCGAGAAAATCAAGCCGCTGCTGGCGACCTACCTGGGCAGCCTGCCCACCGCTGCGATTCCGGTCGCCTACAAGGACCTGGGCGTGCGTCCGGTGCGCGGCGTCGTCAAGAAGGATGTGCTGAAAGGGACGGAGGCCAAGAGCACCGTCTCGCTGACCTTCAGCGGCGACGCGAGCTATAACGATGTGGAGCGTTTGCGCCTGCAGTTCCTGGTCGATGTCCTGAACATCAAATTGGTCGAATCGCTGCGCGAGCAGAAAGGCCTGATCTACAGCGGCGGTGCGAGCGGCTCGGTGAACAAGCTGCCCTACCAGAATTACATGGTCGGCATCACCTTGCCGTGCGCGCCGGAGAATGTCGACAAGGTCATCGCCGCCACCTTCGCCGAAATCCAGAAACTCAAGGACAAGGGCGCGGAGCTGGCCGATTTGAACAAGGTCAAGGCCAACTGGATGGAGAACCATCTGAAGGTGGTGCGTGAAAACGGCTACTGGCTGGGACAACTGCAATCGGCGCAGATCAACGGCACCGATCCGCACGCGATACTGACGGCGGCCAAGCGCGTCGAGGCGCTGACGCCGGAGGACTTGAAGGCGGCGGCGCAGCGCTACTTCAACACCGACAATTATGTGCAGATGGTGCTGCTGCCGGAGAAGCCGGCGGCGGCTGCTACCGCTGCTGCTGGTACACTGTAGGCCACGACGCGATATCGCCGGACACGAAAGATAAGAGGCAAGCCATGGCAAAGAAAAAAGAAGAGCTGGACCAGGAGACGCTGGATTTGATCAACTGGTGCATCGAAGTCGAAGGCTTCCTCGTCGCCGGCGGCGCCACGCAGGAACAGGCGCAGGAGCACATCGAAGAACAGGTCGAGTGGTTCACCGACCAGTTCTACGATGGCCTGACGCCGGAGGAAGCGGCCAAGGAAGCGCTGGCCTAGGTTGGCCTGAGTTGGCTTAATGGCGGCCGGCGCCGGTCTTCAACACGGACAGGTGCCGCTGCCGTGCGGTGCGCTGCTAAATTCCGGCAGCGCTTCGACACGTTGCGAAAATTCCTGCAAATTGGGGAAGCTTGACGCCGGCACCACGTCCGGCAGCATCTGCTGCGCGAACTGCCACGCGACGGCGGTGCTCACGCCTGCCTGATTGATGTCGCGGCTGCCGGTCGCATGCTGCCTCGTGGCGAAATCCGATTCCAGTGCTTCAAAGGCCGCCAGCAACTGGCCGGTCACGCGCGACACCCACGGCGCATGCCGCTTTTCGACCGGCCGCAAATTACGTTCGTAGAGTATCTGCACGCTCTTTTCGCACGCGGCCAGCGCCAGGCCGATGGTGCGCAGCGCGTGCCGACGGTCGTTCAGGTTCAGCGGCATCAGGCTTTTGCGGCCGGCCGCCAGCGCCTCCGCAAAATCGAGTATCAGCGTCGAGTCCATCAGCGTCAGGCCGTCGTTGCAGACCAGTGTGGGCGCCTTGACCACCGGATTAATTTTCTGGAACTGGTCGAAGGTGCTGAACACCGACAGCGACTGGTGCTCGAATTCCAGCCCGAGCAATTGCAGTGATACCGCCACGCGGCGGACGTAAGGTGAGTCGAGCATGCCTATCAGTTTCATGGCGGGTCCTTTATGTGAAGTGGATGATTTGAATTAAGTGGCAGGCGCGTCGTGGCAGCAGACGCATAGCTTGTTGCCCTCCGGGTCGCGGAAGTAGGCGCCGTAATAATTGGGATGATATTCGGGCCGCAGCCCCGGCGCGCCGTCGCAGGCGCCGCCGTGTTCCAGCGCGAGCGCATGGGCGCGGTCGACCGCCGCGCGCGTCGGCGCCTGCAGCGCGATCATCTGGCCGTTGCCGACAGTCGCGGGCTGGCCGTCTTGCGGGGCGCCGATCAGCAGCAGCGGCCGTGGCGCGTTTGCCGGCATCCAGCCGGCCCAAGGCCGCGAAGGATCACGAAAGCGCGGCTGATGGCCGAGTGCCGCCATCAGCGCGTCGTAAAAAAGATAGGCGCGTTCGAAGTCGTTCACGCCGATGAAAACATGGGACAGCATATTCCCTCCAGTCGATTTGCGCGGCCGCCATGCGCCATCGCTTAAAATGGCGGCATTCCCGCATGTTGCGGCGCCGCCCGCCAGATGAAGTCTAACGTAAAAGATAATCTTGTCGTCTCCGATTTTCGCCCGGACCTGGTCCGCTGGCGCCAGCTTGTCACGCCTGCGTGGCTGGCGGCGCTGATCGCGGGCGAGGAAGTGGCGGCGGCGCCGGCGCCCGGCTGGCGGCTGTTTGAAGTCGGCTGCAACGGCGCCGCGCATTTCGAACACGCGCACATCCCCGGCGCGGCCTATCTCGACACCCGTCAGCTGGAGCGGGAACCCTTATGGAATATGGTCTCCGACGACGCGCTGCTGGAACTGCTGCTGGCGCGCGGCGTGCGCCACGACAGCTGCGTGATCGTCTACGGCCGCAACAGCCTGGCCGCCGCGCGCGCCGCGCACCTGCTGCTGTATGGCGGCGTGCGCGACGTGCGCCTGCTCGACGGCGGCTTCCCCTCGTGGCAGGCCGGCGGCCATCCGTGCGAGCAGGGGCCGTCGCCGCGCGCTTGCGCCGTCGCCGCCGATTTCGGCATCGACTTTCCGGGCCGCCCCGAATACATGGTCGATACCCGAGCAGTACGGGCATTGCTGCAACAGCCGGACGCTGTTTTGGTCAGCATCCGCACCTGGAATGAATTTATTGGCAAGGTTTCGGGGTATAGTTATATCGCCGCCAAGGGCGATATTCCCGGCGCGCGCTGGGGCCGGGCCGGCGACGACGGTGACGTCAACAGCATGAGCGCCTTCCAGCGCGCCGACGGCAGCATGAAGCCGGCCGCCGAGATTCGCCGCCAGTGGCAAGCCGCCGGCATCACGCGCGGGCAGCGCACGGCCTTTTACTGCGGCACCGGCTGGCGCGCGTCGCTGGCGTTTTTCTATGCCTGGCTGATGGACTGGCAAGAGATCAGCGTGTACGACGGCGGCTGGTGCGAGTGGAGCAGCGATACCGCCAATCCGCTGGTGTGCAGGTCCGATACAAGTTGACGCGCCGGCGCGCTGCTCCGGCGTGATCCAATAAAAAGGAGACGATGATGGAGCAGGGCAGAAACGCAGCGCGGCCGAATGTATCGGGCGGACTTCATCTGGTGCCGCCGCCGGCGCCGCCATTGCGCAGCATCGCCGAGCTGCCCGGCCCCAAGGGCCGTCCCATCATGGGCAGCGCGCGCGACATCAATTCGACGCGCTTCCATCAGGTGCTGGAGAACTGGGGCCGCGAATTCGGCGCGCTGTACAAATTCTCCGTCCTGCGCCGCACCTTGGTCGTCACCTCCGACCGCGACGTCATCGCTACGCTGCTGCGCGACCGTCCTGACGTGATGCGTCGCTCCTCGCGCACCTCGCGCATGCTGGAGGAAGCCGGCACCAAGGGCCTGTTCACGGCCGAGGGCGAGCAGTGGCGGCGCGAGCGCAAGCTGGCGATGCGCGCGCTGACGCCGGAAGTGATTCACAATTTTTTCCCGAAACTGAGCGCGCTCACCGAGCGCCTGCGCCGGCGCTGGGCCGACGCCATCGCCGCCGGCCAGGCCATCGACGTGCTGCGCGACCTGAAGGCCTACACGCTGGACGTGACCATCGGCCTGTCCTTCGGCCACGACATCAACACGCTCGAACATGAGGACAATCCGCTGCAGCGCGATATCGAATTCCTGTTCAAGCGCGTCGCCCGTCGCCTGACGTCGCCGTTCGCCTACTGGCGCGTGCCGCTGCTCAAGCGCGCCGTCGACCGCGAGGCCGATGCCGCCGCCGCCCGCATCCAGCAGGCCATCGTCGGCTTCATCGCCGACACGCGGCGCCGCATGGACGCCGATCCGGCGCTGCGCGCCAAGCCGACCAATATGCTCGAGGCGCTGGTGGCCGCGCGCGATGAAGACGGCTCCGGCTTCAGCGACGAAGTCGTCATCGGCAATGCCATCACCATGGTGTTTGCCGGCGAGGACACCACGTCCAACACGATGGCGTGGCTGATCGATTTCCTGGCCGCGCATCCGGCCGCCGCCGCCGCGATGGCGACCGAGGCCGACGCGGTGCTGGGCGGCGCCCGCGTGCTGGACGACTATCACCTGCTGGAACAGCTGCGCTACGCCGACGCCGCCACGCGCGAGGCCATGCGCCTCAAGCCGGTGGCGCCGCTGATGGCGCTGGAGGCGGCCAGCGAGATCGCGATCGCCGGCGTGCGCGTGCCGGCCGGCTCCATCATCTTCTGCCTGCTGCGGCTGTCGTCCGAGCGCGACTCGGCGCTGGAGCAGCCCGAGTCGTTCCGGCCCGAGCGCTGGCTGGACGGCGCCGGCGGCAGCGGCGATGATCCGGGCCGCAAGATGTTCCCCTTTGGCGCCGGGCCGCGCTTTTGTCCCGGACGTTATCTGGCGATGGCCGAGATCAAGATGGCGATGTCCATGCTGTCCAAGAATTTCGTGGTCGAGCCGATCGCTGGCGCGCCGCCGGCCGAGGAGACGTTCACGTTCACGATGACGCCGAGTGCGCTGCCGGTGCGTTTGCGGGCCCGCCCGGCATGACTGGCCCCGGACGGCGACAGAAACATGCTAGTCTGGAGCTTCGGCCGGGCCACATGAGGAGTCAAGGCGCGCCAGGGTAAGCTCGACACGATCGACAATAACAAGGAGTGGCCATGTTCAAAAAAATCGCCATTGCCGTCATTGCAGTGGTTCTTCTGGTGTTGGCGTACGCGGCGACGCGGCCCGACAGCTTTCGCGTGCAGCGTAGCGTGGCGATCAAGGCGCCGGCCGGCAAAATCATGCCCTTGATTAGCGACTTCCACCAGTGGGCCGTGTGGTCGCCGTGGGAAGCGCTGGACCCGCACATGACGCGGACCTTCAGTGGCGCGCCCAAGGACATGGGCGCGGTGTACGCCTGGACCGGCAACGACAAGGTGGGCGCGGGGCGCATGGAAATCACCGGCATGACGGCGACCGGCAACGTCACCATCAAGCTCGATTTCCTGAAGCCGATCGAGTCGCACAGCGTTACCGAGTTCGTGCTGCTGCCGCAAGGCGACATGACGACCGTGACCTGGTCGATGACCGGCCCTAGTTCTTATCTGACGAAATTGATGGGGGTGTTCGTCAGCATGGACAGCATGATAGGCGGCGACTTCGAACGCGGGCTGGCGAACCTGAAGTCGGCGGCGGAAAAGTAAGGGGCATGGCGACGCTGAACGACATGGCGCGATATCGGCTGGGCGGTTCCGCGCGGCGGATAGTCGGGCTGGTGCTGGTAATTGGGTTGCATCTGCTGTTCTTCGCCGTATTGGTGGCGCAGCGCGGCGCGGTTTTGGCGCCGCTTGGGCGCGTCGACGCGGGCGCCATCGTGTGGATCGCGCCGACGGTGCCGCGCTTGACGGCGTCATCGCCTGCGCTTGCGACGCGACGCGACGTGCGGCCGAAGACCCCGGCATTGTCGGTGCCGCAAGGGCCGGCCATGCACATGATCGCCACGGAGCCATTGCCGGCAAGGCCGCCTTCGACGGCGCCGACTGGCGACGTGTTGAGCGCGGAGGCAGGCACGCTGGAAAAAACGGCGCCGGCCCGCGATGATTTGTCGGGTCTCGATCAGCGCACCATCGGCGCGGCGATCAAGGCCACGCTGGCCGAGAATCCGGTGATCGCGCCGCGCAAAGGGTTGATACGAATACGCGAGTTGGGACGGTTTGAACAATTCGGCGCCGATGTGCAGGAAGCGTCCGTGCCCGATTGCGACAAGCCCGATGCGTTGAAGCTGGACCCGCCGGTGATACCGGGTACGCGCGTCGCCCTGAAAGGTTTGCTGGTGCTGCCGCATCTGGCGCATGCCGCGCTGACGGGCAGGTGCCGTTGATTTGATATCTGGAGGTAGTCATGAAAATGTTGACCATGCTGGCGCCCGCGTTCGCGGCCTTGCTGGTCTGCGCGCAGGCCGGCGCAGCGCCGGCGCCGCTGCGCCAGGATCATCCCGTGGTCGGCACCTGGAGCCTGACCGTGCCCAACACCGCCTGCCAGGAGACCTACCATATCCATGACGACGGCACCAGCTTGGTCACCAGCGCGCAGGAGGTGGCCGAATCCGAATTCCAGATCGCCGACAAGCCGGACAAGCTGGGCTTTTACAAGGAAACCGACACCATCACCAAGGACAACGGCAAGCACGATTGCAGCGGCGACGTGACCGAGGTGGGGCGCGCCGTCACCAGCTACCTGCTGTTCCATCCGTCCGGCGACATGTTCCTCATGTGCCTGGAGCAGAACACCAAGCGCTGTATCGGTCCGTTCGTACGCGTCAAAGGTGCGAACACCTGATCAAGCCGCGTCGCCGGTCCGATAGGCGCCCGGATTCACGCCGGCCCATTCGCGGAAGGCGTGGTTGAAGGCGCTCTGTTCCTGGTAGCCGAGCAGGAAGGCGATATCGACCAGGCTCAATTCCGGCTGGCGCAGATAATCCCTGGCCAGCGCGAAGCGCGCCTGGTCCAGCACCTGCTGGAAGGTGGCGCCGGCCTCGCTCAATTTGCGCTGCAAGGTGCGCGGCGAGAGTTTCAGTTCGTCGGCGATCGACGCCAGCCGCACCTGTCCCTGCGCCAGGCTGCGCACGATGGCCGCGTGCACCTGTCGCGTGATATCGGCGCCGGCCTGCGCGCGCATCTTCAACAACTGCTCCGCGTGCTGCTGCAAGACCGGATACAGGCTGACGTCGGCGTTCGGCACCGGCCATGCCAGCAGTTGCGCGTCGAAGCTGGCGACGTTGGCCGGTGCGCCGAAGCGCGGCAGCGCGCCCAGCACGCGCCCATATTCCATATGGCCCGCCGCGTCGCCGCCGTGGTGCATCAATGACAGCTGCGCCGGCGGCAGCGCCACGCCGGCCAGCCAGTTGCCGAATACGCGGATGCCGGCGAACACGCTGTCGGCCAGGTGGCGCTGCGCGGCAGGGTAGTAACTATGCCAGCTGTAATGCGCCACGCCGTTTTCGACGCGCAGCGACGAGCGGCCCAAGTCATGCGCCAGCTGCTCGTAGCGCATGGTCTGTTCGAAGGCCTGTCCGAAATCGCGGCAGCTCAATAACACCAGGCCGTATACGCTGTAGGTGCCGAGTTTGACGCGCTCGCCCACGTGCAGGCCGAAGTGCGGATCGTGCGCCAGCGCGGCGGCGATGTCGAGCAGGCGCACGTAGTCGTCGGCCGGCAGCGTCTCCGGCAGCGGCCACAGGGCACCGGCCGGCAGTGCGGCGGCGCGTTCCAGATCGGCCGCCTGCACGCCGCGCGCGGCCGCCGCCTCCAGCAGCGGTTGCAGATAGGATCCGGCCACGCGGCCAGCGCCGGCGGGCGGCGGTGGCGACGCGTCAGCGTGCGGGCGTGGCATGATCGAACAAGGCGGGTGTCATAAAAACGCAATACCGGTTGGAGGTTCTGACTTATTCTTGTGGCATCGATAAACGGCTGCGCGCCAGTATAGCAAGCGCTCCGCAACGCAGACAGGAAAACCATGAGACGCTGGAACGGCTGGGGTGACGACACCATCAACTTTGAACTCAACGCCGATGCGCTGGCGTTTTTGGCGCAGCAGATCGGCAGCGGCACGCCGGTCGCCGACGCCGCGTTCGAGCAGGCCTGCGCGCAGATCCGGCCTACGCGCCTGGCGCCGCATCGTCTGATCAGCACCGACGCGGCGGCACGCCTGCACAACGCGCTCGGCCAAAGCCTGCCCGACTGGCTGCGCCTGCGCTACGGTGTGATCGACACGGCGCCCGACGGCGTGGCCTACCCCGAAAGCGCGGCCGACGTGCGCGAGCTGCTGGCCTATGCGGGACAGTTCGACGTGGCGCTGATCCCGCACGGCGGCGGCACCAGCGTGGCCGGCCACCTGAGCGCGCCAGCTGGCGCACGGCCGTCACTGGCCGTCAACCTGACGCGCCTGCGCGCCATGTCCAATCTCGATACGCAATCGCAGCTGGCCACCTTCGGCGCCGGCGTCTTCGGCCCCGATCTGGAGGCGCAGCTGCGCGCGCACGGCTACACGCT
>Ga0209848_1000441_pt1 | contig 17115 bp, 17 predicted proteins | sample OrgsoiDNA_201062_FD_185810 | JGI IMG/M metagenome (GOLD analysis project Ga0209848, IMG submission 185810) | Permafrost soil microbial communities from the Arctic, to analyse light accelerated degradation of dissolved organic matter (DOM) -... | ecosystem: Environmental > Terrestrial > Soil >...
GATCAATGCTGGTGTGACAATTTACGCATTTTCAATATCAATAAAACGCTAAAATTCTGCGCTGCAACACGGTCCCAGCATGACCATCGTCGGACCGCCGCCTTTACTACGCCATTGGAACTGCCTTGAAAAAAACGATATTGTTTGCCGCCGTCGCCGGCGCCGTGTTGGGAAGTCATGCGGCACTGGCAGCCCAGTCCGCCGACGATGCCGCGCCCGCCGCCGTCCCCGCCGCTGTCGCGGTCGTGACGCCACCTGCCTTGCCGGTGATGCCGCTGCTGAAGTCCAAATGGATGGCCTCCTGGTTCGCCATGAGCCGGGAGATCCAGGCGGGCGCGAAGCAGGGCAATCTGGTGCAGATACTCGACGCCCAGTCCACGCTGCGCTACACGCCCGAGACCAGCAAGCTGCTGCTGGAAGTGTTTGGCAATGAGCATCCCATCAGCGTCACGCGTCAATCCGGCGCCAAGGCACAGCCGCACTATGTTGTCGGTATGGCGTCGCACTCCTATCAGGAAGCCGATGGCCTGAAAATCGACTGGAGCGAGCTGCGTGGCGTCATCGATACCGACAAGGCCGGCCGCCATGCCGACGCCACGTTCAGCTGGCCATCAATGGTGTTCGACGGTCCGCAGCTGAACCTCGGCGTGCACGACATGAGCTTCGACAGCAAGCAAAGCCTGGCTGGCGACGGCATGTGGTACGGCAATCAGCACATCCACGTCAACAGCGTGGTGGTCGGCAAATTCTCTTTCGCGGCGGCCAATGCCAACGCGGCCCCAAGCGCTGGCGATGCCGGCGTCCAGTCGACGGATGCGTCCTCCCCAGCCCAGGCTGCTGCGCTGCGCATCGACGGCATCGACTTCAAGGGCGGCTTTACGCGCCACGGAAAATTCAGCGACTACCAGCACCTCAGCACCATCGACAGCATCGGTTACGGCGACGAACACGTCGAGCACGTCAACATGGGCTTGCGCTTGCTGCACATCGACCCGGCCGTGCTGATGCGCTTCAAGGCCGCCGCCGCGCACGTCAAGCAGGCTGGCAGGACCGACGAGCAGATCTCGGCCGCGACCTTGCCGATCATGAAGGAGGCGGGCAAGTCGCTCATCAAGCAGGGTGCGGAACTGGTCATCGACGACATCAGCGCCAGCTATCACGGCCACTCGGCGTCGCTCAAGGGCCGTGTCGGTTTCGCCAGGGTGGTGGAACAGGATTTCGATGCGCCGATGACGCTGCTGAAGAAACTGGTGGCGCACTTCGACGTGCGCGTCTCGCTCAAGCTGGTGCAGGACGTGGCCCGCACCATCGCCGGCAAGCAGCTAACCGCCACGCTGGGCCAGCGTCCGGCGCAAGAGGACATCGACCGCAGCGCCAAGACGATCGCCTCCGGCATGCTGGACAAGGCCGTCACGGATGGCTTTGTGCGCATCGAGGACGGCGAGCTGCGCATGGCCATCGACTTCAAGGACGGCAAGCTGACCGTCAACGGCAAGGCGATTCCGCTGCCGAACATGGACGTGCCGCGCGGTGCCGGCGTGGTCCTGCCGCACGAGCCGAAAAACGGCTGCGGCTGGCCGGCGCTGCCCGCCGACGCGCAGCAGTCGGGCCTGGCGCTGCGGATGAAGATCGATGCGAGCGGCCATGCCAGCGACATCCATGTGATACGCAGCAGCGGCAGCGTCCTGTATGACCGGCTGAGTATCGGCGCGGCCGGCATCTGCGCGTGGGTGCCCGGCATCGCCGGCGGCAAACCGGCGGCGATGCCGCTGACCTGGACCTACACAGCCATGCCACCGGCCGCCGTCGCGCCGGCGGAGCAGCCGCAGCAGTAAGCGGCAGGCAGGGTCGGCGGATTGCTACAGGCGGGCTTGCTCAGCGTCGTTTGTGGGCGGCGGGCGCCGGGAACGGTTTGGGGCATGGCGCGCTGGCTATGCACATAATTGGTGCGCTTTGTGATGACCTTCTCGCTTTGGTGCAAAAACCATGGCGGGATTTAACATTTCCATGGCGGGCACTGGCACGGACTTTGCATAGATGAGCTAATTATCAGTTTGCCGAGTTTGCTCAAGCATCATGCCCGATTGCACCGCCTCCCGAGATGTCGCCGCCGGCCATAGCGCCTGGCAGGCCAGCCTCGCGCTGCAATTCAGCGACGACGCCGGCACCACGCGGCTGACCGGCAACGCGCACTTCGGCCCGCTGCGGGTGCAGAAATCGCTGCATCCGGAAGGCGCGGCCGTGTGCCACGCCATCATCGTCCATCCGCCCGGCGGCGTGGTCGGCGGCGACCAGCTGGCCATAGCGGCCACGGTCGGCGCGCGCGCCCACGCCTTGCTGACGACGCCGGGCGCGGCCAAATGGTACAAGGCCAACGGCAAAGTCTCGCGCCAGCAGGTGCGCCTGAGCGTCGGCGCCGGCGCGACGCTCGAATGGCTGCCGCAGGAAACCATCTTCTACGACCATGCCGACGTGGTGCTCGACCAGCACGTCGAGCTGGCCGCCGACGCCAGCTACATCGGCGGCGAAATCCTCTGCATGGGCCGGCGCGCGTCGGGCGAATCGTTCAGCGCCGGCAAGGTCACGCAGCGTACGCAAATACGCCGCGGCGGCAAATTGATCTGGTGGGAGCAGGGCGCCTTGCTGGGCGGCGCGCTTGCCAGCCCGCTGGCGCTGGACGGCAAGACCGTCTGCGCCACGCTGATCGCCGTCGGCAAGCCGCTGCCGGCCGCCGTACTCACCGAAATCCGCAACGACATTGCCAATGACGCTGGCGACCTTGTGCGCTTCGGCGTCACGCAAGCCAAAGGCGTGCTGGTGGCGCGCCACCTGGGCGACGACAGCGAAGCGGCGCGTCACCTGATGCTCACCGTGTGGCGCCGTTTGCGCCCGCACCTGCTGGACCGCGCGGCCGTCGTGCCGCGCATCTGGCGCACCTGATTGGAACCGATATGGATTTGACTCCCCGCGAAAAAGACAAGCTGCTGCTGTTCACCGCCGGCCTGCTGGCCGAACGGCGCCGCGCGCGCGGCCTGAAACTGAACTATCCGGAGGCGGTGGCGCTGATCAGCTGCGCCATCATGGAGGGCGCGCGCGACGGCAAGACCGTGGCCGAGCTGATGTCCGAAGGCGCGCAAATTCTGACGCGCGCCGACGTCATGGACGGCATCGCCGAGATGATCCCCGACATCCAGGTCGAAGCCACCTTCCCCGACGGGACCAAGCTGGTGACGGTCCACCATCCGATCCCCTAACCGATTGCATCAACGTTCGCGACGATCGCCATGAAAATCTTCCAACCCAACCTCGAACAATTCGACGCCGCCCGCGCCGACCTGGCCGCGTTGCTGCTGGACGCGGTCGCCGACGGCGCCTCGCTCGGCTTCCTCGCCGCGCTGACGCAGACCGAGGCCTGCGCCTACTGGTGCGAGATCCGCGCCGCGATGCAGACCGACGCGCGGCTGCTGTGGCTGGCCGAGCGCGATGGCAAAATCGTCGGCACGGTGCAGATGGAGCTGTGCCAGAAAAAGAATGGCGTCAATCGCGCCGAAATCCAGAAGCTGCTGGTGCACAGCGGCGCGCGGCGCGGCGGCATCGCACGCCAGCTGATGGCCGCCGCCGAGGCGGTGGCGCTGGAACTCCGGCGCGGCCTGCTCTACCTCGACACCGAGGCCGGCTCCGTCGCCGAACCGTTTTACCTGGCTTGCGGCTACACCTATGCCGCCGGCCTGCCCGACTATGCCTGTAATCCATCAGGCGTATGGAAACCGAACGCGATCTATTACAAGACACTGTTCACAAGGAGCGCATCATGATCCCAGGCGAATACGTCCTCGAAGAGGGCGAGATCGGCATCAACGACGGCCGTGAGACAGCCACCGTGGTGGTGCACAACCGCGGCGACCGGCCGATCCAGGTCGGCTCGCACTTCCACTTTTTCGAGGTCAATCCGGCGCTCAGTTTCGAGCGCTGGCGCGCCTACGGCATGCGCCTGAACATCGCCGCGGGAACCGCCGTGCGCTTCGAGCCGGGCCAGCAGCGCACCATCGAACTGGTGAAGCTGGCCGGCGAACAAAAGGTCTACGGTTTCAACGGCGCCGTCAACGGCAAGCTGGCGGCCGTTCCGCCCAAAGGCTGACATGGCGACCATCTCGCGCCGCGCCTACGCGGAAATGTACGGACCGACCAAGGGCGACCGCATCCGCCTGGCCGACACCGAATTGTTCATCGAGATCGAACATGACTACGCGACCTATGGCGAAGAAGTCAAGTTCGGCGGCGGCAAAGTGATCCGCGACGGCATGGGCCAGTCGCAGCGCGTGGCCGCCGATGTGATGGACACCGTCATCACCAACGCCGTCATCGTCGACCACTGGGGCATCGTCAAGGCCGACATCGGCCTGAAAAACGGCATGATCGCCGCCATCGGCAAGGCCGGCAACCCGGACATCCAGCCGAATGTGACGATGGCCATAGGCGGCGCCACCGAGATCATCGCCGGCGAAGGCATGATCGTCACGGCCGGCGGCGTCGATACCCATATCCACTTCATCGCGCCGCAGCAGATCGAGGAGGCCTTGATGAGCGGCGTCACCACGATGATAGGCGGCGGCACCGGACCGGCGGCCGGCACCTCGGCCACCACCTGCACGCCGGGACCGTGGCATCTGCATTCGATGCTGGGCGCGGCCGACGCCTTCCCGATGAATATCGGCCTGCTCGGCAAGGGCAACGTCAGCCTGCCGGAACCGCTGGAGGAGCAGGTGCTGGCCGGCGCCATCGGCCTGAAACTGCACGAGGACTGGGGCAGCACGCCGGCCGCCATCGATAATTGCTTGTCGGTGGCCGAGCGCATGGACGTGCAGGTCGCCATCCACAGCGATACGCTCAACGAGGGCGGCTTCCTCGAACACACGCTGGCCGCGTTCAAGGACCGCACCATCCACACCTTCCACACCGAGGGCGCCGGCGGCGGCCACGCGCCGGACATCATCGCGGCGGTCGGGCAGGGCAATGTGCTGCCGTCGTCGACCAATCCGACCCGCCCGTTCACCGTCAACACGCTCGACGAACACCTCGACATGCTGATGGTCTGCCACCATCTCGATTCGGCCATCGCCGAGGACGTGGCCTTCGCCGAATCGCGCATCCGCCGCGAGACCATCGCCGCCGAGGACATCCTGCACGATCTGGGCGCGATCTCGATGATGTCGTCCGACTCGCAGGCCATGGGCCGGGTCGGGGAGGTCATCATGCGCACCTGGCAGACGGCGCACAAGATGAAGGTGCAGCGCGGCGCGCTGGCCGAGGACTCGAACCGCAACGACAACTTCCGCGTCAAGCGCTACATCGCCAAGTACACCATCAACCCGGCCATCACGCACGGCATAGGCCACGCGGTCGGCTCGCTTGAAACTGGCAAGATCGCTGATCTGGTGCTGTGGAAGCCGGCCTTCTTCGGCGTCAAGCCGGCGATGATTTTAAAGGGCGGCATGATCGCCGCCGCGCTGATGGGCGACCCCAACGCGTCGATCCCGACGCCGCAGCCGGTGCATTACCGGATGATGTTCGGCGCCTACGGCGGCGGCCTGAAAAAGTCCTTCACCTTCGTCTCGCAGGCGGCCTACGACGCCGGCATCGGCGAGCAGCTCAAGCTGAACAAGACGCTGATCGTGGCGAAGAATATGCGCACCCTGCGGAAGACCGACATGATCCACAACAGCGCCACGCCGGTGATGGAAGTCGATCCCGAAACCTATGAAGTGCGCGCCGACGGCGAGCTGCTGGTCTGCGAGGCGGCCGCCGTGCTGCCGATGGCGCAGCGCTACTTCCTTTTCTAAAGCTGACCATGTTAACTTTGCACACAAAAATCCAGCACGCCGGCGCGCGCGATTATGAAATCTACGCGCAGCTGGTGCTGCCGTATGAGCTGCGCGAAAAATGCCGGCTGCGCGCCACGCTGTCGAACGGCGAGGATGTCGCCATCTTCACCGTGCGCGGCACCGTGCTGCGCGACGGCGACCTGCTGACCGGCGAGGACCAGCGCGTGATCCAGGTGGTCGCCGCGCCGGAGCCGACGTATCAAATCACCTGCGCCGACGCGCACACGCTGCTGCGCTGCGCCTTCCATCTCGGGAACCGGCACACGCAGGCGCAGGTCGGCGACGGCTTTCTGCGCATCCGCGCCGACGCGGTGCTGAAAGAAATGCTGGCCGGCCTGGGCGCGCGCGTGGTGGAGGAGATGGCGGCGTTCGAGCCGGAGTCCGGCGCGTACGGCGGCGGGCACGGGCATCACGACGACGGCCACCATCCGCTGGCGCCTATCCCGCTGCGGCAGAAAATCCACCGTCCCGGCGACCCGCAATAATGCACACCGCCGCGCTGCTGCACCTGCTGCAATTCGCCAGCCCGGCCTTGCCGATCGGCGCCTACAGCTATTCGCAGGGCCTGGAAACGGCGCTGGAAAGCGGCGCCGTGCACAACGCCGAGACGGCGCGCGTGTGGATACTGCGGCATCTGCATGAGGTGGTGGCGCGGTGGGAAGCGCCGGTGTGCTGGCGCTTGATGCAGGCCTTCGCCGCGCGCGACGAGGCGGCGGTGGCGCTGTGGAGCGAACGTTTCATCGCCTCGCGCGACAGCGCCGAGTTCCGTGCCGAGACCATCCAGATGGGTTTTTCGCTGACCAAGTTGATCGCGGAACTGGGCATCGCCGACGCGGCCATGCTGGCGCTGTTGCAGCGCGAGCCCGAAGTGGCGCTGCCGACGGCCTTCGCCTGCGCCGTCGACGCGCTGCAGATCCCGCACGACGCGGCGCTGCTGGCGATGCTGTTCGCCTGGGCCGAGAACCAGGTGCTGGTGTGCGTCAAATCGGTGCCGCTGGGGCAGGTGGCCGGACAGCGGCTGCTGCTGTCGCTGCGTCCCGAGCTGGAGGCGGCGGCGTGTTACGCGCAAACGGTGGCCGATGAGGAGATGAGCAACTGGGCGCCCGGCCTGTCGCTGCTGTCGATGCAGCACGAGGTGCAATACAGCCGGCTGTACCGATCGTAATTCGGTTAAATAATATAAATTATATAAACGGTATAAACCTATGACGAACACCACTTCCAATCCGCTGCGCGTGGGCATCGGCGGCCCGGTCGGCTCCGGCAAGACGGCGCTGTGCGAGATGCTGTGCAAGGGCATGCGCGACCAGTACGACATGGCCGTCATCACCAACGATATCTACACCAAGGAGGACATGGAGATCCTGCTGCGCGCCGATGCGCTGCCGGCCGAGCGCCTGATGGGCGTGGAGACCGGCGGCTGTCCGCACACGGCGATCCGCGAGGACGCGTCGATCAACCTGGAGGCGATCGCCCGCATGCAGGCTGATTTTCCCAACCTCGACCTGATCCTGATCGAGTCGGGCGGCGACAATCTGGCGGCCACGTTCAGCCCCGAATTATCGGACCTGACGCTGTACGTGATCGACGTCGCCGGCGGCGAGAAAATTCCGCGCAAGGGCGGTCCCGGCATCACCCGCTCCGATCTGCTGATCATCAACAAGACCGATCTGGCGCCGCACGTGGGCGCGAACCTGGACATCATGGCGCGCGATGCCAAGCAGCAGCGCGGCGAGCGGCCTTTTATTTTCACGAACCTGCGCAGCGGCGACGGCGTGGCCGCCGTCATCGACTTTATCCGCGAGCAGGGTTTGCTGGGCCAGGCCCCGCGCTGATGGTGGCCTATTCCGCGCGCGGTTCGGCGCGGCGCTCCGACAGCACGATGGGCGCCTCGTTCTTGGGATAGAGGCCGTGATGGCCTTCATACACCGCGCGGATCGCGGCGAAATCGGCTTCCTGGTCGCCGCTCAGGAACACGTGGTCGACCACGCCCAGCGTCTTGTTCGGATAATCGATATACACCAGCGCCAGTGGCACCTTGGCTTCCAGCGCCAGGTGATAGAAACCGCTTTTCCAGCACGGCCGGTAGCCGCGCGTCGCTTCCGGCGTGATGGCCAGCCAATACCAGTCGGCCGCGTGCATGCGCTCGGCCTGCAGCTTGATGGTGCCGCTCGGCGTGCCGCGTTCGACCGGCTCGCCGCCCAGAGAGCGGAACCAGTTGCCGAGCGGGCCCTTGAACAGCGCGTCCTTGGCCAGCCAGCGGAACGGCAGCGCCAGTGCCCACTTGCCGAACAGGCCGACCACGAAGTCCCAGTTCGAGGTGTGCGGATAAATCACGGCGATGCCGCGCGGTCCCGGCAGGGGGCGGTACAGCATGCGCCAGCCGAACAGGCCGAGCACGCGCAGTGAAGCGCGCTGCTGCCAGGTCGGCAAGTCCTGCGGCTGTAATCGATATTGGTCCATGAAAGTCTCCCTGTCTTTTTAGTGTAGGCGTTCGACAGGCAGCGCTGGCTCGTCAAAAAAATCCGCGCTGGCATTCTATATTGCGCCATCCGGCGCAGCAAGTGCGGCGCGGCGACTGTGGGCGGAGCGACAAATTTGATAAAAATATCATGGTCTATGTTTTTGGCCCGATGACGGCGACCGGCCGATCGGATGGGCCGGCCCGCGCGCGGCGCCGATATGCGGTATCTTAACGGTCCCGGTAACCCACGAAGGAAATCATGACCGCTACCTCCCTGTTCAAACCGGCCGCCGTGGCCGCCGCGCTGGCACTGGCCGGCTTTATCGTCGCGCCCGCACATGCCGCCGCGCCCATGGCCAAGTTCCAGGCGCCGGGCTTTTACCGCATCATGCTGGGCGACTTCGAAGTGACGGCGCTCAACGACGGCACCGTCGATCTGCCGATGGACAAGCTGCTGCAGCAGCCGCCCGCCAAGACCGAAAAAGCGCTGGCCAAATCGTTTCAAAAAACGCCGCTGGAAACGTCGGACAATGGCTTCCTGATCAACACCGGAAGCAAGCTGATCCTGATCGACACCGGCGCGGGTAGCCTGTTCGGTCCGACGCTGGGCAAGCTGGTGGCCAATCTGAAGGCGTCCGGCTACCAGCCGGAGCAGGTCGATGAAATCTACATCACGCATATGCACAGCGACCACGTCGGCGGTTTGACGGCCGGCGGACAGGCGGCGTTTCCGAACGCGGTGGTGCGCATCGACCAGCGCGACACGGATTACTGGCTGAGCCAGGCCAACCTGGACAAGGCGCCGGCCGAAGCGAAAGGCGGCTTCCAGGGGGCGATGGTGTCGCTGGCACCGTACGTCAAGAGCGGCAAGCTGCAGCCCTATGCGGGCAACAGCGAACTGTCGCCCGGCATCCGTTCGTATGCCAGCCCGGGCCACACGCCGGGTCATGAAAGCTACATCGTCGAGAGCAAGGGCCAGAAGCTGGTGCTGCTGGGCGACCTGGTGCACGTGGAAGCGGTGCAGTTCGACGACCCCAGCGTGACCATCGGCTTCGACAGCGACAGCAAGGCGGCGCTGGCTTCGCGCAAGGCGGCCTTCGCCGACGCGGCCAAGCAGGGCTACCTGATCGGCGCGGCGCATTTGCAGTTCCCGGGACTGGGTCATATCCGCAGCGAGGGCAAGGCCTATGAGTACGTGCCGGTGAACTACACGCGCATGCCGTAACGGCAGCCGGCAACGATCCAGGGACGCCGCGTGCGTCCCTTTTTTCGCCTGTCCGCTGAACTTTTTCAAAGAAAAATTATCATAAAACTACAATTGTCATTTTTTGTGGTTTTGGTGGAACGTTTTCGATGAGGAGACTGGATGGCGTTTAAAGCCCGAGTTTGTATATTCGTAGGAAGCCACCCGCAGCTGCAGGAATTGCACGCGGCGATGACAGGCTGGGAGGTGGTGCAGGCGCGCACACTGAGCGATGCGCGGCGCCTGCTGCTGCGGCAGCGCTTTGAGGTCGGGCTGTTATCGCTGGACGTGGAGCGCGACAGCTGCGGCGCGCTCGACGATTTTTTGCGTGAGCACTGGACCGTGCAATGGGTTGCGGTATTGCAGGCGCAGGCGATACAACTGGCGCCGTGGCGGCAGCTGGTGCACGAACATTGCTGTGACTTTCATACCCGGCCGATCGATCCGTTCCGGCTCGGCCATACGATGGGGCACGCCCATGGTCTGGCGGCGTTGCGCGGCATCGACGTTGCGGCGCCGGACTTGCCGGCTGCGGCCGTGGCGGCGCCCACGGCGGCCCTGGTAGCGACGCTGACCGGCGCCAGCGCCGCCATCGCGCGTCTGCGCTGCCAGATCGTCAAGGTGGCCAAGACCAGCGCGCCGGTGCTGATCTGGGGCGAAAGCGGCAGCGGCAAGGAGCTGGCGGCCAATGCCGTGCACGCCCATTCGGCGCGCGCGGCCGGTCCCTTCGTCGCGATCAATTGCGGCGCCATGCCGGCCAGCTTGATCCAGTCGGAATTGTTTGGTCACCAGCGCGGCGCCTTCACGGGTGCGACGCAGGACAAGCGGGGCCTGATCGAGGCGGCCGCCGGCGGTACGCTGTTTCTCGACGAAATCGCCGACCTGCCGCTCGAATCGCAGGCCAATCTGCTGCGCTTTTTGCAGGAGAAGACCATCTACCGCCTCGGCGCCACGCACAGCACCCGGGTCGACGTGCGGGTGATCGCGGCCACGCACGTCAATCTGCAGCAGGCCGTGGCCAACGGCACCTTCCGCGAAGACCTGTACTACCGGCTCAACGTGCTGGTGCTGGACGTGCCGGCGCTGCGCGAACGCAAGGAAGACCTGGTGTCGCTGGCCGAGCATATTTTTCAGAGCTATATCAGCGAACGGGCGCCGCGCGTGCGGGGTTTCAGCGGCAAGGCGCTGGCGGCGATCGAGGCTTACCACTGGCCCGGCAATGTGCGCGAGCTGATCAACCGGGTGCGGCGCGCGATGGTGATGGCCGACGGCCGCCTGATCACGCCGCTGGACCTGGGACTGGCGCCGCGGCCGGGCGCGGCGGCCCCGGCCGGCATGCAGCTCGACGACACCCGCGTGCACGCCGAGCGCGGCGCCATCGAAGCCAGTTTGCTACGGGTGGGCAACAATGTGACGCTGGCCGCGCGCCAGCTCGGCGTCTCGCGCATGACGCTGTACCGCTTGCTGGCCAAGCATGGCATGTCGCCGCCGGCACGCGGCGATGCGCGGCCGGCGCGGTCACAAGACTGAGACAGCGCCGCCGACCGGCGGCGCCTTGCCGGGATCGCGCCAGGTCCTTGATTTTCCGGAAATTTGACGAAGTCCCCGCCGCCGCGCCAGCGCAGCGGCGGGGCCGTCCTGTCACAGCGTTGAGACGCACGCCACATGCGCCCGCGTAGCCTGGCGTAACGCCACCGTTCTTTGGACTTTAATTTATTTATATTCAAGCACTTAGCGATGGTGCGAGCAGCTGGCATCAAGCTTGCGAAGAACGGTGGGCCTGGACCATGGACTTCGGGCTGACCATATCAACCACTTTTTAGGCGGGAATTACTATGACACGAACTTTGATAGCCACGGCAATCGCGCTTGCCTTCAGCATCGGCGCCCAAGCCCAGACCACCACACCGACGCCGGCAACGACTACGCAGTCTGGCAGCGGCGCCCACGCCAGCGACAGCGCGTCGGCCGCCGTGGACAACAGCACCAACCGGGACAATGACTACAGCAACAAGAACGGTAACAACACCAGCAGCGGCGCGGCGATGGCCACTGCCGTCGGGTCGGCGGCGGCGAACAATGGCGCCACCGCGACGGCCAACTTCACCAATTCCTTCAACAGCTCGTCGGCCACCGCGACCAGCACCCTGAGCGGCACCGTCAGCAACAACGCCATTAACAATATCGGCAATATGGCCACCAACAACGGCAGCAACCGTGGCGGTGCCGGCGGCGCCGCCACCGGCGGCAGCGGTAGCGGCGGCCTGGCCAGCGGCGTGGGCGGCCGCGGCGCGACTGGCAACGGCGCCAGCGGGGCCAGCGGCGCGGTCGGCGGCACCGCCGCCAATGGCAGTGCGACGAACGGCGCGTCGACGGTTGGCGGATCGACCGGCGGCGCCGGTGGCGCCGGCGGTCTTGCCGCCAATGCGCGCAGCGGCGCCGGCGGTGCTGGCGGCGTCGGCGGCGCCGGTGGTGCGGGCGGCATCGGCGGGCTGGCGACTGGCGGCAGCGGTGGCTACGGTGGCGGCAGCGGCATTGCCAGCGGCGGGACTGGCGGCGGCACGGGCGCGTCGACCGGCGGCAGTGGCGGCGGCAGCGGCCTGGTCAGCGGTAGCAATGGCGGCCTCGGTGGCAGCACCGGCTTTGCCAGCGGCGGCGCGGGCGGCAACGGCGCTGCCGGCGGTCTGGGCGGCCGCGGCGCCGCGGGTGGTGCAGCAGGCAGCGGCGCGGGCAGCGCCAGCAATGTGCCCTCCGGTGGTAGCTCGTCCAGCGGCGCCGCCAATTCCGCCAACGCCAGCACGCTGCCCACCGGCACCACGGGCAGCAGCGCGACGCCGGGCACCATGAACGCCGCCTCGACGTCGGGCGGCAGCGGCGGCGGCGGCGCCACTTCCGGCAGCAGCAACGGTACTTCGGGCACGGCGACCGCCGGCCTTGGCGGTGCCGGCGCGGCCGGCGGCGCCGGCGGCGCGGGAGCGGCCGGTGGCGCGGCCACCAGTGGCGCGGGCGGCGCCGGTGCGGCGGTCAGCAGCACGGCAGGCGCGGGCGCGACCGGCACCAGCGGCGCCGGCGGCGTCGGTGCGGCTGGCGGCAGCGCCACCAGTACCGGTGGCGCCGGCGCGGCCGGCGCGGCCGGTGGCGGCGGTGGCAGCAGCGGCCTGGCGCAGAACAGCGGTGGCGCGGGCGCGGTCGGTGGCGCCGCCAGCGGCGGCACCGCCAGCAATGGTTCGCCGACCAATGGCAGCGCGACGGCCGGTGCCGGCGGTGCCGGGGGCGATGGCGGCAGCGGCAGCGGCGGCGCCGGCGGCGCGTCGGGCAGCAATACGGCCGGTGCCGGCAGCGGGGCGTCCGGCACCGGTGGCGCTGGCGGCAGCAGCGGCGCGATATCGCTGGATGCGGGCACCTTCAATATGTCCAACACGATGAGCGGGGTCGGCCAGTCGGCGGCCGGCATCATGGTCATCAGCCAGAACAATGGCTTCTCGTCCCTGATCCAGCAAAGCGTGAACGTCCAGGCCAATCTGGCGGTCGGTAAATAAGCGGCGGCGCGTTGCCTCGGCTTCGACGCGGCGCGCCGCCTGCATCGCACGATAGAACAGGAGTTTTTATGCAAACAAGGCAGTGTAGTACAGGCGTTGGCGTCGTGTTGGCGATGGCCTGCTGGCAGACGGCATCGGCAGCGCTGGCCGCACCGGTGACGGCGCCGGCGCTGGTCGAAGCGACCGCCACCTCGGCCTCGCCGTTACCGCTAACGCTGGCGGCGACGGCGGCCCTGCCGACGCCGGTTGCGGCGGTCGCCGGTCCGGCCGTGGCGCTCCCGGCGGCAGCGCTGGGTGAGCCGACGACGGCGGAGCTTGCCGCGCCGCCGCAAGCGGCCGGTGAAGCGGCGCTGGCAGGCGTCCCGACCGTCCCGGCCGAGCGCCTCGATGGCTTGCGCGGCGGTAGCGACACGGTCAACAACGACCTCAAACTCAGTGGCGTGGTTGGATCGAACGCGGCCGTCAATGTGGCGAGCGGTGCCAATATCATCAACGATGGCGCATTCGCCAACGCGTCCGGCCTGCCGATCGTGATCCAGAATTCCGGCGCCAACGTGCTGATCCAGAACGCCACCATCATCAATCTGCAACTCAAATGAAAGCCTTCGCCCTGTTCGTGGCGGCCGCGCTGATCGGCGTCGGCGCGCCGAGCCGCGCCGTCGACCTGGCCGGCATCGCCGGCGGCAATTACCAGTTGCCGCTGATGAGCATGAAAGCGGCCCGCTTCCAGTCCACCGTGCACCAGCAATACGATTTCAGCTGCGGCTCGGCGGCGGTGGCCACCTTGCTGCGCTACCACTACGGCACCGCCGTCGACGAGCGTCTGGTGTTCGAGGAAATGTTCTTGCGCGGCGACCAGCCGCGCATCCGCCGGGAAGGTTTTTCGCTGCTCGACATCAAGCAGTATCTGGAGCGCCTCGGCTTCCAGGCCGACGGCTTCGAACTGCCGCTGCACAAGCTGGTGGAAGCCGCTTATCCCGCCATCGTGCTGGTGTCCGACAACGGCTACCACCATTTCGTCGTCATCAAGGGGCTGCAGGGCGGCCGCATCCTGCTGGGCGATCCGGCCGGCGGCTTGCGGGCCATGAGCCAGTCCAGCTTCGAGGCGATCTGGATGAACCGCTTGTTGTTCGTCATCCATGGCTGGCACGGCGCGGTGCGTTTTAACGATGCGGCCGAGTGGCGCACGGCGCCGCGGTCGCCGCTGGAGCAGGCGGTCAGCCGCGACAGCCTGTCCAATATCACGCTGTTGCGGCCCGGCGGCGGCGATTTTTAGGGAGGATAACAGCATGCAGCCATTTCTGTGGAGCGCGGCTTGGCTGTGCGCCAGCGCCACCGTTGCCGCGCAAGACCTGCGCGCGGACGGCGATTGCGGCGCGCCGGCGGTCAGCGACAGCCGCCTGGCGGCGATGCGCGGCGGCTACGACGTGGGCAACGGCCTGCTGCTGTCGCTAGGTGTCGAAAGGTTGGTTTCGATCAATGGCACGGCGGTGGCGAGCACCGTTTTCCAGGTCAACGACGTGACAAAATTAAATGCCGCGCAAGCGCAGTCGCTCAGCGTCGCCGCCTCGGCACTGAACGTGGTGCAGAACGGACAGTCCAATGTCTTCCAGCCCGGAGCGTTGGGCGCGACGCTGGGCGGTGTCTTCATCCAGAACAGCGCGAATGGGCAACTGATCCAGAGCCAGACCACGATCAACGCCGCCGTCAACAGCGGCTCGCTGCTGAAGTCGCTGAACTTCGGCAGCAGCCTGCGCGACGCCTTGAACTACGCGGCCGGTCCCCACTAGCCTGGTCCAACCATGACGGTCAACGCCGTCGCACCCGGCGCGCGGCGGTGTTGTTCTGTCCAGCCACCTGAAGGAGTAACGATGCACTCTCATCCGCAATGGCGTGCCGGCGCGCTCGGCTTGTCTTTGTTGTGGGCCGGCGCGCTGGCCCAGTCCCAGGGGTTGCCCGATGCCGCCGCCGATTCCTATGAAGCCTTGCGCGCCAAGGTCGAGGCGCTGCGTGTGCAACTGCGGCAGCAGCAGCAACTGCTGGATGCCTTGACGCGCCAGCTCGGTCCGGCGGCGGCCGAGCGCGGCGCCATCGCGCCGCCGCGCAGCGCCGTCGCGCCCGAGTGGCTGGCCGAGCAGCGCGGCATGGGCGGGCAGCAGGGCGGCGCGGGCACGCCGCCGGCCCCGGCCACGCAGGCCGGTCCGGTCGGCCAGGCGCCCGACAGCGACCGGCGGCCGCCGGCGGTGGCGCCGCTGTTCGAGCAGCCGGGCGTGCTCACGCCGCGCGGCAAGATGGTGTTGGAGCCGTCGTTCCAGTTCGGCTACTCGTCGAGCGACCGGGTGGCGCTGGTCGGCTACACCATCATTCCGGCTTTGCTGATCGGCCTGGTCGACGTGCGCGAGGAAAAGCACAATACCTCCACCGCCACGCTGACCGGCCGCTACGGCATCAGCAACCGCACCGAGGTCGAAGTGAAGTTGCCCTATGTTTATCGCTCGGACGCCGATGTCAGCCGCGAAATCTTCACCGGCAGCGCCACCGACGCGGTGTTCGACACCAGCGGCAAGGGCATGGGCGACGTCGAAGTGTCGCTGCGCCACCAGCTCAACGACGGCGGCGTCGACCAGTCCTACTATATCGGCGGCTTGCGCTTCAAGGCCCGCAACGGCAAGGACCCGTTCCAGGTCGTCACCGACTGCATGGTGCGCTGCGTCGGGCCGGACGCCACCGGCACCGGCCTGCCGCTGCAACTGCCGACCGGTTCGGGCTTCTACGGCTTGCAGCCCAGCCTGACCTGGCTGTATCCGTCCGACCCGGCGGTGCTGTTCGGCAGCGTCAGCTATCTGCACAACGTCACCCGCCACAACGTCTCGCGCCTGGTGCTCGACGGCACGCTGGAGCCGCTGGGCACCATCACGCCGGGCGACGTGCTGGGTTTTAATTTCGGCATGGGACTGGCGCTCAACGACAAGGCGGCGCTCAGCCTCGGCTACGACCACAGTTCGATCGACCGGATGCAGCAAAACCACGTCACGGTGCCCGGTTCGGTGCGCACCCAGCTGGGCACCTTGCTGATGGGATGGTCCTACCGCTACAGCGCGCAGCGCACCATCAATGTCTCCATCGGCGCCGGCCTGACGCGCGACACGCCCGATGTCACATTGTCGCTACGCTTGCCGCTGACATTTTAAACGGGCGGCGCACGGCAAACAGCACGCCGTGGCGTGCTGTTTGCGTCGTGCTGTTTGCCGGCTTACGCGGCGTTCAGCGCCGGGTAGTCGGTGTAGCCGCTGGCGCCCGGGTGGTAGAAGGTTTCAGGTATCCAGGCGTTGAGCGGCGCGTCCAGTTGCAAACGGCGCACCAGGTCCGGGTTCGAGATGTAGGCCTTGCCAAAGGCGACCGCGTCGGCCACGCCGGCGTCCAGCAGCTGCTGGGCGACGGCCTTGTCCATCTTTTCGTTGACGATGTAGACGCCGCCGAATTCCTTTTTCAGCAGCGGGCCGAGGCTGTCGGCGCCCAGCGCTTCGCGCGAGCAGATGAAGGCGATCTTGCGGCGGCCCAGTTCGCGCGCGACGTAGCCGAAGGTCTCGGCCGGCGTCGAGTCGCCCATGTCGTGCGAGTCGCGGCGCGGCGCCAAATGCATGCCGACGCGGCCGGCGCCCCAGACGGCGATGCAGGCGTCGGTCACTTCCAGCATCAGGCGGGCGCGGTTGGCGATCGAGCCGCCGTAGTTGTCGCTGCGCTGGTTGCTGCTGTCCTGCAGGAACTGGTCGAGCAGGTAGCCGTTGGCGCCATGGACTTCGACGCCGTCGAAGCCGGCTTTCTTGGCGTTTTCGGCGCCCAGGCGGTAGGCCGCGACCACGCCGGCCAGTTCCTCGACGTTGAGCGCGCGCGGGGTCGGATACGGACGCTCGGGACGCAGCAGGCTGACGTGGCCCTTGGCGGCGATGGCGCTGGGCGCGACCGGCGCGTCGCCGCCCAGCAGCG
>Ga0209848_1000445_pt1 | contig 17015 bp, 15 predicted proteins | sample OrgsoiDNA_201062_FD_185810 | JGI IMG/M metagenome (GOLD analysis project Ga0209848, IMG submission 185810) | Permafrost soil microbial communities from the Arctic, to analyse light accelerated degradation of dissolved organic matter (DOM) -... | ecosystem: Environmental > Terrestrial > Soil >...
GCAGCTTGTAAGCGGATGTAAGACTCGGTAAGCGGATGTAATGCGCGTCAACGATAGCGGCCCGGCCGGCGTTTTCTGCTCAGAGACACGGGAATTGTCCCGCTGCCCAGATAAAGCAAAGAGGAACACATCATGACCAAAATCGTCGCCACCCTGATCGCCGGCCTGTTCGCTACCGCAGCCTTCGCACAAGCTCCCGCTCCAGCCGCCAGCGCTGCCGCCAGCAAGCCAGCCGCATCGGCTCCAGCCAGCGCAACGGCCGCCAGCTCCAGCGCCAAAGCCGAAGCACCGGTGGCAAAGGCCAAGCACCACAAGGCTAAAAAAGCAGCGACCGAGACCGCGCCAGCCAGCGCCGCGCCAGCCGCCAGCGTTGCAAAGTAAGCCGAAATACGCCGAATTTTAAAATAGTATAAACGATATAAACCATATAAAAGGATTTCACCATGAACAAGCTCATCACCGCCCTGATCGCCACCCTGTTCGCCAGCGCCGCTTTCGCCCAGGCTCCCGCCGCCAGCTCCGCTCCGGCCGTCACGCCGGCAGTCGCCAAGGCCCAGGCCAAGGAAACCAAGACCGATGCCAAGGCTGATGCGAAAGAGACCAAGGCCGTCGTGAAAGCCGACGCCAAGGAAACCACCGCCAACGCGAATGCGAACGAAAAAGTCGCCGACGCCAAGGCCGATCAGAAAGTCGCCAAGGTCAAGGCGCACAGCAAAGCCACCAAGACCAAAACCGACGCGGCCAACAAGGAAGCGAAGGCCGAAGTCAAAGCCGGCGCGGTTCCAGCCGCTCCAGTCGCCAAGTAATCCGCTGGCGCTTCAAGACCAGACAGGGTGCGCCCTGTCTTTTTTTCGTTCGTCGCATCCGCGCGCGCCGTGCTAACATTTGACGCATGGTCTACACGTGGGGGCGGTAGTGTCACAGCGCGTCGCAATACTGGTGATGATGTCCATGCTCGGCGGCGCGGCGCAGGCGAAATGCTCGCGTCCCATCGTGGTGCCGGTGTCGCAGATGGGCAAGGTCATGATCGTCAATCCCGCCACCAATGAAGTCTCCGGCGTCTACCCGGAACTGCTGCGCGCGCGCGGCGCCGCCGCCGGCTGCGAATTCGTTTTCCGCGCCATGCCGCGCGTGCGCGCCGAGGCGGCCGTGCGCGAAGGCGGCGCCGATCTGCTGGTGGCCAGCCCCAGGTCGCCGCAGCGCGACGCCTGGGGCGACTATGTGCCTATGATCGGCTCGGAGTGGGTGCTGATCACGATGCGCAGCGACGCGCCGCCATCCTCCGTCGAAGAGCTGCTGGCGCGGCCGGGCATCCGCCTCAACGAAGTGCGCAGCTATAACTTCGGCCCGGCCTATATGGCGATGATGGCCAACCTGGAGCGGCTCGACAAAGTCGAATACGTGCCCGATCCGCAGACCATCGTGCGCAAGATGGCGGCCGGCCGCGTCGACTACGCGTATATGCCATCGAACACCTTCGTCGGCGCGTTGGACGAACTGGGTCTGCGCGCCACGCTCGGTCCCAAAATCCATTATTCGCACCTGAGCGGGATACCCATTTCGACCAGCGGCGTCTACGTGTCGCGCAAGCTGTCGCCCGCGGACGCCGCGCAGGTCCACGCCTTGCTGGGGCAGTTGAGCCGCGAAAACGCGGTGCTCGAACGCACCCGCAAATATTTCACGGCGGCCGAGATGATGAGCACTTTCGAGCTGCCGCCGTCGTCCGCCTCGGCCCGCAGCGACGGCAAGTAGCGCTCAAGCCATCAACGGGTTTGCGCCAGCGCCGCGATCAGCTTGCGGTTGAAGGTGGCCGGCTCTTCCATCTGCGGCGCGTGACCGAGGCCGGCGAATTCGATCAGCGTCGCGCCCGGGATGCGCTGCGCGTTCTGCTTGCCCAGCACGTCGTAGTGGCCGACCTTGGCCTTCACGTCCGGCGGCGCGATGTCGCTGCCGATGGCGGTGGTGTCGGAGGTGCCTATCATCAGCGTGGTCGGCACCTTCAGCAGCGGCAGCTCATACCAGACCGGCTGGGTGAAGATCATGTCGTAGATCAGCGCCGAATTCCACGCCACCAGTTGATGGCCTGGACCCGCGTTCAAGCCGGCCAGCATGGCGACCCAGCGTTCGTACTCGGGCTTCCAGCGGTTGACGTAGTAGGTCGATTTTTCATACGCACGCACGCTGGCCGCCGACAGTTTCAGTTCGCGCTCGTTCCACTGGTCGACCGTGCGGCCAGGCACGCCGAGCGTCTTCCAGTCTTCGAGCCCGATCGGATTGACCAGCACCAGCTGCGACACGGCGTCCGGATACATCAGCGCGTAGCGTGCCGCCAGCATGCCGCCGGTCGAATGGCCGACGATGACGGCGCGCGCCACGCCGATCTGCTTGAGCAGCGCGGCCGTGTTGTCGGCCAGCTGCTGGAAGGTGTACTGGTATTGCGTCGGCTTGGTGGACGCGCAAAATCCGATCTGGTCCGGCGCCACCACGCGGTAGCCGGCCGCGCTCAACGCCGTGATGGTGTCGTCCCAGGTCGCGCCGCAGAAATTTTTACCGTGCATGAGCACCGCCGTGCGGCCGTTGGCCGGGCCGGTGGGCGCCACGTCCATATAGGCCATCTGCAGGTCCTGGCCCTGCGACTTGAAGTGAAAATGCTGTAGCGGATGCGGATAGTCGAAGCCTTGCAGCTCGATGCCGTAGACCGGCGCGGCCGGTTCGGCGTACAGGGAGGGCGAGGCGAAAGCGGCGGCCAGCGCGGCGGCGGCGAGCAGTTTGAGCATGGTGCGTGACATCGAAAACTCCTGGTGGCGCGGGTTGAACGCGGCGACACCGCCGCGCTGCCAGCGCATTGTCCACCAATATGCGGCGCCGCGCTGCCGCCATCAATGGCCGCGCGCTGGACGGTCCGTTCAGATTTTATGAAGCATATCGTTTAGCTCATTGCACCGTGGCAGCGCGCAGAAAACTGCTATTTATATATGCAGTTCGGCCGAAAGTGTCCGAAGAGAGTAAACTACGTGCAAATTTCTTTCGCAATTAGGCGATTCGAACATACTTGTGAGTGACGCCATGTCTGATACCCCCATTACCCTTTTCACCGATTTGAACCTCAGCGCCCCGCTTATCCAGGCGCTGAAGGATGTCGGCTACGAGTCGCCATCGCCGATCCAGGCCGCGACGATACCGCTGCTGCTCGATAACCGCGACGTCCTCGGCCAGGCCCAAACCGGCACCGGCAAGACGGCCGCCTTCGCGCTGCCCATCCTGTCGCGCATCGACCTGAAACAGATTTCCCCGCAGGCGCTGGTGCTGGCGCCGACGCGCGAACTGGCGATCCAGGTCGCCGAGGCCTTCCAGACCTACGCCGCGCACATTCCCGGCTTCCACGTGCTGCCGATCTACGGCGGCCAAAGCTACGGCCCGCAGTTGTCGGCGCTGCGCCGCGGCGTGCACGTCGTCGTCGGCACGCCGGGCCGCGTCATCGACCACCTCGACAAGGGTTCGCTGGACCTGTCGAAACTGAAAACGCTGGTGCTCGACGAAGCCGACGAAATGCTGCGCATGGGCTTCATCGACGACGTCGAACGCATCCTGCAAGAGACGCCGGACACGCGCCAGACCGCGCTGTTCTCGGCCACGATGCCGTCGGCCATCCGCCGTATCGCCAACACCTATCTGCGCGAGCCGAAGGAAATCACCGTCGCCGCCAAGACCGGCACCGCCGAAAACATCCGCCAGCGTTACTGGCTGGTGTCGGGCATGCACAAGCTGGACGCGCTGACCCGCATCCTGGAAGCGGAAAACTTCGACGGCATGATCATCTTCTCGCGCACCAAGCTCGGTACCGAGGAACTGGCCGGCAAGCTGCAGGCGAGAGGCTTCTCGGCCGCCGCCATCAACGGCGACATCCAGCAGGCGCAGCGCGAGCGCACCATCCAGCAGCTCAAGGACGGCAAGATCGACATCCTGGTCGCCACCGACGTCGCCGCGCGCGGCCTCGATGTGGAGCGCATCAGCCACGTCATCAACTACGACGTGCCGCACGATCCGGAAAGCTATACCCACCGCATCGGCCGCACCGGCCGCGCCGGCCGCAGCGGCGAGGCGATTTTGTTTGTCACGCCGCGCGAAAAAAACCTGCTGAAATCGATAGAGCGCGCCACCCGCCAGCCGATCTCGATGCTGGAACTGCCGTCTATCCAGGCCGTCAACGACGTGCGCATCGCCAAGTTCAAATCGCAGATCAGCGAGACGCTGGCGCTGGGCGAGCTGGAACAGTTCCAGTCGCTGATCGAGGACTTCGAGCGCGAACAGAATATCCCGGCGATAGAAATCGCCGCCGCGCTGGCCAAGATGGCGCGCGGCGACGTGCCGCTGCTGCTGGATAAAAAATCGCAGACGGCGGCGGTGCAGTGGGACGAGCGCCCGGGCCGACAGATCGGTTCAGAGCGCATGGAGCGCGGCGATCGCGGCGACCGTTTCGACCGCGGCGACCGTCCGGAGCGCGGCGAGCGTCCCGACCGCAGCGAGCGTTTCCCGAAAAAGGAACGCATCGTGCGCGCGCCCGATGAGGGCATGCTGACCTTCCGCATCGAAGTCGGCTACCAGCACGGCGTCAAGCCGGGCAACATCGTCGGCGCCATCGCCAACGAAGGCGGCATCGATTCCAAATACATCGGCCGCATCGAGATCTACGACGACTACAGCGTGCTGGATATGCCCAACGATTTGCCGACCGACGTGATCCAGCATCTCGGTACGCTGAAGGTGGCCGGCCAGATGCTGCGCCTGCGTCCGGACGGCGAGGGCGCGCCGGCGTCCGCGCATGCCCATGCGCCGGCACCGGCCCGTGCGCCGGCGCCACGCGCAGCCGCACCGGCCGCCCATGCTCCAGCGCCGACACATGCAGCGCACGCACCGGCCGCCGCGCCGCGCAAGCCTGCCGGCCCAGCGGCATCGCCGCTGACCGCCGCCGTGCACGCGGCCCCGGTCCATGCCGACGAAGCGCCGAAGAAGAAAAAGGAAAAGCCGGGCAAGGCTGTCCTGCCAATGAGCGCCTTCCGCATCGAGGTCGGCCACGACCACGCGGCCACGCCGAGCAATATCGTCGGCGCCATCGCCAACGAGGCGGGCCTGGAAGCCAAGCATATCGGCCGCATCGAGATCTTCGACAACTACAGCATGCTGGAGCTGCCGGACGGGATGCCGGCGGACGTCTTCGCGCACCTGGGCAAAGTGTGGGTCGGCGGCCAGCAGCTGCGCATCAGCCACGCCGACAAGATGCCACCCGAGTCCTTCAAATCCACGCCGCCGAAAAAGCCGGCACCGGGCAAGGCGGCCGACAGCAAGTTCAAATCGGCCAAGCCGCATCACAAGGGACCGAAGTCGTACTGATGGCGGCGCGCCGCGCGGGCGGCGCCCTGTCAATCTGAAAGGACCTTCGGGTCCTTTTTTTTCGGCCGCAGTTTTGCGCCGGGCACGCACGCTGCCGGTGCGGCGGCCATGTTGCACTGCACCTAAATAAAGCTTGTTGATTTAAGAACGGCCGTGCCGTGCCGCCGCCGTCACGTCGCGCCATAGGAGAAAGTAGTGTCGAGGCTGGCTGGCCTGGAATTTGCATATCTATCATCGTCCCTGATCTGGGTAGCCAGACCGCCTTTTCACTTAACGACCCGCCGTTCTACTTTGGAGCTCGTGACATGAACGTATTCAGGAATTTGTGGCGTGCCGCGATGGGAGCACGCTGATGCTGTTGCGGAACGACCTGCTGCAATATGGCGAGCCACGCGCGCGCATCGTGCGCATCCTGTGGATAGCTCCCGATCGCACCGGCGCCTACATCTTCGACGTCGACGCCAGCGCGGCCGACGCCGAGCCGGTGGCGCTGCAAACGCTGCTCGACGATCTGCAGGCCGGCAAGGCCAAGCTGCTGTTGAATGATCCGTATCTGGTGCTGGTCAGCCAGGAGCTGCTGCCGCAGAAGCATTTGCAGCTGCGCCAGCGCGCCTGGGACATCGTGCAGGGCCTGATTGCGCAGGAGCCGGCCATCTACGAGCCGCGCCGGCGCGGCCAGCTGGTGGCCGAATATACGCGCCTGCACGGCGTCTCGCATCCCACCATCTACCGCTACCTGCGGCGCTACTGGCAGCGCGGCCAAACCCCCAACGCGCTGCTGCCGGACTACGGCAACTCGGGCGCGCCCGGCAAGGTGCGCGGCGCCTCGGCCGACGTCAAGCGCGGCCGGCCGCGCAAGGACGGCGCGGAGGCGGGCCTGAACGTCGACGAGGAAATCCGCAAGACCTTCCGCGTCGCCGCCGCACGCTACGCCGCCATGCACGAGAAGTTCTCGCGCCGTGGCGCCTACGAGCAGATGATCCGCGATTTTTTCTGCGCCCGCCACGTCGAGCCGGAGACCGGCCGCGTGGTCCACGCGCCGCAGGCGGCCGATGCGACCGCGCTCGCGCTGCCGACCTTCGGCCAGTTCAATTACTGGCTGGAGCAGGACGGCGACCGGCCGAGCGGCGTGTCGCAGCGCGCGCAGGCGGTGCGCAATGGCGGCAGCGGCGGCAGCGCCGGCGGCGCGGCGCTGAACCCGGCGGCCATGCACGCGGGCCGTCCGGGCGCCGCCTTTTATCTCGACGCCGTGCGCGCCGACGTGCAGCTGGTGTCGCGCGCCGACCGCACGCAGGTCGCCGGCCGGCCGCTGCTGTATGTGGCGACCGATGTTTTCAGCGGCATGGTGGCCGGCCTGTATGTCAGCCTGGAGGCGCCCGGCTGGCCGCACGCCTTGCTGGCCTTGGCCCACGCCGGCGCCGACAAGCAGCGCTACTGCCAGGGCTACGGCCGCGTCATCGAGGCGCAGGACTGGCCCTGCCAGCACCTGCCGGCCATGCTGCTGGCCCATCCCGCGCTGGCCGATGGCTGGCGCGGCGACGCGCTGCTGAACAACTTCAATATCCGCACGCTGGCGCAGGACGGCGGCCCGTCCGAATGGCAGACCGTGCTGGCCAAGCGTTTCACGCTGCTGCGGCCCGACCAGGCGGGCAAGGGCAGCCAGCTCGATGGCGTGCTCGATGTCGAGCAGTTCACCCGTATCGTCATCGAGTGCGTGTTGTATTACAACCGCCACCACCAGCTGACGGGCAGCGCATCCGCCAGCAACTTTACGCCGCTGGAGTTGTGGAACTGGGGCGGCGACCATCGCGGCGTCGCGCTCAAGAGTTATCCCGAACAGCTGCTGCGCTGCTGCCTGCTGCCGGTGGCCGAGGCCTGCGTGACGGCCGACGGCATCCGCCTGCACGACAGCTACTACAGCTGCGCGCGGGCGATCGACGAGCGCTGGTTCGAGCGCGCGCGCCTGCGCGGCCAGTGGAATGTCAAGGTGGCTTTCGATAGCGCCAATCTGGATATGCTCTACCTGCTCGACGCCAGCACGTCGATGCAGTTCCACGCCTGCCATCTGACCGAGCGCAGCGAAGCGCACCGCCATTTGTCGGCCGTCGAAATCGCGCTGCGGCAGCAGGCGCGCCAGCGCGGCCGCGTCCAGGCGACGCGGCTGGCGGCGACGGGCATGGCGCACAACATCGACCTGATCGTCGCCTCGGCGGTTTGAACGGCCGAAAATAATTATTCCCAAAGATCATATATCGATAGCCGAAACTATTAGTTTTAGCATAATAGTTATCTCCCTATACTGAATTTCAACGGCGCTGTTTCGGCCACGAGATCGTTCTCATAGGGAGCTCCATATATGTCGTCACTGTCGTCGTCCGCTGCTCTCCTTGCACCACCGCTGTCCAGCAGCGTGCATACCACTGCGCAAATCGTGGTGCATGCCTTCCCATGGTGCGTCGCCATCGCCCGCAATTTTCGCCATGACCAATTCGGGCGAGGTGGCGTGCGCGCGCGCCGCGCCGGCGCGAAAAAAGCGCCGCGCGCGGCCGAAAAATACAGTTCGTTCATGACAAATAAAGTCTGTCGCCATTGATGGTTTGGCGCGCCGCGCAAGGCGCTGAAAAGGCGTCGTCGATCCGCAGGCAGGGGCGTGGCGGTGCGATGCCGGAGCGCACGATACAACATTGTTTTTACTTCGCGCGCTTCATTCCGGCAGGTCACGTTTTCGTCCGAAACAAGTTTATTTTTTTGTAAAAAATTCTTCTTTTTGCATGCCTTTATGGCACGCGGATTGCTAGATGACAGGCATAGGGCCGCGCGACGTCCCGCAGAGTTTTTTGGTAAAAATGTGAGGAAGCAGATGGATAGTACGAAGATCAAATCGTTCACCCGCAGGGACTTCTTGTACCGCGCCGCAGCCGTTGGCGGCACCGGGCTGCTGATGAATACCATGAGCGCCTGGGGCATGGGCATGGAGTCCAGCGTCGACGGGCCGCCAGCATTGACCGGCAGCGGCAAGGGCAAAAAAATCCTCATCCTCGGCGCGGGACTGGCCGGCATGACGGCCGCTTTCGAGTTGGGCAAACTCGGTTACCAATGCCAGATCATCGAAGCGCGTTCCTTCGCCGGTGGCCGCTGCCAGACCGCGCGCAAGGGCTTCGCCCTGAAAGAACTTGGCGGCGACACGCAGACCTGCGGCTTCGACGAAGGCCAGTATATCAACCACGGCCCGTGGCGCATTCCCTACCACCACCAGTCGACGCTGCACTACACGCGCCTGTTCGAGGTGCCGCTGGAAGTGATGGTCAACGATAACGACCACTCCATCATCTACGCCGAAAACGCCGGCCCTTTATCCAAGCAGCGCCTGCGTCCCGCGCAGATCAAGTCCGACATGCGCGGCAATGTCGCGGAGCTGCTGGCCAAGTCGGTCAAGAACAATCAGCTCGATAATGAACTGACGGCCGACGACAAGCGCCTGCTGCTCGACTACCTGGCGCACGAAGGCCAGCTGGCCGGCGCCGACCTGCAATACAAAGGTCGCAGCGGCCGCGGCTTCACCACCAATCCCGGCGCCGGCCTGACGCCGGGCACGCCGTCCGATCCGCTCGGCTTCAAGGATTTGCTGGCGTCGAAACTGGGCAACGTCTACAGCGCGGTGCAGGACTTCCCGATGCAGAACACCATGTTCCAGCCGGTCGGCGGCATGGACCAGATCGCCAAGGCGTTTGAAAAGCGCGTCGGCAAAAATATCCGCTACCACTCCGAGGTGCAAACGCTGCGCCAGAACGCCGACGGCGTCACCGTCACCTTCAAGGACACCTTATCCGGCAAGGTCTCCAGCGTTTCGGCGGACTACTGCCTGTGCGCGATTCCGCTGTCGGTGCTGCGCAATATCGACACTGATTTTTCCGACAAATTCAAACAGGCCGTCAAGGCCGTCGCCTACGCACCGGTCGGCAAAATCGGCCTGCAGATGAAGCGGCGATTCTGGGAAGAGGATGATCATATCTATGGCGGCCACGTACTCACCGACATCAAAGGGATCAACACCATATCCCTGCCTTCTACCGGATGGCAGAAGAAAAAAGGCGTGCTCCTCGGTTATTACCACTACCAAAACACCGCCATCGAAATCAGCGCGCTGAGCCCCGCCGAACGCGCCGAGTTCGCGCTCGACGCCGGCCAGAAAATCTTCCCGGCCTACCGCTCCTCGTTCGAGTCGGCGTTCTCGGTGGCCTGGCACCGCGTGCAGTACAACCTGGGCGGCTGGGCCGAGTGGAACGACAAGAACCGCGCCAGCGCCTATCCGGTGCTGATCGAGGGCGAGGGCCGCGTGCTGCTGGCCGGCGAGCACCTGAGCTACCTGACCGGCTGGCAGGCCGGCGCGATCGAATCGGCGTGGCAGCAGATCGCCAAGATCCACGAAAGGGCCAGCGCATGAAGCGCCTCCTCATTTGCGTCGCGCTGATGGGCGGCGCCGCCGCATCGACATCGGCGCAGGAACTCGATGGCAAGGCGCTGTTCATGAAGAACTGCGCGGCCTGCCACCAGGCCACCGGCAAGGGCATACCGGGCGCTTTCCCCGCGCTGGCCGGCAACGCCTTCGTACAGGGCAAGGCCAGCGATCCGGCGTCCGTGCTGCTGAAGGGGCGCGGCGGCATGCCCGATTTCAGCGACACGCTCAATGACAGGGACATCGCCACCGTGCTGACCTTTGTCCGCAACAACTGGGGCAACAAGGCCGAGCCGCTGACCGCGGCCGAGGTCGTGGCGCTGCGCGCGCAGCTGGGCGTGGAACCGTTCAGCGACGGCGTCGTCTCCAACAAACACTGATCCATCACATAGCCAGAGAATCCCATGAAAAAAAATATCCTCCGCCGTGGCGCCCAGTTGTTGATCCCGGCCGCGCTGTCGCTGCTGGCCGCCAACGCCAGCGCCGACGACATCGTGCGCCACAAGCTGCCCGGTTCCGATTTCCCTATCGCGCTGGCGGTCTCCGTGCCGGCGATGGCGACGCTGCACTTCATCAGCGGCCAGGTGCCGTCGGTGGTCGACAAGGCCGCGCCGGCCGACTCGCTGGCCGCCTTCGGCGACACCAGGACGCAGTCCGAGAGCGTGCTGAAAAAAATCAAGGACGTGTTGACCGGCCTGGGCCTGACGATGGGCGACGTGGTCGAGATGCAGGTGTTCCTGGTCGGCGATCCGGCCAAGGGCGGCCACGCCGACACCAAGGGCTTCATGGAGGCCTATACCCAGTACTTCGGCGGCGCCCAGCCCAACCTGCCGACGCGCGCCGTGGTGCAGGTGGCTGGCCTGAGCAGCCCGGGATGGCTGGTCGAGATCCAGGTCATCGCGGCGAAAAAATAAGCGTACCAGAAACCGTGCCGAAAACCCGCACTCACAATCCGTACTAAAAAAGCAGCTCGTATGAAGCAGCCGTAATCAGCGTTTTTTTTATAACCACGTCTTAGTTTCATTTTCATTTTTGGGGATAATATGCACAAGGCCATACTCAAATCCGGCGCGCTCGCAGCGCTGGCACTGATGCAATCGGGACTGGCGTACGCCGCACCCGACGACGCCGTACCAGCGGCACCGACGGCCGACGTCGCAGCCGCCGAGCTGTCGACCAGCTCGGTGATCGTCACCGGCACCCGCACCAGCGGCCTGAAAGTCGAGAACAGCGCCTCGCCGGTGCAGGTGCTCGACGCCGCCTCGCTGGCCCGCACCGGCCAGCCGGACCTGATCCAGGCGCTGGCGCAGAACCTGCCGTCGTTCACGGCGCAGGCCATCGGCGGCGACGCCGCCAACAACACGCTGTCGGCCCGTTTGCGCGGCCTGAGCCCGAACGACACGCTGGTGCTGGTCAATGGCAAACGCCGCCACGGCACCGCCAGCCTGGCCGTGCTGGGCGGACCATACCAGGGCGGCGCCGCGGCCGACTTGAATTACATCCCGGTGTCGGCCATCGACCATATCGAGGTGCTGCAGGATGGCGCGGCCGCGCAGTACGGCTCCGACGCGATCGCCGGCGTGATCAACATCATCCTGAAATCAAACAACCACGGCGGCACCGCCAGCACCACCGGCGGCGGCTACTCGGACGAGGGCGGCCACACGCTCGACGGCTCGGCCAACATCGGTTTCGAGCCCTTCGACAAGGCCTTCCTCAGCGTCACCGCCGAATCGAAGTACCACGGCTTCAGCGACCGTGGCGGCATCGACCCGCGCGTCATCGACCCGGCCACCGTGGCGGCGCAGCCGGCGCTGCTGCAGGCCTCCGGCTATCCGAACCTGAACCACATTTCGGGCGACGCCCAGTACCACCTCGACATCCTGGCCGCCAACTTCGGCTTCGACATCGATGACGACACCTCGGTTTACAGCTTCGCCACGCTCGGCAAAAAAGACGCCGCCTCGTTCGAGAACTACCGGATGCCGAGCAAGCTGCCGGCCATCTATCCGACCGGCTTCTCGCCGCAGGAAACCATGAAGGAGCAGGACGGCGCGTTCACGCTCGGCGTCAAGGGCAAGACCATCGGCTGGAGCTGGGACCTGAGCTCGACCTACGGCAGCGACGTCGACAAGATCGGCGTCGACCACTCCGGCAACGTCTCGCTGTTCGCCGACACCGGCGCCACGCCGACCGTGTTCAACGCCGGCGAATTCCAGGCCAGCCAGCTGACCACCAACCTCGAAGCGACCCACGAATACGACATCGGCGCGGCCACGCCGCTGAACGTGGCCGTCGGCGTCGAGCACCGCATCGACAAGTACGAGATCGATGCCGGCGACTACGCTTCGCGCTACAAGGAAGGCTCGCAGTCGTATCCGGGCTTCTCGCTGACCGACGCCGGCAGCCACCGCCGCACCAACGAAGCGGCCTACGTCGACTTCAGCGTCTCGCCGACCAAGCAATGGCTGGTCGACCTGGCGGCGCGCTATGAGCACTTCAGCGATTTCGGCAACGCCAAGGTCGGCAAGCTGACCACGCGTTACGACTTCACGCCGGACTTCGCCTTGCGCGGCACCTTCAGTAACGGCTTCCGCGCACCGACGCTGGCCGAGGAGTTCTACTCGGCCACCAACGTGTCGCCGCGCAGCGCCTTCGTGCAGCTGGCGCCGAATTCGGCCGGCGCCAAGCTGGTCGGCATCGACGGCCTGAAACCTGAACGCTCGGACAACATCAGCGTCGGCATGGTGCTCACGCCGGCCAAGGACCTGACGATGACGCTGGACGCCTACCAGATCAAGATCCGCGACCGCATCGTCGGCAGCGGCCAGGTCTACGGTTCCGGCAACGCCGTCAATTCGCCGGCGGTGGTGGCGGCCATCCAGGCCAACGGCAACGTGCTCGATCCTAGCGTGTCGCAGACCGGCATCAACATCTTCTCGAATGCGGCCGACACGCGCAACCGCGGCCTGGAATTTGTCAGCACCCTGAACGAGAACTACGGCACGGCGGGCCGGGTCGACTGGTCGGCCGCGTTCAACTACAACCAGGTCAAGGTCACCAAGATCAACCAGGCGCCGACCCAGCTGCAACCGCAATCGCTGCTCGACGCCACCGCGATCTCCGACCTGGAAACGGCGTCGCCGAAAATGCGCCTGAACCTGGGCGCGCTGTGGAAGTACCATGCGTGGACCGTCAATCTGCGTGAGTCCATCTACGGCAAATCGTCGGAGCAGGAACTCAACGAAGCCGGCGACCAGTACTACACGACGACCATCGCGCGCAAGGCCATCACCGATCTGGAAGTGGCCTACGCCGTCAACAAATCGTGGACCGTCGCCATCGGCGCGAACAACCTGTTCAACCAGTATCCAAGCGGGATCAATCCCGAGATCCTGAAGGAACAGCGCGCCGGTTTGGATAACGGTGCCGTCACGGTGCTGCCATCGTTCTCGCCGTTCGGTATCGACGGCGGCTACTACTACGCCCGCGCCACCTACAAGTTCTAAGTTTTCCGTTTCATTTTTCAGTCCCCTCCGGACGGCCGCGCAGCGATGCGCGGCCGTTTTTTTTCGCCCATCGGCCGGCGGCGCGCGCCGATTGCGTTAGCATGGCGGTCTCTCTTTCATCCTCGATTCGATAGGACAGGCATGTTCAATAAAATGGGCAGGACCTTGCTGGCGGCGGCCGTCGCCGGCAGCGTGGGCGCGGCCGCGGTGGCCGCCAATGCGGCGCCGATGACTTTGCAGGACTACCTGGCGCTGAAAGGCCCGGCGCCGGACCGCCACATCGCCTACGGCGCGGCGCCGTCGCAGTTCGTCGAGTTGTTCAAGCCGCAGGGCGCCGGGCCGTTTCCGGTGGCGGTGCTGATCCACGGCGGTTGCTGGACCGTGCATTTCGGCGGCATCGAACAGATGCGCAATATGGCCGGCGACCTGGTCAGGCAGGGCATCGCCGTGTGGAACGTCGAGTACCGCCGCGTCGACGAGCCGCAGGGCGGCTATCCCGGCATGTACCAGGACGTGGCGGTGGCGCTGGACCGCCTGCGCGAAGAGGCGGCGGCCAGCGATCTCGATGTGCGGCGGGTGGTGCTGGTCGGGCATTCGGCCGGCGGCCATCTGGCGCAGTGGGGCGCGGCGCGCGCGCGGCTGCCCGTTTCGAGCCCTCTGTACGCGGCCGATCCGCTGCCGGTGCCGGTGGTGATTTCCCTCGGCGGCCTGGCCGACCTGCGCCACGAGGAGGCGCTGATCAAGACCAGCTGCGAGCGCGACATGGTGCAGCTGACCGGCGTGCCTAGCGCGTCGCGGCCCGACGTGTTTTCCGACACGTCGCCGGCCGAGCTGCTGCCGGCCGGCGTGCGCACGGTGCTGATCCACGGCGAGTTCGACACCATCGCGCCGCTGCGCGTGGGCCAGGACTATGCGCGCCGCGCGCAGGCCGCCGGCGACGCGGCCGAGGTCATCGTGCTGCCCAACGCCAGCCATTACGACGAGGTGGCGGCGACGTCGCCGGCGTGGCGCATCGTGTCGGCCGAGATCCGCAAGGCGCTCGGCATGGCGCCGCGCTGACGCGCGACCGGCGGCATCGCCGTGCCGGAAGCGCGGTGTGACAGCGGCGCGTGAGGTCAGCGTGCGTCGCCGGGCGCGCATCCTGGTGTGGCCGTGGCCCGATCAGCGTGCGCTCTTCGCGCGTCAATACTCGTTGTATTTGCGGGCGTCGCCCTTGACTTGCGCGGCCGGATATTTGGCGGCGTTGAGGAGCATCTTTTCCAGCACGGCCTCGCGCAGGTCGACCTGGCATTTGTCGGCCAGCTGGATCAGGTAGACCAGCACGTCGGCCAGCTCATGGCGGATGCCGGTGCGCTTGGCGTCATCGAGTTCGGCGTCGGCGCCGGTGGCCAGCCACTGGAAGTGTTCGACCAGTTCGGCCACTTCGACCGACAGCGCCATGGCCAGGTTTTTCGGCGTGTGGAACTGGTCCCAATCGCGTTCGCCGGTGAAGTGGCGGATGCGGTCGCGCAGCTCGGTGAGGCTGTCGGCGGCTTGATGGTCGGCGGAAGAGGTGTTCATGGCGGGGCGGCTCGCGCAGGAGTGGTGGATGACGCATGATAGCGCGCCCGCACACCTGCATGCCGGCGCGGCTGCGTATCTGTGCCCCCGCACACCGCACAGCTGGAGGCCGGCGCGTATTGGTCTGCCGGCGATCGCATCGTCGTCTGGGCGGCCGGTTAAAAATGCAGTTCATGCCACGTTTCGCGCCGTCTGTCGCATCGCGGCCCGCCGCGCCGGATGGCCGCGCTAGAGTAGCGCGGTCCACTCACTTTCAGGAAAATCGCATGCGCTCCTTGCTCACCTTCGCCACGCTAGGCACTGTCGTCGCCCTCGCCGGTTGTGCCGTTATCGTCATGCCGGACGACGCCGGCGGCGTCCATTATGAAACCGCCTTCGGCGGCTCCGGCGTGGTCGGCAACGGCCAGCACCAGGTCGAGCGGCGCGAGGTCGCCGCCGTCAACGGCCTCGATGTCAACGGCCCGCTGCAAGTGGAGGTGCGGGTCGGCCCGGCGCCGTCGCTGCAACTCGACGCCGACAGCAACCTGCTGTCCATGGTCAAGACCGATACCAGCGGCGACCGGCTGCGCATCTGGATCGACGGCAGCATCCGCAGCAGCTATCCGGTGCACGTGGTCTACACGACGCCGCACCTGGCGCGCATCGATTCGTCCGGCTCCGGCGCGCTGACCGTCAGCGGCCTGAATGGCGGCGTGCTGACTGTGAGCCAGAACGGTTCGCGCTCGACCGAGTTGTCCGGCGTCGTCGCCAAGCTCGATGTCAGCGTCAACGGCTCGGGCGGCGTCAACGCGGCGGGCCTCGACAGCGGCTCGACCGTCGCCAGCCTGCATGGCTCGGGCCGGCTCGATCTGGGCCAGGTGCGCGGCGACGTGCTCAATCTCGAAGTGCATGGCTCGGGCGGCGTGCGTGCCAGCGGCTCGGCCCACATGCTCAATGTGCGCCTGCACGGTTCCGGCAGCGCCGACCTGGCGGGCCTGCGCAGCGACGCCGCCGACCTGGCCACGTATGGTTCGGGCAGTATCTCGGCCGGCGTGGAGAAGACGCTGGTGGCGGAAACCAGCGGCTCGGGCCATATCACCGTGTACGGCAATCCGGCCCAGCAGTCGGTGCGCGGCAAGTTCGTCAGCGTGGTGCCGTAAAAATGTGATGCGCTGATACGACAGCGCCGCGCCGGCCGGTGCGGCGTTTTCAGCGCGGATGCTGGGCCTTCGATGGGCTTTATGGTATGGTTAATTTATTGGCAATTAGGCCAGTGTCCACACCCAGGAGTCGCCGTTGAACAATCCCTATGCCACACCGCATTCCGCCGTCGACGACGTCGTCTCGTCCGAGGGCCTGTACCAACCGCGCATCTTTGCGCTCAATGGCCGACTGGGGCGTGTGCGCTACCTGGCCTATATGTCGTTGTCGTGGCTCGTGACGGCCATTGTGATCGCGATTGTGTCGGCCGTGGTTCTTGCGTCGTTCGTCAAGAACGCCAATTCCGGCGTATGGCAATTAGCGGTGTTCGTGTTGTATCTGCCGACGTCGGTGTTTGCCTTCATCCTGGCCAAGCGGCGCTTGAATGACGTTAACCGGTCCGGCTGGTGGTCGGTGCTGCTGGTGGTGCCGTTCCTGAATTTATTCGCCTCCTTGTACCTGATGTTCGCCGGCGGCACCGCGGGCGATAACGACTACGGACCGCCGACGGTAGCCAATACGACCTGGTTGACCATTATTGGTGTGGTCATGCCGGTGCTGTTCATGGTGGCGACCATCGGCGTTCTGGCGGCGGTAGCGATTCCGGCATATAGCCAGTATGTGGCCAAGGCCAAGGCGGCGAACACCCATCTGCCGGCGCCGTCCGGTCAACGCTAGTTACAGCCGGCCGCTTTCCTTGATGTCCAGATAGCGGTTGGTCAGCGCGCGGCTCAGCTGTGCCGGCGCGACGTCGATCAGCTGGCCGCCGTCCAGACCGAGGCGGCGCAGCGCCTCCTGGCGCTGTTTCAGGTACAGCGCCGCCGCCGTTTGCCGCAGCGCGCCGGCAAAGCCGGCCACCGGTGCGGCGCAGGCCTGGTCCAGCGCCAGTTCGCGCAGGCTGGCGCACAGCACCATGTGGC
>Ga0209848_1000449_pt1 | contig 16804 bp, 12 predicted proteins | sample OrgsoiDNA_201062_FD_185810 | JGI IMG/M metagenome (GOLD analysis project Ga0209848, IMG submission 185810) | Permafrost soil microbial communities from the Arctic, to analyse light accelerated degradation of dissolved organic matter (DOM) -... | ecosystem: Environmental > Terrestrial > Soil >...
AAGAAATGGTCATGCCAGGCGACAACGTGTCGATCACCGTCAAGCTGATCAACCCGATCGCGATGGAAGAAGGTCTGCGCTTCGCTATCCGTGAAGGCGGTCGTACCGTCGGCGCCGGCGTGGTTGCCAAGATCATCGCCTAAGGAATTGTCTACTTCCACCCGGGGCGTCCCGGGTGGTAAAATAGATCTTTCCTCTTCAAGTTTTACGTAGGGACGTAGCTCAATTGGCAGAGCGTCGGTCTCCAAAACCGAAGGTTGGGGGTTCGATGCCCTCCGTCCCTGCCACCGTCTAGGTGCAGGGCACCGAAAGTAAAAAGTATGTCAAATCAATCCGTGCAGACCGTCAGCACGTCGAACGACAAGTTAAAAGTCGCGTTGGCAGTGGTTGCCGCGATTGCAGGTGTGGTCGGGTTTTATTACCTGTCAGACAAACCAGCTCTGGTGCGTGCAGGCGCGCTTGTGGCTGGTTTGGCTTTTGCCGTTCTGCTCTTGTGGACTTCGACCGCCGGCCGTGAATTCTTGAATTTCGGCAAAGAAGCCGTCCGCGAGACGAAAAAAGTCGTTTGGCCGACCCGCAAGGAAGCCACCCAGATCACGGCGATCGTCTTCGCCTTCGTGCTGGTGATGGCCGTTTTCCTGTGGGGCACGGATAAGTTTCTCGAATTCCTGTTGTACGACGTCATTCTGGGTATAAGAAAATAATGAGCGAAAATGTGCAAGATGAAACGGCAGGCGAACCCCTGCCGGACAGCGTTCCGGCAGTCGATGTCGTCGCTGAGCTCAGCGAAGCGGCCGGCGCGCCAGCGGTAAGCGTACCGGTCAGCAGCAAGCGTTGGTACGTCGTGCACGCTTATTCCGGCATGGAAAAGAGCGTGCAGCGCGCGCTGACCGAGCGCGTCGAGCGCGCCGGCATGCAAGACCAGTTCGGCCAGATCCTGGTGCCGACCGAAGAAGTCGTCGAAGTCAAGAATGGCCAGAAGTCGGTCACCGAACGTCGTTTCTTCCCGGGCTATGTGCTGGTTGAAATGGAAATGACGGACGAGACCTGGCACCTGGTCAAGAACACCAATAAAGTCACCGGCTTCATCGGTGGCAAGTCGAACAAGCCGACGCCGATACCCGCGCGCGAAATCGACAAGATCATGCAGCAGATGCAAGAGGGCGTCGAAAAACCGCGTCCGAAAGTGCTGTACGAAGTGGGCGAGCAAGTGCGCATCAAGGATGGTCCGTTCACCGACTTCAACGGCAACGTCGAGGAAGTCAACTACGAGAAATCCAAAGTGCGCGTGTCGGTCACCATCTTCGGTCGCGCCACGCCGGTCGAGCTCGAATTCGGCCAGGTCGAAAAAGTCTAAGCGCCCGCCGGAGCGCGCGGCAGTTCAGCGTATCCGGCACCAAGAGGAGCCCCGCCCGGCAGAATATCGTCGCGTGGGGCGCTACTACTCAAACCTAGATAGGAGCCAATCATGGCAAAGAAAATCATTGGTTTTATCAAGCTGCAAGTGCCAGCTGGTAAAGCAAACCCATCCCCACCGATCGGCCCGGCGCTGGGTCAGCGCGGTCTGAACATCATGGAATTCTGCAAAGCGTTCAACGCGCAGACCCAGGGTATGGAACCAGGCATGCCGATCCCGGTCGTGATCACCGCTTTCGCCGACAAATCGTTCACCTTCGTCATGAAAACGCCACCGGCGACTTTCCTGATCAAGAAACTGTCGGGCATCACCAAAGGTTCGCCGAAGCCACATACCGACAAAGTCGGCAAGCTGACGCGCGCTCAAGCTGAAGAAATCGCAAAATTGAAAACCCCAGATCTGACCGCTGCCGACATGGATGCTGCTGTACGCACCATCGCTGGTTCCGCACGTTCGATGGGCATCACGGTAGAGGGTCTGTAATCATGGCTAAATTGTCCAAGCGCGTTAAAGCAATCAAAGCTAAAGTTGATCGCACCAAGGCTTACCCATTCGACAACGCCGTCGCTCTGATCAAAGAACTGGCCACCGCCAAGTTCAATGAATCGATCGACGTGTCGGTGCAACTGGGTGTGGATCCTAAGAAGTCGGACCAGGTCGTCCGCGGTTCCGTCGTGCTGCCAGCCGGCACCGGCAAGACCGTGCGCGTCGCTGTTTTCGCCACCGGCGAAAAAGCCGAGCAGGCTAAAGCCGCCGGCGCCGACATCGTTGGTATGGAAGACCTGGCCGAAATGGTCAAGGCCGGCAACATGCCTTTCGACATCGTCATCGCCTCGCCAGACACCATGCGTATCGTCGGTACCCTGGGTCAGATCCTGGGACCACGCGGCCTGATGCCTAACCCGAAGGTCGGCACCGTCACCCCTGACGTCGCCACCGCGGTGAAAAACGCCAAAGCCGGTCAGGTTCAATACCGTACCGACAAATCGGGTATCATCCACGCCACGATCGGCCGCAAGTCGTTCGCCGACGCCGATCTGAAGAGCAACCTGGTTGCCCTGATCGATGCGCTGAACAAAGCCAAGCCGACCTCGAGCAAGGGTGTCTACCTGCGCAAGGTGTCGCTGTCGTCGACCATGGGCGCTGGCGTCCGTGTCGACCAGGCTACCCTGGCTGCTTAAGCTGTAAAGAATCAAGTCCCTGTGCGGCAATGCATGGGGCAAATCTTTGGGCTGGACGTTTTCCGTCTAGGAGGGCGGCCAGACAATCAAAGACCGTTGGGCCAACCGTGATCGCATATACGGAAGGGTAATCAGTGTTCCGGGCAACCGGCGCGCGCCCAACGCAGATGGTGTACCCGAACAAGTTTTGTAGTCCATGCTGCGTGAATGTATCCGCTCAGTTTTTGTACTTCTTAACTTCGGACGCCGTGTTCGAACCGATGCAAGGTCCATGGCCATAGGGTCATGCCAACCGAACATCATTTAAGGAGGTTGACCGTGGGTCTCAATCTGAATGACAAAAAGGCAGTTGTCGCCGAAGTTTCCGCAAAAGTAGCATCTGCGCAAACCGTGGTGATCGCCGAATATCGTGGCATCCAGGTTGCTCACTTGACGCAACTCCGTGCCAAAGCCCGTACCCAGGGCGTGTACTTGCGCGTGTTGAAAAACACGCTGGCTCGTCGCGCCGTGGAAGGTACGCAGTTTGCCAATCTGGCCGACAGCATGACCGGTCCGCTGATCTACTCGATCTCGGACGACGCCGTTGCAGCAGCTAAAGTCATCGCCGACTTCGCTAAAACCAACGACAAACTGGTCATCACTGGCGGTAACTACGCAGGCAAGCAGCTGGATAAAGCAGCTGTTGTCGCGTTGGCAAGCATCCCTAGCCGTGACGTCCTCATCGCCCAGTTGTTGGGTGTGATGCTGGCTCCGGTTTCGGGCTTCGCACGTGGTCTGGCTGCCCTGGCAGCGAAAAAATCCGAGGGCTCCGCTCCTGTCGCCGAAGTGGCCGCAGAAGAAGCCCCAGCAGCAGCCTAATACGCCGCCGCAGGTTTTTTGCTCAAGTAGCACTTGATGTATTAACGAATCAAACAATTAAACGGAGTTTCAAATGGCAATTAGCAAAGACGACATCCTGGCAGCAGTTAGCGAAATGTCCGTAATGGACCTGAACGAACTGGTCAAAGCTTTCGAAGAAAAATTCGGCGTGTCCGCCGCAGCAATGTCGGCTCCTGCAGCCGGCGGCGCCGCTGCTGCCGTTGCTGAAGAGCAAACCGAATTCAACCTGGTTCTGGCCGACTTCGGCGCGAACAAAGTTGGCGTGATTAAAGCTGTCCGCGAAATCACCGGTCTGGGCCTGAAAGAAGCCAAAGATCTGGTCGATGGCGCTCCTAAGACCGTCAAAGAAGCGATTTCGAAAGCTGACGCTGAAGCCGGTAAGAAAAAACTGGAAGAAGCCGGCGCGAAAGCCGAAATCAAGTAATTCAGTTGTACGGCGGCTATCTAGCGCCACGAGCCAAAGCTGCGGGTTTCCTCTGTTAAAAGAGGAAATCCGGCTTTGGCTCCTTTGTCGTCTTTATCGTATTTGTAGCGCCTAGTCCACGCTGCAGCTTTACGCAGTTCTATTGAATCAGCTGGAAATGGTAGAAGTTTCAGGTTTCGTCTGTGTGACATGCAGCCGAGATTGTTGCTGTAACACTAGCAAAACCTGAATTTTTTATCCTTTCTGTCACTCACGGAGTGTCCATGCACTACTCATTTACTGAGAAGAAACGCATTCGCAAATCATTCGCGAAGCGCGCCAACGTTCACCACGTTCCGTTCCTGCTGGCTACCCAGCTCGAGTCCTACCACAGTTTCCTGCAGGAAGACGTCGCACCGTCGACCCGCAAGAACGACGGCCTGCAGTCGGCCTTTACCTCGATATTCCCTATCGTGTCGCACAATGGTTTTGCGCGCCTCGAATTCCTGTCGTACGTTCTGGGCGACCCCGCCTTCGACGTCAAGGAATGCCAACTGCGTGGCCTGACGTTCGCGTCGCCGCTGCGCGCCAAGGTGCGCCTGGTGATCCTGGACAAGGAATCGCCGACCAAGCCGGTCGTCAAGGAAATGAAGGAGCAGGAAGTCTACATGGGCGAACTGCCCCTGATGACGACCACCGGTTCCTTCGTCATCAACGGCACCGAGCGTGTCATCGTGTCCCAGCTGCACCGTTCGCCGGGCGTGTTCTTCGAGCACGACCGCGGTAAGACGCACTCGTCCGGTAAGCTGCTGTTCTCGGCCCGTATCATTCCTTACCGCGGCTCGTGGCTGGACTTCGAGTTCGACCCGAAAGACATCCTGTTCTTCCGCGTCGACCGCCGCCGTAAAATGCCGGTGACGATCCTGCTGAAAGCGATCGGCATGTCGCACGAGCAGATCCTGGCGAACTTCTTCGTGTTCGACAATTTCAACCTGCGCTCCGAAGGCGCGGAAATGGAATTCGTCGCCGAGCGCCTGCGTGGCGAAGTCGCGCGTTTCGACATCGTCAACAAGGAAGGCAAGACGCTGGTCCTGAAGGACAAGCGCATCAACGCCAAGCACGTGCGCGACATCGAATCGAACGGCATCAAGCATATCTCCGTGCCGGAAGACTACCTGCTGGGCCGTGTGATCGCCAAGAACATCGTCGATCCGGAGACCGGCGAAGTGGTGGCGTCCGCCAATGAAGAGCTGACCGAAGACTTGCTGGGCCGCCTGCGCGAAGCCGGCATTTCCGAAATCCAGACCTTGTACACCAACGACCTGGATCAGGGCGCCTATATTTCGCAGACCCTGCGCATCGACGACACGGCCGACCAGATGGCCGCCCGCGTCGCGATCTACCGCATGATGCGTCCAGGCGAGCCGCCAACCGAAGACTCGGTCGAAGCGCTGTTCAACGGCCTGTTCTACAGCCCTGACCGTTACGATCTGTCGGCCGTCGGCCGCATGAAGTTCAACCGCCGCATCGGCCGCGACGAACTGACCGGCGCGATGACGCTGTCGAACGAAGACGTGCTGGCCGTGATCAAGATCCTCGTCGAGCTGCGCAATGGCCGCGGCGAAGTCGATGACATCGATCACCTGGGTAACCGTCGCGTCCGTTGCGTCGGCGAGCTGGCGGAGAACCAGTTCCGTGCCGGCCTGGTGCGCGTCGAGCGCGCCGTCAAGGAACGCCTCGGCCAGGCCGAAGCGGACAACCTGATGCCGCACGACCTGATCAACTCCAAGCCGATCTCGGCCGCCATCCGCGAGTTCTTCGGTTCGTCGCAGCTGTCGCAGTTTATGGACCAGACCAACCCGCTGTCGGAAATCACGCACAAACGCCGCGTTTCCGCACTGGGACCGGGCGGTCTGACGCGCGAACGCGCCGGCTTCGAGGTGCGCGACGTGCACCCGACCCACTACGGCCGCGTCTGCCCGATCGAAACGCCCGAGGGCCCGAACATCGGCCTGATCAACTCGCTGGCCTTGTATGCCCGCCTGAACGAATACGGCTTCCTGGAAACCCCGTACCGCAAGGTCGAAGGCTCCAAGATCACCGACCAGATCGACTACCTGTCCGCCATCGAAGAAGGCCGCTACATCATCGCCCAGGCGAATGCGACCATCGACAAGAACGGCATGCTCAGCGATGAGCTGGTGTCCTCGCGTGAAGCCGGTGAAACGATTTTGGTGTCGCCGGAACGCATCCAGTACATGGACGTGGCGCCGGGCCAGATCGTCTCCGTCGCGGCCTCGCTGATTCCGTTCCTGGAACACGATGATGCGAACCGCGCATTGATGGGTGCCAACATGCAGCGCCAGGCCGTACCTTGCCTGCGCCCTGAAAAAGCGCTGGTCGGTACCGGTATCGAACGTACCGTGGCAGTCGACTCCGGTACCACCGTGCAGGCTCTGCGCGGCGGTATCGTCGACTACATCGATGCGGGCCGTGTGGTGATTCGCGTCAACGATGATGAAGCGACCGCCGGCGAAGTCGGTGTCGACATCTACAACCTGATCAAGTACACCCGTTCCAACCAGAACACCAACATCAACCAGCGTCCTATCGTCAAGGTTGGTGACCGCGTCGCCAAGCGCGACGTGATCGCCGATGGCGCATCGACCGATCTGGGCGAATTGGCTCTGGGCCAGAACATGACCGTGGCCTTCATGCCATGGAATGGTCTGAACTTCGAGGATTCGATCCTGATCTCGGAAAACGTCGTCAAGGACGACCGCTACACCTCGATCCACATCGAAGAGTTGTCGGTGGTGGCGCGTGACACCAAACTGGGCGCGGAAGAAATCACCCGCGACATCTCGAACCTGGCTGAGAATCAGCTGGCGCGTTTGGATGAATCGGGCATCGTCTACATCGGCGCCGAAGTGCAAGCCGGCGACACGCTGGTCGGTAAAGTGACGCCGAAAGGCGAAACCCAGCTGACGCCGGAAGAGAAGCTGCTGCGCGCCATCTTCGGCGAGAAGGCATCGGACGTCAAAGACACGTCGCTGCGCGTGCCGTCGGGCATGATCGGCACCGTCATCGACGTGCAGGTCTTCACCCGTGAAGGCATCGTTCGCGACAAGCGCGCGCAACAGATCATCGACGATGAGCTGAAGCGTTTCCGCCTGGACTTGAACGACCAGATGCGTATCGTTGAGGGCGACGCCTTCCAGCGTCTGGAAAAAATGTTGATCGGCAAGCTGGTCAACGGCGGTCCGAAAAAGCTGGCCAAGGGCGCCAAGATCACCAAGGAATACCTGGACGATCTGGACAAATACCACTGGTTCGACATCCGTCCATCGGACGACGATGCCGCCGTGGCCCTCGAGGCGATCAAGGAATCGATCAACGAGAAGCGTCACCAGTTCGATCTGGCCTTCGAAGAGAAGCGCAAGAAGCTGACGCAGGGCGATGAGCTGCAACCTGGCGTGCAGAAGATGGTCAAGGTCTATCTGGCCGTCAAGCGCCGCCTGCAGTCGGGCGACAAGATGGCCGGTCGCCACGGTAACAAGGGTGTGGTGTCGCGTATCGTGCCGGTCGAAGACATGCCCTACATGGCCGACGGTACGCCGGCGGACGTGGTGCTGAACCCGCTGGGCGTGCCTTCGCGGATGAACGTCGGTCAGATTCTCGAGACGCACTTGGGCTGGGCCGCCAAGGGTCTGGGCATCCGTATCGGCGAAATGCTGGCCGTGCACACCAAGGCTGAAGAGATGCGCAAGTATCTGACCGTGATCTACAACGAAAACGGCAAGCCGGAAGACCTCGACCAGTTCGACGACGAAGAGATCATGAAGCTGGCGCACAACCTGAAAAAAGGTGTGCCGTTCGCGACTCCGGTGTTCGACGGCGCGCACGAGTCGGAAATCCGCCGCATGCTGGACCTGGCCTACCCTGACGAGATCGCCACGAAACTGGGCATGACGCCATCGAAGAACCAGGTCACCATGTACGACGGCCGCACCGGCGAAGCATTCGAGCGCAAGGTCACCGTTGGCGTGATGCACATGCTGAAACTGCACCACTTGGTGGACGACAAGATGCACGCCCGTTCGACCGGTCCTTACTCGCTCGTGACGCAGCAGCCACTGGGCGGTAAAGCCCAGTTCGGCGGCCAGCGCTTCGGTGAGATGGAAGTCTGGGCGCTGGAAGCTTACGGTGCATCGTATGTGCTGCAAGAGATGTTGACCGTCAAGTCCGATGACGTGAACGGCCGTACCAAAGTGTATGAAAACCTGGTCAAAGGCGACCACGTGATCGACGCCGGTATGCCTGAATCGTTCAACGTGCTGGTCAAGGAAATCCGTTCGCTGGGTATCGATATCGACCTCGAACGCAACTAAAAGACAGTCCACTGTCATTTGGTTTGGGAAGTACAAAGCCCGGCTGGGAAACCATGCCGGGCAATGTAGTCTCAGGAATATAGAAGTTTAATCACCTCTGGAGTGATACATGAAAGCACTGCTCGATCTATTCAAGCAAGTTCAGCAAAACGAAACCTTCGACGCGATCAAGATCGGTCTGGCGTCGCCTGAAAAAATCCGTTCGTGGTCCTACGGCGAAGTCAAAAAGCCGGAAACCATCAACTATCGTACCTTCAAGCCAGAGCGCGACGGCCTGTTCTGCGCGAAAATCTTTGGCCCGATCAAGGACTACGAGTGCCTGTGCGGCAAGTACAAGCGTTTGAAACACCGCGGCGTGATCTGCGAAAAGTGCGGCGTCGAAGTCACGCTGGCCAAGGTGCGCCGCGAGCGCATGGGCCACATCGAGCTGGCCTCGCCGACCGCCCACATCTGGTTCCTGAAGTCGCTGCCGTCGCGCCTGGGCATGGTGCTGGACATGACGCTGCGCGACATCGAACGCGTGCTGTACTTTGAAGCGTACGTGGTCACCGATCCCGGCATGACGCCGCTGAAGAAGTGCCAGATCATGTCGGAAGACGACTACGCCGCCAAGTACGAAGAGTACGGCGACGACTTCACCGCCTTCATGGGCGCCGAAGGTATCCGTGAACTGCTGCGCTCGATCGACATCCACCGCGATGCCGAAACGCTGCGCGTGGAACTGAAGGAATCGAAGTCCGAAGCCAAGATCAAGAAATACGCCAAGCGCCTGAAAGTGCTGGAAGCGTTCCAGCGTTCGGGCATCAAGCCGGACTGGATGATCATGGAAGTGCTACCGGTGCTGCCGCCGGAACTGCGTCCGCTGGTGCCGCTGGACGGTGGCCGTTTCGCGACCTCGGATCTGAACGATCTGTATCGCCGCGTCATCAACCGCAACAACCGCCTGAAACGTCTGATGGAGCTGCGCGCTCCAGAGATCATCACGCGCAACGAAAAGCGCATGCTGCAGGAAGCGGTCGATTCGCTGCTGGACAACGGCCGTCGCGGCAAAGCGATGACCGGCGCCAACAAGCGTCCGCTGAAATCGCTGGCTGAAATGATCAAGGGCAAGGGCGGCCGTTTCCGTCAAAACTTGCTGGGCAAACGCGTCGATTACTCCGGTCGTTCGGTCATCGTCGTGGGCCCGCAATTGAAACTGCACCAGTGCGGTCTGCCTAAGCTGATGGCGCTGGAACTGTTCAAGCCCTTCATCTTCAACAAGCTGGAGCTGATGGGCCTGGCGACCACGATCAAGGCCGCCAAGAAGCTGGTCGAGATCCAGGAACCGGTCGTCTGGGACATCCTGGAAGACGTGATCCGCGAACACCCGATCATGCTGAACCGTGCGCCTACGCTGCACCGTCTGGGCATCCAGGCTTTCGAGCCGGTGCTGATCGAAGGCAAGGCCATCCAGCTGCACCCACTCGTCTGCGCGGCCTTCAATGCCGACTTCGACGGTGACCAGATGGCGGTCCACGTGCCGCTGTCGATCGAAGCGCAGATGGAAGCGCGCACGCTGATGCTGGCGTCGAACAACATCCTGTTCCCGTCGAACGGCGAGCCGTCCATCGTTCCTTCGCAGGATATCGTGCTGGGTCTGTACTACGCGACCCGCGAAGCGATCAATGCGAAAAACGAAGGCATGCTGTTCCAGGACGTGTCGGAAGTCATCCGTGCCTACGACAACAAGGAAGTCGAACTGACCACGCGCATCACCGTGCGTATCGTCGAGCATCCGAAAGATCTGGAAACGGGCGAATTCGTGCGCACCGTGACGCGTTACGAAACCACCATCGGCCGCGCCATCCTGTCGGAAATCCTGCCGAAAGGCCTGCCTTTCTCGGTGCTGAACCGCGCGCTGAAAAAGAAAGAAATTTCCAAGCTGATCAACACGTCCTTCCGCAAGTGCGGCCTGCGTGCGACCGTCGTGTTCGCCGACCAGCTGATGCAGTCGGGCTTCCGCCTGGCGACGCGCGCCGGTATTTCGATCTGCGTCGACGACATGCTGGTACCGCCGCAAAAAGTCACGCTGATCGCGGCCGCCGAATCGGAAGTCAAACAGATCGAGCAGCAGTACGCCTCGGGTCTGGTCACCGCCGGCGAGCGTTACAACAAGGTCGTCGACATCTGGGGCAAGACCTCGGACGAAGTCGGCAAGGCCATGATGGACCAGCTGAAAGTGGAAGACGTCATCAAGCGCGACGGCACCAAGTCGACGCAGGAATCGTTCAACGCCATTTACATGATGGCCGACTCCGGCGCCCGCGGTTCCGCAGCGCAGATACGCCAGCTGGCCGGTATGCGTGGTCTGATGGCGAAACCGGATGGTTCGATTATCGAAACGCCGATTACCGCGAACTTCCGCGAAGGCCTGAACGTGTTGCAGTACTTCATTTCGACCCACGGCGCTCGTAAAGGTCTGGCCGATACGGCGCTGAAAACCGCGAACTCGGGTTATCTGACCCGTCGTCTGGTCGACGTGACCCAGGATCTGGTCGTCATTGAAGATGATTGCGGCACCTCGAACGGCACGCTGATGAAGGCGATGGTCGAAGGCGGTGAAGTCATAGAAGCGCTGCGCGACCGTATCCTCGGCCGTGTCGCCGTCAACGACGTCGTCAATCCGGAAACCCAGGAAACGCTGTACGAAGCCGGCTCGCTGATGGACGAAGACATGGTCGAAGAGATCGAGCGTCTGTCCATCGATGAAGTCAAGGTCCGTACGCCGCTGACTTGCGACACGCGCTTCGGCCTGTGCGCCAAGTGCTATGGCCGCGATCTGGGCCGTGGCGTGCTGGTCAACGCCGGCGAAGCGGTCGGCGTCATCGCCGCGCAGTCGATCGGTGAACCGGGTACCCAGCTGACCATGCGTACCTTCCACATTGGTGGTGCGGCGTCGCGTGCGGCGGTGGCCTCGTCGGTGGAAGCGAAGTCGAACGGTACCATCCGTTTCACCTCGACCATGCGTTATGTTACCAACGGCAAGGGTTCGCAGATCGTCATTTCCCGTTCCGGCGAAGTGCTGATCACCGACGACCACGGCCGTGAGCGTGAGCGTCATAAAGTGCCGTACGGCGCGACGCTGATCGTCAAGGATGGCATGGTCATCAAGGCCGGTACGGCTTTGGCGACGTGGGATCCGCTGACCCGTCCTATCATTACCGAGTACGCCGGTCTGGTGCGCTTCGAGAACGTCGAAGAAGGCGTCACCGTCGCCCGTCAGGTCGACGAAGTCACCGGTCTGTCGACTTTGGTCGTCATCGATGCGAAACGTCGCGGTTCCTTGACCAAAACGCTGCGTCCACAGGTCAAACTGCTGAACGACGCCAACGAAGAAGTCAAGATCGCCGGTACCGAACACTCGGTGGCGATCGGCTTCCAGGTCGGCGCGCTGATCATGGTCAAAGACGGCCAGGCCGTGTCGGTGGGTGAAGTGCTGGCACGTATCCCGACCGAATCGCAGAAGACTCGCGATATTACCGGTGGTCTGCCGCGCGTTGCCGAGCTGTTCGAAGCACGTTCGCCGAAGGACGCGGGTATGTTGGCCGAAGTGACCGGTACCGTTGCATTCGGTAAGGAAACCAAGGGCAAGCAGCGTCTGGAAATCACCGACATGGACGGCAACAAGCACGAGTTCTTGATCACCAAGGACAAGCAAGTGCTGGTCCACGATGGCCAGGTGGTGAACAAGGGCGAGATGATTGTCGACGGCCCGGCCGATCCGCAGGACATTCTGCGTCTGCTGGGTATCGAAGCGCTGGCGCGTTACATCGTTGACGAAGTGCAGGACGTGTACCGTCTGCAGGGCGTGAAGATTAACGACAAGCACATCGAAGTGATCGTGCGTCAGATGCTGCGTCGCGTACAGATCGTCAATGCCGGCGACACCAACTATATCGTTGGCGAGCAGGTTGAGCGTTCGGAACTGCTGGATCAGAACGACCTGATGGAAGCCGGTAATAAGATTCCGGCCACCTATGAAAACGTTTTGCTGGGTATTACCAAGGCATCGCTGTCGACCGATTCGTTTATCTCGGCCGCATCGTTCCAGGAAACCACCCGGGTTCTGACCGAAGCCGCCATCATGGGCAAACGCGATGGCCTGCGTGGTTTGAAAGAAAACGTCATCGTTGGTCGTCTGATACCTGGCGGTACGGGTCTGGCATTCCACCGCGCACGCAAAGAAAAAGAAGCGTGGGAAGTGGAAGAGCGTCAAGCCCTGCTGCAAGCCGAGAAAGCCTCGATGGCTGGCGAGCTGGAAGCAATCGAAGCAGCTTCGATTGCGGCACAGCATGGCGGCGACGAAGCGTAATTCTGCAGCTTTAAAGCGTCAAACAAAAACGGCACCTTAGGGTGCCGTTTTTTTATGTCCAAATTTTAAATATATGGGTTTAAATATCAACGTTTGAATATTGATTTCATACATAAGTGCTCATCGGCTTATTCTAATGTGCCGTTATATGACGTAAAGCATGTCCTGGCTTTCCTGGCCCGGCTTGCGGTCCGTCAGCGCCACCTGGCCTCAGGCTCGATCTGGGCATGCTGACTGCCGTTGCACAGCGGCGTGATGGCGCGCCGGAATCCATGCCGCAGGGCTTGAGTTGCCGGAAAGGATGATGGAGGGTCTGCACCGTTTGCTGTAAAGTGCCTGAAGCCCAGTCATTTTCGGAAGTCAGGTGGGAAATGCGGGCGCTCCATGCTAATTTCCAGTTCAGACATGCTAATATTTAGCTCATGATAGCTCAAGCCCTCTTCACACCCGCCCAGCAAAAGCTGTTGGGCCTGCTTTTTGTGCGCGTCAACCAAGGCTTCCACCTGAACGAGATCATGCGGCTCACCGGCTTGGGCAGCGCCTCGGCCCAGCGGGAACTGAGGCGCCTGCACGACAGTGGCCTGATCGTCTCTGAGCGCATCGGCAATGTGCGCCGGTTCCGCCCCAATCAGGAAAGCCTGGTCTATTCCGAGTTGAGTGGACTGGTCAAAAAAACCTTTGGATTGGTGAGTGTGTTGAATTCCGCGCTGGCACCGTTGGCCGGCGCGCTCAGTGTGGCGTTTGTCTACGGCGCGACCGCCAAAGAGCAAGAGGCCATGGAAACCAACGTGGAGTTGCTGCTGATCGGAGATAACACCAGTTACGGCGAACTGCTTTCGCGGCTGCCCGTGGCGGAGCGGATATTGCGGCGTAAAATCAACCCGAATCTTTATTCGGTTCCCGATTTCAGGCGCCGGTTGCGCGAACAACAGCCATTTATTCTGCAAGTGCTGCATGAACAAAAGATTTACGTCCTTGGCGACGAAACCAATCTTGATTTTATCAAGCAGGAATAAAAAAGGACGGGCAGGCTATGGATAATCATTCTGAACTACCTCGCTATCGTACATTCAAAGAGTTTTATCCTTTTTATTTGAATGAACATCGCAATGCGATTTGTCGTCGATTGCATTTTGTCGGCTCGACGCTAATATTGACATTATTGTTGATTGCCGTAATCCGCGCATCCTGGCAATTGCTGTGGTTTATACCTTTGATCGGTTATGGCTTCGCGTGGGTAGGCCATTTCTTTTTTGAACATAACCGGCCGGCCACCTTCAAATATCCCTTATTCAGCCTGCTCGGCGACTGGGTCATGTTCCGTGACATGATAATCGGCCGGGTGCGCTGGTAGCGTTGAGATTCACCGACCGCCGGCCGATAAGCTCGGCAATAAAAAAACCGGGCCAGCCGATGATGGCTGGACCCGGTTTTTAGCACTGATCGATCAGGGCCGGCTTACTTTTGCGAGGCGATCCAGCGATCCACTTTGGTTTCCAGCAAGCTCAGCGGCAAGGTCCCGTCGCTGAGCACCACTTCATGGAATTTCGGCAGGCTGAACTTGTCGCCCAGTTCCTTTTCCGCGCGGTGGCGCAGCTCAAGGATTTTCAGCGAGCCGATCTTGTAGCCCAAGGCCTGGCCCGGCCACGCCATATAGCGTTCGGTTTCGCTCTTCGCCACTTCGTCGTAGCCCAGCGTGTCGTGCATGTACTGGATGCTTTGCTCGCGCGTCCAGCCTTGGGCGTGCATGCCGGTGTCGACCACCAGGCGCACGGCGCGCAGCAGCTCGTCGTTCAAATGGCCGAAGTATTGGGCCGGATCGTCATACAAACCCATTTCCTTGCCCAGCGTTTCCGCATACAGCGCCCAGCCTTCGGTGAAGGCGTTGTTGCCGCCGTATTTGCGGAAGGCCGGCAAGTTCAGCTCCTGCATCAGCGCGATGTGGAAATGGTGGCCCGGCTTGCCTTCGTGCAGGAACAGCGTGGTCATGCCCGGACTTGGGTATTTGGTCGGATCGGTGACGACGGACCAGAACACGCCGGGACGCGAACCGTCGCCGGCCGGCGCCGTGTAGTGGTCGGACGCCGTGTCGCGGCTCAGTTCAGGCTCCAGACGCAATTCCAGCTTGGCCTTCGGCATCAGCGTGAACATGGTCGGCAGCTTGGTGTCGAGCACGCCGTTCAGCTTGCGGTAAACGGCCTGGACTTCATCTTCCGTCTTGAAAGGGTGGAACTTCGGCTGGGCCGCGACCCACACCGGCAGACCGTTGGCCGGACCGTCGTAGCCCAGTTGCGGGCCGAGCACGGCGAATTGCTGCTGGATGCGCGCTATCTCTTTCAAGCCTGTCGCGTGGATTTCAGCCGGCGTCAGCGTGGTGGTGGTGGCCGCTTCGACGCGCGCCTGATACCAGGCCTGGCCATGCGGCAGCGCGCCCAGGCCGGTGCTGGTGCGGCAAGCCGGCAGGTAGTCTTTTTCCAGGAAGGTGGCCAGGCGCGCCAGCGCCGGCATCACGCTGTCGTTGATGGTGCGGCGATAGGCGGCCGTCAGGCGCTGCTTGTCGGCATCCGAGAAACCGGCCGGCAGCTTGCTGATCGGCGTGTAGAAGATGCTCGCTTCCGGCGTCGCGCTGACCAGCTTCTGCAGCTGCGGCAGCGCCGACACCATGATTGCCTTCGGCTGCGTCACGCCGCTCTTGATGCCGACGCGCATATTGGCGATGGCCTGGTCTATCCACGCCGGCAGTTGCGCTACGCGGCTCAGGTAGGCGTCGTATTGCGCCACCGTGCCGATCGGCTGCGATGCCTCGCCGCCGGCGTAGTTGGCCAGCATGATGGGCACGCTGTCCATCTGGTTGATCGGCAGCAGGTGTTCGGGGAAGGGCGCCAGTGCCAGCAAGCTGTGCAGCTCGTAATCGAGGATGTCGTAGTTGATGCGATCCGTGTGGTCCAGCTCGGCGCGCGGGATGGCGTGCAGCTGCTTGACGAAGGTGCGGTACAGGACGAACTGCTGCGCGCGTTTGGCCGGCACGATGTCCATACCCAGCTGGTCGTCGTAACGGTTGTCGCCGTTCTCGGTCGCGCCGATCGGCGAGTAGCGGGCCGCCGCATCGTAGTAGGTGTCGACCAGCGCCAGGATCTGCTTGTGCGCCTTGGCACTGCTGGCGGCCGGCGCATGCTCGGCGGCGACCGGCGCGGCGGCGATGGCGGCGTGCAGCGGCGCGCCCAGCAGGCAGATGGCGGCGGCGAGGGGAGCTAAACGGAGGCGTAGGCGATGCGTCATGGCGTGTTTCCTGTTTCGAAAGTGGGAGGGGCAATGCGGCGCCCAGCATACGCGATTCCGCGCCGCCGGACCAGTGCAGGGAAGGACGGCTCAGGCCGGCAGGCCGTGGGAAATCAGCTCCAGCGGCAGCGCCGTCGTGAACTTGATCTGCTCCATCGAAAACGCCGACGACACCCCGCTCAGCTGGGCCACCTTGATCAGCTTTTTATAGAAGCGGTCGTAGCCGTCGATGTCGGTCGTCACCACTTTCAGCAGATAGTCGACGTCGCCGCTCATGCGGTGGAACTCCTGCACTTCCGGCAGCGCGACCACGGCCGCCGCGAAGCGGGCCAGCCACTTGTCGTCATGCGTGCCGGTGCGCACGCTGACGAACACCGTCACCGGCAGGCCGACCCGGCGCCGGTTGACGATGGCCACGCGGCTCTCGATATAGCCGTCCTCCTCAAGCCGCTTGACGCGCTTCCAGCAAGGCGTGCTTGACAATCCCACCCGCTCGGCCAGGTGGGCGATGGACAGCGTGCCGTCGGCCTGCAGCGCGGCCAAAATGGCGCAATCGAATTTGTCGAGTTGATTCATTCTATAAATTTCAAAATAACGGTATGAAAATTCTATTTAATGGCAAAATTGCAGCTATTTTAGTACATATTTACCGCCAATACTGCGTAAGCTGATTGCTTATTCCCCACCCGCCAGAGCGCTATAACATGAGCATCGACATTTACCTCGACGGCAACGCCACCTCCGCCATCCTGCCCGCCGCGCTGGCGGCCGCCGTCGACGCCATGGCCGAACGCTTTGGCAATCCCAGCAGCAGCCACGCCACCGGCCTGCGCGCCCGCGCCGTGCTCGACGCCACGCGCCAGCGCGCGCGGCGCGTGCTCGGCGTCGGCGACGGCCGGTTGA
>Ga0209848_1000454_pt1 | contig 16572 bp, 17 predicted proteins | sample OrgsoiDNA_201062_FD_185810 | JGI IMG/M metagenome (GOLD analysis project Ga0209848, IMG submission 185810) | Permafrost soil microbial communities from the Arctic, to analyse light accelerated degradation of dissolved organic matter (DOM) -... | ecosystem: Environmental > Terrestrial > Soil >...
CCGCTGATTAGTGGCTGCCGCGCGGCGCGGCCAGCCGGTCCAGCATCGCCTTGACGGCCGCCATCTGGATGCCGCTCCTGGCGTAGAAATCGGGCAGGAAGGGATCGACGTCGGAATAGCCCCAGAAATCCCAGCAGCCTTTGGGATTGTAGGGATAGACGCGGCTGATCTCGGCCTGCGGATACAGCACGATCAGCTGGTTGGTATCGGCCAGTTCGTTGTAACCGGTGTGCGCGTAAAAGCGGTTGCCGATTTCGCTGACGTCCTGCAAGCAGCCGTGGAAGGCGATGTGCACGCGGCAGCTCTGCGTGTTGCAGGCCGCCGGCACGTAGGCGTAGGCGGTCTGGTTCATGCTCGACGTCGAGCCCTTGATGAAGCTGCGCTGGTTGAAGGCGACGATCTTGCCGCTCAATTTGGTCGCCGGCGGATTCAGTCCCGGGTACAGGTAATTTAGAATATCCTGCGACTGCTCGAAGCCGCAGTCGTTGATGAAGGGCGATGCCGTCTGCCCGCAGGCCACGTCGCCGCTCTGATTGGTGAGGATGGCGTGGCCGGCGCCGACGTCGGTGATGTAGCGCAGCTTCGCCGCCGGCACGCCGGCCAGCTGGTAGAAGCGCTTGGTCTGGTCGGCCACGGCGCGCGTCACGGTCTGGTCGTTCTGGCCGCTGAAGATATACACGGTTTGCTGCTGCAGGTTGGCCGTGTCGTCGATCACGCCCTGCTGCGCCATTTGCCGCGCCCAGGTCCACAGCGCCGCCGCGTCGGGCGGCTTGGCGTTGTAGGACGCCGGGTTGCCGCACACCGTCATCGCGTTGACCAGGTAGGGAATATACGGCGGCACGCCCGGCTCGGTCGAGCAGCCGTACGGCCCGGTGCCGATCAAGGCCACGCCCTTGATGACGCTGGAATAGGCGACCGCGAACTGCTCGGCCATGTAGCCGCCCGACGACAGTCCGGAGACGGTGGTCAGGCTGGTGTCGGCCGCATAGCCGGTCAGCTCGGGCGATTGCGCGGCCGACGCGGCGGCGGTCAGGCAGAGCGACAGCAGCAGGGTGAAAAAGATGCGCGGCATGGTTGGACTTTCAATGCGGAGGAGGCGCGCAAGGGCGGCGCCCAATTCGCCAGCTTAGCGGCAGCCACCCGTCCGCGTTGCCGCATCGCGACCGACATTGAGGTCGCTCAATCGGCGCTGTGGCAGCGCCGCCACGCGCTTTCGCTTAGAATGATTTTTTCCCTCGATCAGGCACGCCATCATGTCCAAGACCCTCGCCACTTTCCTTGTCACCACCGCCTTGGGCTTGGCCGCCGCGCCTTCCTTCGCGGCGCCAGCGGCGGCCGCCCCCGCGCCGGCGGCCGTCGCGCCGGCCGGCAGCTGCCCGCTGATCCTCAAGCAGACCTTCAAGCGCCTGCAGGACGAGGCGCCGCAGGACCTGTGCCAGTACGCCGGCAAGGTGGTGCTGGTGGTGAACACGGCCAGCTACTGCGGCTATACCAGCCAGTATCAGGGACTCGAAGAGATGTATGCGAAGTACGGCAGCAAGGGCCTGGTGGTGCTGGGCTTCCCGTCGAACGACTTCGGCCAGCAGGAGCCGGGCAACGGCAAGGAGATCGCCGATTTCTGCTTCAACACCTACGGCGTGAAATTCCCGATGTTCGCCAAGTCGTCGGTGTCGGGATCGAATCCGAATCCGCTGTACGTCAACCTGATCAAAATCACCGGCAAGACACCGGCCTGGAACTTCCATAAATATCTGATCGACCGCAACGGCAAGGTCATCGACAGCTTCCCGAGCAAGGTCGAGCCGACCGACAAGCAGCTGGTCGGCGCCGTCGAAAAAGCGCTGGCGATGTAAGCGTCGTCCGGGAGAACGCGGGCTGGCCGACTACGGCACCCGCGCTCCTGCGGCGCAAAGAAATCTGTCAGCCCGGCTCGACTAAATCTTAGTCGCCAGCTCTGCCTGCAACACCCCGCGCAGCGCGTTGCAGACCACCACCTGCTGCGCCGACGCCAGCATCGCGCGCGTGATGACGCGCTCCTGCGCCGCCCACGCCGGATCGTCGAGCAGCACGCCGCGCATCACGCCCGGCAGCACGCCGCACGACAGCGGCGGCGTGTACCAGCGGCCGTCGATCCGCACGAACACGCTGCTGCGCCCACCCTCGGTCAATTCGCCGCGCTCATTGAAGAACAGCATATCGAAGGCGCCATGCGCCTCGGCGTCGCGCCAGGCCGCGTCGTAGCGCGCGCGGATGCTGCTTTTGTGGCGCAGGAAGATGTCGCCGGTGCTGGTCGCGTCGGCCGCCAGCATCAGCCGCACCGGTTGCGTCAACGCCTGCAAGGGCGCGTGCTGCACCGACAGCGCGCCCGATGGATGCAAGGCCAAGCGCAAACGATGCGGCACGCCGGCCGTCAGCACCGCGCAGGCGGCATCGATATAAGCCCGCGCCGCCGCCGCATCGTAGGCGTGGCCGAAGTACGCGGCCGACGCCGACATGCGCCGCAGATGGCGCTCGACGTGATGCGCGCCGTCGCGATAGGCCAGCAGGGTTTCGAACAGCTCGAACTCATTGGACAGACCAGTCAAAAACCGCGCCTTCAAACGGCACTCGGCGTATTCCTCGGCCGCGTCGCTGTCGAACACGATGCCGGCGCCGACGCCCATTTCGCCTTTACGTACACCACCTTGCACACCACCTTTTGCGCCAGCCGTTGCGGCTTGCAGCGTCAGCGTGCGGATCGGCACCGACATGCAAAAGTCGCCCACCGCGTGGCCGTTCGCGGCCGGCGGATCGAACCAGCCGATGGCGCCCGTGTAGACGCCGCGCGGCGCCGCCTCCAGCTCGGCGATGATTTCCATGCTGCGCCGCTTGGGCGCGCCGGTGATCGAGCCGCAGGGATAGAGCGCGTCGAAGATTTCGGCCAGCGTCGCGTCGGGCCGCAGCGATGCCGTCACCGTCGACGTCATTTGCAGCACGCTGCTGTAGCGCCGCACGTCGAACAGCGCCGGCACCGCGACCGTGCCGGTGACGGCGATGCGGCCGATGTCGTTGCGCAGCAGGTCGACGATCATCAGGTTCTCGGCACGGTTCTTGGGATCGGCCGCCAGCGCCGCGGAGCGCCGCACGTTTTCGTCGTGCTGCTGCGGCGGCGCGGCCGGCGCCGTGCCCTTCATCGGCCGCGCCGTCAACGCGCCCTGTGCGTGGCGCGCGAACAGCTCCGGGGACAGCGACAGCACGGCGCTGCCGTCGTCCAGCGCGATCAGCGCGCCGTAGGGCACCGGCTGGCGCGCGCGCAGCCGCGCATACAGCGCCGGCAGCGTGCCGAAGGCGTCGAAGCGCAGGCGGTAGGTATAGTTGACCTGGTAGGTGTCGCCGGCCTCGATGTAAGCGTGGATGCGCGCCAGCGCCGCCGTGAATTCGCTCTGGTCGACGTCGGCCTCGATGTGCGCGATGCCGGCCGGCTGCTCGATCGGGAACGAGCGCGCCGCCAGCCATTCGCCCACTTCGTGCGACGACAGCAGCTGGCAGCGCTCGAACAGCAGCACCTGCGCCAACGGCGCGGCGGATCTCGCTTCATCGGCCTGCGTGCCATGCGGCTCGTGCGACTCGTGGGCGTCGGCCGTGGCGGCCGGCGCGCCGTGCCGCGCGGCGTGTTGCGGACTATGCACGCGTGGCGTCATGCCCTGCAGATGCGCGCCCAATTCGTAGCGCAGCACCGTCACCGCGTACTGCCCGCGCGCCAGCGCCGCCTGCATGTCGGCCAGCAGCTGCGGCCACTGCGCGATGTCGTGGCAGGCCAGCGTCGCGCGATGGCCGGTGTACAAACGCGATGGCGAACGCGCGGCGCCATCGGGGCTGGCGTCGTCCAGCAGCGCGTAAATTTGGCTGTTCGTCATCGCTTCAGTGTTGGTCATCGGTGTTTCTATTATCCTGTCAGCCCAGCAGCATCGCGATATGCAGCGCCGCGTCCTGCGTCGGCTTGTGTTTGAAGCCGCTCTTGGCGTAGCGGTGCCAGCGTCCCAGCACAAAGCTCACCAGCAGCGCGGCGCGCGCCGCGGTGTCGGCTTCGTGCAGCTGGCCGTCGGCGGCGGCGATGCGCAGCGATTGTTTCAGCGCCAGCTCGACGCGATCATAAAAGTGGTTCATGCGCTGCTGCAGGCGTTCGTCCTCGTTGACCAGCGCGTCGCCGGTGAGCACCCGCGTCATGCCCGGATTGGTGCCGGCGAATTGCAGCAGCATGGCCAGCGTCGCGCGTGCCTGCGCCAAACCGTCCGCGTGCTGCTCGCTGATCTGGTTGATCAGGCTGAACACGCTGGTCTCGATGAAGTCGATCAGCCCCTCGAACATCTGCGCCTTGCTGGCGAAATGGCGGTACAGCGCGGCCTCGGAAAATTCCAGCTGGCGCGCCAGCGCGGCGGTGGTGATTTTTTCGCCCTTGGGCTGTTCCAGCATCGCGGCCAGGGCCTGGAGGATTTGCAGCCGGCGCTGGCCCGGCGGAGTGCTTGCCATAGGATTGTGATCGGTGAGAGAAAACGGGACGAAAAACGCAAGGGAAAAAAGACGGCCTTCAGCGCAGGCGATGCAAGCGGGCCGGCAGCTGCCTGACCGATTTTACTTTGACATCGACGTAAGCGGGGCGATTTAGTCGCGCCGGCGCATGCGTGTGCGTCTGGCCCGGCTTCAGGTATTGGGTGATCCACGCGGTGCGCATGCCGAGCGCCTTGGCGCTGCGCAGGTTGGCCAGCGTGTCTTCCACCAGAATGCAGCGGCCGGCCGCGATGCGGTGGCGCCGCAGCAGCGCGCGCAGCATCAGCTTGGACGGCTTGGGCCGCAGCTGGCCGTGCACCCGCATCGCCTCGACCGCGATGTGCTGCGAGAAGTGGCGCCGCAGCCCGAGCGCGCGCAGCACCTCGCTCGAATAGCGCAGCGGTGCGTTGGTCAACAGGATTTTGCGGCCGGGCAGGCGCCGCAGCAACTGGCCGAGTCCCCGTTCGGCGCGTATCATCTCGTCCAGGCCGGGCAAGTCGTGGGTCTGTTGGAGGAAGTGCGCCGGCTCGACGTCGTGGTGCTTGACGAGGCCCAGCATGGTGGCGCCGTAGCGCTTCCACCAGCGCGTGCGCGCCGCGTCCACCACCGCCGCGCTGGCCGGCGTGACACCGTCGCCGAGCACGCGGGCGATGTAGTCGTTCATGTTGGCGACGATGGCCGGGAAGATCGCGTGCGAGGCGTGGTGCAGCGTGTTATCGAGGTCGAACAGCCAGACCGGCGCGGCGTTTTGATTGGATGCGATTTTTTTCACCTAGTTTTCAACCCGGATTTTCAAGGATGCCCATGCGACGCCAGATTATAGTGATGTTCTGTAGCTTATTCTGCTTCGCCCTCACGCCGGCGTGGTCGGCCGCCGCCGCCGAAGCCGCGCCCGCGCCACACAAGCACGGCGCGCTGTTCAAGATCACGCAGGACGGCCATACCCTGTATTTGTTCGGCACCATCCACGTCGGCGCGGCCGATTTCTATCCGCTCGAACCGCGCCTGACCGCCGCGCTGAAACAGGCCAGTGTGCTGGCGCTGGAAGTCGATCCGCTGGCCGATCCGTCCAAGATGCGCAAGGCAATGCAGCAGTACGGCATGCTGCACCGGGGCGATCCGGCGCCCGAGCCGCTGCCGCCGGCCTACGGCGTGCGGCTCGACGCGCTGCTGCAGCGTTACTCGATCCCGCCCGAATCGGCGGCCGCGCTGCAACCATGGATGCTGGCCAGCGTGCTGACGATCAGCGAGTTTACCGCACAGGGCTACGACACCGCGCTGGCGGTCGACGCGTGGCTGGCCAAGCAGGCGCACGCGCGCCACCAGCCGGTGCTGGAGCTGGAAACGGTGGACGGCCAGATGGCGCTGTTCAGCCACCTGAGCGCGGCCGACCAGCTGCGCTTCCTCGAAGAGAGCATCGATTCCATCGACGACAAGGAGCAGGCAAACCAGGCGCGTGAAATCGCCCAGGCCTGGCGCGACGCCGACGCGGCCGCGCTGGACGCGCTGGCAAACAAGGCCGCCGAGGACCAGACCTTCTCCGGCCGCTTCGTGCAAAAAGTGCTGCTCGACGAACGCAATCCGGGACTGGCCGACAGCATCGCCAAATTGCTGACGCGTGAAAACAACAGCGTCGCCGCGATCGGCGTGCTGCATCTGGTCGGCGCGGGCAGCGTGCCGGAATGGCTGCGCAAGCGCGGGCTGTCGGTCGAGCGGATTTATTAAAACGTCAGGGGAGGGTGCTGCGGGAGGAAACTACGGTGCCGCTGGGGAGTGGTGCCCTTTACGTGGATTGAACACGTGGCCTCTCCCTTACCAAGGGAGTGCTCTACCACTGAGCTAAAAGGGCAAACAGATATGGCGACGCGCTGCCTAAACAACGGATGCTGCGTCGCCGTTTTTTCAGTGCGAACGGATCATAGTGCCAAAAGCTTGTTCGGTCAACACTTCGAGCAATAAAGAATGCTCGATGCGGCCGTCGATGATGTGCACCGTGTTCACGCCCGACTTGGCCGCGTCCAGCGCCGAAGAGATTTTAGGCAGCATGCCGCCCGAAATCGTGCCGTCCTCGAACATCTCGTCGATCTCGCGCGCCGACAAATCGGTCACCAGGTTGCCCTGCTTGTCCTGCACGCCGGCGATGTTGGTCATCATGATCAGCTTTTCGGCCTTCAGGATTTCGGCGATCTTGCCGGCGACGACGTCGGCGTTGATGTTGTATGCCTGGCCATCCTGTCCAAAACCGATAGGCGAGATGATGGGGATGAAGGCGTCGTCCTGCAGCGCCTTGACCACGGCCGGGTTGATCGCGTCGATCTCGCCGACGAAGCCGATGTCGAGGAACTGGCCCGGATTTTCCTTGTCCGGCATGGACATTTTTTTCGCGCGTATCAGGCCGCCGTCCTTGCCGGTCAGGCCCACGGCCTGGCCGCCGTAGTGGTTAATCAGCATCACGATATCCTGCTGCACCTCGCCGCCCAGCACCCACTCCACCACTTCCATGGTCTCTTCGTCGGTGATGCGCATGCCCTGCACGAAGGTGCCCTGCTTGCCGATTTTTTTCAGCGCGTTGTCGATCTGCGGACCGCCGCCGTGCACCACCACCGGATTCATGCCCACCAATTTGAGCAGGATGACGTCGCGCGCGAAGCCGTGCTTGAGGCGCTCGTCGGTCATCGCGTTGCCGCCGTATTTGATGACGATGGTCTTGCCATGGAAATTGCGGATATAAGGCAGCGCCTCGGCCAGGATTTGCGCCTTGATTTGCGGTGCCACCGCGGTCAAGTCGTCGTTCATGCCGAGATTCAGGTTGGTCAGTGTCATGGCGAGTCCGGTAAAAAAAGGTCAGCGATTTTACAGCCTGAAGCGGCGGCAAGTCGTCATTATAGGGCCTTCCGGTTGTAATTTCCGAGATGATCCGCTAGTCTGGCACGCTATGACCCTCTCCGCCCCCGCCATCGACGCGCTGTACCGCCAGCTGGAAGTAATGCGGCCGCTGCTTGTCCGTTTCGCAGTATTGCAACTTCGGAATCAAGCGCTGGCCGAAGACGCCGTGCAGGACGCCCTGATCGCGGTGCTGGAAAAGCCCGAGCGCTTTGCCGGCCAGTCCTCGCTGCGCACCTACGTCACCGGTATTTTGAAATTCAAGATCATCGACAACCTGCGCGCCACCACCCGCGAGCGCCAGATCGAGACCTACGACGAGCAGTCCGAGGACGACGTCATCGACGCGCTGTTCGTCGCCGACGGCCACACGCGCGACCAGCCGCTGGCCTGGGGCGATCCCGATCGGACGCTGGAACAGAAGGATTTTTTCCGCGTGCTCGAAGTGTGCCTCGAAAAGCTGCCGGCCAAGACCGCGCGCATCTTCATGATGCGCGAATGGCTGGAGCTGGAGACCGAAGAAATTTGTAAGGAATTGGCGATCACCACGTCTAATGCCTGGGTGCTGTTGTATCGCGCGCGCATCCGCCTGCGCGAATGCCTGGACCTGAACTGGTTTGGCAACTGCCAGACCGCGTGACGCACCACTGATCGCCTACTATGCAAGCACATAAAAACGGCTTTAAACCGACCTGCCGCGAAGTCCACCGGCTGGTGTCGGAGGGACTGGACCGCGACCTGTCGCTGGTCGAGCGTACCCGCATGCGCCTGCATTTGATGGTGTGCGGCGCCTGCACCCGCTTCAACGGCCAGATGTCGCTGCTGCGGCGCGCCGTGCGCAGCATGCCGCCGCCGGACTACGACGCGCCACCCGGCGGCGACGCGGTCGACCAGCCGCTGCCATGAGCATCTGCGCGCGCTGCGGCGCGGCCTTCAGCTGCGCGATGGTGGCCGGCGAGGAGGCCGCGGCGACGACGGGCCCGATGGACGATGTTGATGGCGGCGGCGAGGTCCCCGTCGCTGGCGGCGTTGGCAATCCCGCCAACATTGCACCGGCATGCTGGTGCACCTATCTGCCGGCCGCCGTGCCGCTGCCATCGGAACCGGGCGGCGCCTGCTGGTGCCCATCGTGCCTGGCCGCGCATATCGCCGCCGCCGGAGAGCTGCGCAACGGCGCCAAATGATGTCATCATAGTCACCTGGCGGCAGCCAGCATATAGCATCAACCAGACAGACTAACAAAACCACGTTGCGCGAGGAAGCATATGCGTTTTAGCGACATCCGTATCGGCATCCGCATGAGTGCCGGCTATGCCATCCTGATCCTGCTGATGCTGGGCGCGATCTTCGTCGGCGTCGACCGCATCTACGCCATCCGCGCCGCCAGCGACCATTTATTAAGCCAGGACTGGGCCGCCTCCTCGGCCATCGACCGCATCGACAGCGAGTCGCGCGACGCCGCCACCCGCGTGCTGACGCTGATCATCCAGAGCGACAAGGCGCAGCGCGTGCAGACCTACGCGCGCATCGACGAGATCAAGCGTAGCATCGACAGCGAGCTCGATAAACTGTCGGCGCTGGAGGTCTCGCCCGAGGCGCACGCGCAGATCGAGAAGGTCAAGCAGGCGCGCGCCTTTTACTACGAGTCCTTCATCGCGGTGGCCGACCTGGTGGAGGCCGGCGACCGCTCCGCCGCCGAATATAAAATGAACGCGGTGGCGCTGCCGGCGCTGAACAAGCTGCTGACGCAGATCCGCGGGCTGGAAAACGTGCAGAAGAGCGAAGTGATGGCCGGCGCCTCGGTGGCGCGCGCCGACATCGACCGCTCGCTGATGCAGATGGTGACGATGGGCGTGGTGGCGCTGCTGTTCGGCGTCGGCTTCGCATTCTCGGCGCGCTCGATCACGCGGCCGCTGGTCGAGGCCATCGCCATCGCCACCCGCGTCGGCAACGGCGACCTCAGTTCCGTCATCGAGGACAGCACCTCGCGCGACGAAACCGGCAAGCTGCTGCGCGCCCTGAAAAGCATGACCGTCAGCCTGGCCGCCGAACAGGAACTGCGCCAGGCCGTGATGGTGGCCGAGGACGCGACCAAGGCCAAGTCGGACTTCCTGGCCAATATGTCGCACGAAATCCGCACGCCGATGAACGGCATCATCGGCATGACCCACCTGGCGCTGCAAACGGATTTGACGCCCAAGCAGCGCAACTACCTGGAGAAGGTCGAATCGGCGGCCAAGAATCTGCTGGGGATCATCAACGACATCCTCGACTTCTCCAAGATCGAGGCGGGCAAGCTGGCCTTCGAGCACGTCGATTTTTATCTGGACGACGTGATGGCGCAGATCGCCGACCTGTCGGTGATGCGCGCCCAGGACAAGGGGCTGGAGCTGCTGTTCGACGTGGCCGCCGACGTGCCGCAGCTGCTGGTGGGCGACCCGCTGCGCTTCGGCCAGGTGCTGATCAACCTGACCAACAACGCCATCAAGTTCACCGAGCACGGCGAGATCATCGTCAGCATCCGTGTGCAGGAACGCAGCGAGCATAAGGTGCGCCTGCGCGTGAGCGTGCGCGACACCGGCGTCGGCCTCACGCCGGCGCAGCGCGCGCGCCTGTTCCATGCCTTCTCGCAGGCCGACACCTCGACCACGCGCCACCACGGCGGCACCGGCCTGGGCCTGACCATCAGCCAGCGCCTGGTCGAGATGATGGACGGCGTGATCGACCTGGTCACCGAGCCGGGCGTGGGCAGCGAATTCTTCTTCAGCGCCAGCTTCGGCGTGGCCGACATGCCCGAGTCGTTGCCGGCGCCCGACGTCTCCGGCCTGCGCGTGCTGGTGGTTGACGACAACGCCAGCGCGCGCGAGATCTTCATCGACATGCTGCACTCGATGCAGTTCGACGCCGCCTGCGCCAGCAGCGGCCTGCAGGCGGTGCAGCTGGTCGCCCAGGCGCGCAATGAGGGGCGGCCGTACAGCGTGGTGCTGATGGACTGGCAGATGCCGGGCATGAACGGCATCGAGGCGATCCGCGCCATCCGCCACGAGGCCAACGCCGCCGCCGACGCCGACTCCGCGCCGCTGCCGGCCTTCATCATGGTCACCGCCTACAACCGCGACGTGCTGATGGACGAAATCCGCGACCTGCACATCGACGGCATGCTGAATAAGCCGGTCAGTTCGTCGACGCTGCTCGATTCGATATCGACGGTGTTCGGCCGCGACCTGGCGCGCTGCCGCAAGACCCAGCGCCAGACCGACTACCGCAACGCCGAGCAGGCCGTGCGCGGCGCCTACCTGCTGCTGGTGGAGGACAACGAAGTCAATCAGGAAGTGGCGCAGCAGATTTTGCACGACGCCGGCATCCGCGTCGACATCGCCAGCAACGGCGCCATGGCGCTGGCCAAGATCGCCGTCACCGATTACGACGGTGTGCTGATGGACTGCCAGATGCCGGTCATGGACGGCTACGACGCCACCCGCAAGCTGCGCGAAGACCCGCGCCACGCCCAGCTGCCGGTGATCGCCATGACGGCCAACGCCATGGTCGGCGACAAGGAGAAATGCCTGGCCGCCGGCATGAACGATTTCATCGCCAAGCCGATCGACGTGGCGCAGCTGTTCGCCACGCTGGCGCGCTGGGTCAAGGCGGCCCATCCGCAGGAACCGCTGGCCATCGCGGAGCCGGCGCCGGAAACGCTGCCGGTGATACCCGGCCTGCAAATGGAAGCGGCCTTGCAGCGCGTCGGCGGCAACCTCCGGTTGATGCGCAAGCTGCTGAACCGCTTCGTCGAAACGCAGATCGACGTGATGGACCGCATCGCCGCCGCCATCGACAACAACGACCTGGCCGCCGCCACGCGCGAGGCGCACACCGTCAAGGGATTGGCCGGCAATATCGGCGCCGTCGGCATGGCCGATCTCGCCGGCAAGCTGGAACACATGCTGGGGCAGGGCGTGGTCGCCGGCCTCGACGAGGCGCTGGCCGACATGGCCATGGAGCTGGGAACCATCGTCACCTGCATCGCCATGGCGATGAAGGACAAGACGTCCGATGCGGCGCCCGCGCCGGCGCAAGCGCAGCAGCAGGTGGACATGGCCGCGCTGGCGGCCGACCTGCGCGAGCTGGCGCGCCTGCTGGCGCAGGACGACGGCGCGGCCGTCCGGCTGCTGGAGCAGCTTTGCCCGCAGCTGATCGCGGCCGGCCAGGCCGAACACGCGCGCCAGCTGCGCCGCCAGTTGTCGCAGTACGATTTCGAGGACGCGCTGGCGCAGTTGCAGGAAACCGCCGCCGCGCTGCATATCACGCTTTCTGGACTGGACAGTCCAGAACCGGCGTAACGCCGTTTTAAACAAGGAGCCGCGATGAATACGCCGCAGAACAAACCGACCATCCTGGTGGTCGACGACACGCCCGACAATATCGATTTGCTGTGCGCCGTGCTGGAACAGGACTACCGCACCAAGATCGCCGTCAACGGCGAGCGCGCGCTGAAGATCGCCAACGGCGACGTCAAGCCGGACCTGATCCTGCTCGACATCATGATGCCGGGGATGAGCGGCTACGACGTCTGCAAGGAGCTGAAAGCCAATCCGGCCACGCGCGATATCCCCGTCATCTTCGTCACCGCCATGAGCGAGACCGTCGACGAGCAGCTCGGCCTGGGCCTCGGCGCGGCCGACTACATCACCAAGCCGATCTCCGCGCCCATCGTGCTGGCGCGGATCAAGACGCAGCTGTCGATGAAGCGGGTGCACGACTTCCTGCGCGACCAGAACCACTTCCTTGAAACCGAAGTGCAGATCCGCACGCGCGAAGTGGTCGCGCTGCAGGACGTCACCATCCACACCATGGCGTCGCTGGCCGAGACGCGCGACAGCGAGACCGGCAACCATATTCGCCGCACCGCCTTCTACGTCAAGGCGCTGGCCGAAAAGCTGCGCGACAAGCCGCGCTTCAGCGATTTTTTGAGCGACAAAAATATCGAGTTATTGTTCAAGTCCGCGCCGCTGCACGACATCGGCAAGGTCGGCATCCCGGACCGCATCCTGCTCAAGCCGGGCCGCTTCGAGCCCTACGAGATGGAGATCATGAAGACCCACACCACCATCGGCCGCGACGCCATCGAGGCGGCCGAGCGGGAGCTGGGCGTGACGGTCGACTTCCTCAAGTATGCCAAGGAGATCGCCTACGGCCACCAGGAAAAATGGGACGGCAGCGGCTATCCGCTCGGCCTGTCCGGCGACGCCATCCCGATCTCGGCGCGGCTGATGGCGGTGGCCGACGTCTACGATGCGCTGATCAGCCGGCGCGTCTACAAGGAAGGCATGTCGCACGAGGCGGCCGTCGCCATCATCACCGAAGGACGCGGCAAGCACTTCGATCCCGACATGGTCGACGCCTTCCTCGAACTGCAGGCCGAGTTCATCGCCATCGCCAGGGCCTACGCCGACAGCGACCACGATATGGCGCAGAAGCGCGAGCGCGTCGAGCTGTTCACCAAGGTCGGCGCCTGATGCCTGCCGCCGGTAGCGGTGCGCCAAGCACCGTGAAAGCTTGCGGTCTGCGCCGCGTGCGCCGGCTAACGATTGCCGTCAGCGCAGCGTTTTAAAGAAGCGCATCATCTCGCGGCTGGCGTCCGGCCCCTTGTCGTCGGTGTAGCTGCCGCGCGCGCTGCCGCCGGACCAGGCGTGGCCGGAGCCGTGCACCAGCCAGTGCTCGGCCAGCGGCGCGCCGTCGGCGCGGCGGTGCGTGGTCTGCGTGTAGCGGTGGCCGTTGGGCACCGCGCCCGACTGCACCGACGGCGCGGCCGCGTGGCCATGCAGACCCTGTTCCATCACGTCCTCGCCGTTTTGCGGGTGGACCGTGGTATCGCGGTCGCCGTGGAAGACGATGATGGGCAGGCCGCCCTTGCTGCGCGGCGCGTGCGTGACCTCGCCGGCGCCGCGCTTCATGGCGTTCAGGGCCGACGGCAAATCCTGCGCCGACGCATACGGCAGGCCCGAATGCACGCCGACCGCCGCGAACACGTCCGGGTACAGCGTGCCGACGATCATGGCCATCGCGCCGCCGGCCGACAGGCCGGCCACATAGACCTGCCCTTCGTTGACCGGGTAGTCATCGATGACCTGCTGGGCGATGCCGGCGATCAGCGACGGTTCGCCCTGGCCGCGCTGCTGGTCGATGGCGTTGAACCAGTTCCAGCATTTGGAGTTGTTGGCGTTCCTGGTCTGCTCCGGATAGACGACGAAGCACTGCTGTTCCTCGGCCACGGCGTTCATCTGCGTGCCGGCGGCGAAATCGTCCGGGTCCTGCGTGCAGCCGTGCAGCATCACCAGCAGCGGCATGGCCTGGCCGTGATAGCTGCTGGGGATATACAGCTTGTAGTTGCGCGTGCCCGCCTGGTTGCGGTAGCTGCCGGTAATGAATTGCGCGTTCGGCGGCAGTTCGGCCGGCGCCGCCGGCGTGGTCTGGGTGGCGCGATCGAGGCCGGAGAAATCGAAACCGGGCAGCTCGAAATTTTTCAGGTCCAAGCTTTTCAGGTTCGATTGCAGGCTGGCGTTCATGTTCGCCTGCAGCTCCGGCGAGATGCCCATGCGGCTCAGCATGTCCTGCGCCATGTCGCTGGCGTTGCCGCCGAAGTTGAAAACGGGCGCCGATGGCGTGGCCTGGGTTTGAGTGTCAGCCTGGGCCGCTTGCGCACGCGCGGCCGTCGGCTCGGCGACGCTGGCATCGACGTCGATCGCGGCGCGTGACCTTGGATGGCTGGCCGCGTCGGCCGACGGTGCAGGGTTGATATCGCGCATGGGCTGCACGGTGGCCGTCGCTTCCGGCACGGCTTGTGGCCGTCCGGTCAGCGCTTGCTGTATCGCCGCGGTGGCTGCCGCCGGGCCTTTGCCCAGCAGGTCGCGCATCTGGTCGAACAGGAGGTGGTTGAGTTTCATGGACATCCTTCATTGGTGCTGCGCATGCGAGGGATGACCGCCCATGCGCGTTGTTAGTGTATCCGCCCCGCCAGGGCGGCTTTGACGACGGCGCTGGCGTGCAGCGCGCCGAGTACGAAGATCGATTCGATCGTCGCCAGCGCCAGTTCGACCGACACGTCGCTGGCGATGCTGGCCAATCCCAGCACCTGGATTTGCAGGCGCTGGCCGGCCGCCTGGATCGCCTCCAGGTCGGCGCGCGTGTAGTGCTGCATGCCGAGCACCAGGCTCTTGCGCGCGACGGTCTGCTTGACGACGTCGGCGTGCGCATTGAGCTGGTTGCGGATCGCGGTGCGTATCAAGTCGGTGCGGTTCGAGTAAAACCCTTCCTGCACCAGCAAATCGATCTGTCCCAGGTCTATCGGTCCCAGATTGATGGTGATTTTTTCCGACTCGCTGGTCTTCAACTTCAGTTCTTGCTTGGCCATATGTCTCCGTCCGGCTCTGTATGGCATCCACTCGCCATCTGTATGGATGGTATTATGGACTTGAACCAGCGAAAGTCAAGCGCAATCGTTTGCGTGCGCGCCCGAGCGGGCATAAAATATTCCATGTTATTTCAGGGATTGCAGCATGGACCAGCCTTACGAACCCATCTCTTGTTCCATCCATGACGAGTTGCTGGCGCTGGCCAGCCTGCGCCGCAGTTGCGAGCTGTCGGTGCTGCTGGCCGACGGGCGCGAGGAGACGGTCGCCGGGGTGATCGTCGACGTCTACGCGCGCGCAGGCGTGGAATACTTGCAGCTGCGCGAAGGGCCGACCTTCCGGCTGGACCGGATACGTGCGTTGAACGGCAAGCCGCTGCTGTGAGGCTGCCGGCGGCGGCTAGCGGTGCAGCGACTTGGCCAGGTTGTTGCGCAGCTTGAGCACGGCCTCGCGCGTTTCCGTGAATTCGGCCGACGTCAGGCCGCAGGCGTCGGTCAGGTCCGCGCAGTAGGCCCGCTCGCGCAGGGCGCGGCCTTCCTTGGTGAGGTTGACCAGCACCTGGCGCTCATCCGAACTGTCGCGTTCGCGGCTGACATAGCCCATGCCTTCGAGCTTCTTCAAAATCGGCGTGAGCGTGTTCGATTCCAGGAACAGCGTCTCGCCCAGCCTGCTCACCGTCTGCTCGCCGTCCTCGTACAGCGCGATCACGGTGATGTACTGGGTGTAGGTGAGTCCCAGCGCATCGAGCAGGGGCTTGTAGGCCTTGCCGAAGGTGAGGTTGGCCGAGTAGACGGCAAAGCACAGAAAGTCCGCGAGTTTCGCGTGTTCCGGCTTGGCCGTCTTGTTTGCCTTGGCTGCTATGCTCATGATGGTGTCCGCGTCGTTGGGTAGCGTTACTTTACCACACGGATACGATGCAATCGGATCAGCGGTATCAGGCGGTGGCGACGCTCAGGACCACGTCGATATTGCCGCGGGTGGCTTTCGAGTAGGGGCACATGGCGTCGGCGGCGTGCGCGATGGTGGTGGCCAGCGCGTGGTCGAGGCCGGGCACGACCAGGGTCAGGCGCGCCTGGATGTGGAACTCGCCGCCGCCACCAAGGCCGAGATCGACTTCCACTTCCACCGCCGTCCCGGCTGGCAGCACGACCTGCTTTTCCTTGGCCACGATGCCCACAGCGGCGATATAGCAGGCCGACCAGGCGCCGGCGAACAGCTGCTCGGCGGTGGGGTGCGGGGCGATGGCGTCGAAGGTATGCCGAGCGGCGCCGGGGTTGCCGGGCGCGCTGAGCTGGATGTTCAGCTTGCCTTCGTGGTCGCCGGCGATGACGCGGCCGTCCGCGGAGGTGGTGCGGGTTTTGCCGGTCAGCAGGACTTTTTGGATATTGTTCATGGTTGGCTCTTATGTGGGGTGATGTTGATCGCATGCGATGTAATCTTGTGCGATGTGTTCAGTATAGCGAGGCCAAAACAGATGTCAAGCGCTTTCGATTGAATCGTATGCGATTTAATTGAACTTCTTCTCCGCATGGATCGATGGGCTGACGCGATACTGCTCGCTGCCGGGCGAGCGGGACTGCGCGTCCGGTGGCGGCGCCGCAGCGGACGATATCAAAACGCGCCGCCGGCGACTCTCCCTTAGGCCGGGATAGAGCGCCGCGTGACGCGGCTTGGCAGGGGACGGCCGATCCACGGCATAATGGGGGCATTTCCCGCATCGCGAGCACGCATCTTGAGCACCGAACCGACCTCC
>Ga0209848_1000456_pt1 | contig 16556 bp, 12 predicted proteins | sample OrgsoiDNA_201062_FD_185810 | JGI IMG/M metagenome (GOLD analysis project Ga0209848, IMG submission 185810) | Permafrost soil microbial communities from the Arctic, to analyse light accelerated degradation of dissolved organic matter (DOM) -... | ecosystem: Environmental > Terrestrial > Soil >...
GGCGCGCAGCAGTTGATCCGCTTGGGCGATCTGCGCGTCGGTGACGATCAGCGCCGGCGCCAGGCGCAGCACTTCGGTGCCGGCGATCAGCACCATCAGGCCTTGCGCTTCGGCGGCGCGCTGGATGTCCTTGGCGCGGCCCTTGTAGCCTTCGGTCAGCACGAGGCCCAGCAGCAGGCCGGAGCCGCGCACGCTGGCGAAGATCTGCGGATGGTCCTCGATCAGTTTTTCCAGCGTGGCGACCAGCTTCTTGCTGGCCTCCTTGACGCGCGCCAGGAAGGCCGGCTGGTTGATCGTCTCCAGCACCGTCAACGCCACCGTGGCCGCCAGCGGATTGCCGCCGTAGGTGGTGCCGTGCGTGCCGACGGCCAGCGTGGCGGCCAGCTCGTTGGTGGTCAGCATGGCGCCGATCGGATAGCCGTTGCCCAGCGCCTTGGCCGAGGTCAGGATGTCCGGCGTCACGCCGTAGCCCATGTAGGCGAACAGCTCGCCGGTGCGGCCCATGCCGCTCTGGACTTCGTCGAAGATCAGCAGCGCGCCGGTCTTGTCGCACAGCGCGCGCAGCTCTTTGAGGAATTCGACGTCGCCCGGAATGACGCCGCCTTCACCCTGGATAGGCTCAACCACCACGGCGCAGACGTCATCGCCGATGGCGGCGCGCGCCGCTTCGATGTCGTTGTAGGCGATGTGGTCGATCGACGGCGGCAGCGGCTCGAAGCCTTCGGTGTACTTGGACTGGCCGCCGACGGAAACGGTGAACAGCGTGCGGCCGTGGAAGGAGTGGTAGCACGAGACGATGCGCGACTTTTGCGCGCCGACTTTGTTGTGCGCGTATTTGCGGGCCAGCTTGAAGGCCGCTTCGTTGGCTTCGGCGCCGGAGTTGCAGAAGAAGGCGCGGTCGGCGAAGGTCGCCTCGGTCAGCGCCGTGGCCAGGCGCAGCACCGGCTCGTTGGTGTAGCCGTTACCGAGGTGCCAGAGGGTGTTGGCCTGGCGCGTCAGCGCATCGACGACGGCCGGGTTGCAGTGACCGAGCGCGGTGACGGCGATGCCGGAGGTGAAGTCCAGATAGTGCTTGCCGTCCTGGTCCCACAGGTCCAGGCCCAACGCGCGCACCGGCACCATCGCTGCGGGCGCGTAGGTCGGCACCAGCACTTCGTCAAAGGTCTGACGGGTCACAGGACGGGTGGTGGCGGTCGTATCGAGCTTGGCGTTCATGGCATTCCCTATCAATGTTGGGTAAGTGCGGCACACCGCCGCGTCGAATACCCATTATAAAAAGCGGGATGCTAAAACTCTTTTCAAATGGCGACAAGGATTTTCATTTTTGACCGGCGTGGAAGATGATCAAAACGACCATGGACTTACTGGCCGGCGGCGGGCATCAGCTTGCGCTGGCGTTCCTCGCGCGGCGTGTTGCCGAACAGCGCGCCGAAGGCGGTCGAAAAATGCGAGCCGGAGGAGAAGCCGCACATCAGCCCCACCTGCACGATCGAGTAGTTCGTCTCCAGCAGCAGCTGGCGCGCGCGCTGCAAACGCAGCTCCAGGTAATAGCGCGACGGCAGGCTGCCCAGGTATTGTTTGAACAGGCGTTCCAGCTGGCGGCGCGACAGCTGCACCAGGTTGGCGATATCGTCGGTCGACAGCGGCTCCTCGATGTTCGCCTCCATCAGCGTGACCGCCTCCGACAGCTTCGGCTGCAGCGCGCCGAAGCGGGCCTGCAGCGCCACGCGCTGGCGCTCCTCGTGGCTGCGCACGCGGTCGATGCACAGCGCCTCCTTGATGGCTGCCTGCACGCTGGCGCCGCACAGGCTCTCGATCAGCGTCAGCGCGAAGTCGATGCTGGCGGCGCCGCCGCAGCAGCTCAAATGGCGGCCGTCGATTTCGAACAGGTGCGGCGTGAGGATGGCGCGGTCGGTGATTTCCTCGGTGTCGGCGTACAAGGCCCACGGCAGCGCGATGCGCACGCCGGCCATCACGCCGGCGTCGGCCAGCCACAACACGCCGGCGCCGACGCCGCCCCAGAACGCGGCGGCGCGGCAGCGCTCCACCACCGCGCGGCACAACTCGGGGCGCAGCGGCGCTTGGGTTTCATCGGCCACCAGCAGCGCCACATGCCAGTGGCCCGGCGCGGCGTCGGCCACCTGCTCGGGCGTGCGGATGTCGAGTTCCAAAGTGCCGGTCAGCTTGACGGCCAGCCGCAAGGGCTGCACCAGGCCGGCCCAGGTGATGGCGTCCGCCTCGCCCGCGTTGACCAGCAAGATGCGCAGCGGCCGCTCTTGCGCGAGGCGGGACAGTTTAGCGAATGGCATCGAGCGGGTGGACGGGCATCGGATTCATGAAGGGGACTTATTCTGGCGCCAGCGCGGCCGCTGGCCGCTCGGTGCTCCACTGGCTCACTATCATACCGGAGATCAGCAGCGCCGCGCCGACCAAACCGGTCCACGCCATCGTCTCGCCGAGCCAGAAGTAGCCGAAGATGGCGGCGCATCCCGGCTCGAAGGCGTAGATGACGGCCGCCTCGTTGGCGCTGCTGTGGCTCTGGCCCCAGGTTTGCAGCGAGATGATGGCGGCCGTGGCGACCACGCCGAGGTAAATCAAATTCGGCGCGTAGCGGCGCAGCGCGCTGGCGATGAAGTGCCAGTAGGCGTCGGCCTCGGGACCGCCGCCATGCGGCACCTCGCGCAGCAGCAGCCACGCGGCCGCGCACAGCGCCACCGTCAGGATCTGCGCCGCCGTCAGCGTCATCAGGCGCTCGACCTTGCGCGTGGCCGCCTCCATGATCTTGATGTAGCTGCCGAAGCACAGCGCCGCCAGCAGCGCCAGCGTGTCGCCGTGGCCCCAGGTGACGCCGCCGTCCCAGCACAGCGCGAACAGGCCGGCCAGCGCCAGCACCAGCGCCACCAGGATGCGGCGCTCGGGCAGCTTGCCGGCGAAGACGCCGAGCAGCGGCACCACCAGCACGTTCAGGCCGCAGACGAAGGCGTTGCGGTTGGAGGTGGTCAGCGCCAGTCCCTCGATCTGGAAGACATAGCAGAAGAACAGCACCAGACCCGCCAGCACGCCGGCCTGCACGTCGCCCCAACGCGCGCGCCACAGGAACGGCGACAGCAGCACGCTGGCCAGCGCGAAGCGCGCCAGCACGATCCAGTTGGCCGTCAGCGTGCCGGTCATGTCCTTCATCGCCGGGAAGGTGGTGCCCCAGACGACGGTGACGATCAGGAGGGCGGCGATGCCGCGCAGGTGTTTGGGCATGGAGGAGCTCGGAAGTGGCGCAAGTGTCAGCGCGGCCGCATATAGTACCCGCGCGCGCCGCAAATTGCGACCCGGCGCGGCGCCTATGATGGCCTGGCGCGGTGCTCGGCGCGGCGCGGCACGGCGTATATCGCCGCGCCGCGTGGCAGCTCACGCGCTGCGGCGCGGGGCGCCGTGGCGGCCGGGCGGCTATAATGTCGGCCATGGGTGAACGCTATTTGAAAAGTATCCGGCTGCTGGCCGAGTGCATGCAGAGCTTCGAGCGGCTGTCGGGCGACCATGTGCGCCAGAGCGGCTTGACGCACGCCCAGTTCGACATCATCGCCACGCTGGGCAACACGGACGGCATGTCGTACAAGGAGCTGGGCGAGAAGACGTTGATCACCAAAGGCACGCTGACCGGCGTCATCGAACGGCTGGAACAAAAAGGCCTGGTCGAGCGGCAGCGCAGCAGCTGCGACAAGCGCTCCTTCTTCGTCCGCCTGAGCGCCGAGGGCGAGCGCGTGTTCCGCGACGTGTTCCCGAAAGTGATCGCGCGCGGCGGCGAAGTCTTCGCGCACTATAGCGACGGCGATTTCGCCGCGCTGGAACAGACGCTGTCGGAACTGAAAAAAGTCATCACCTCGTGCGCGCCAACAGACGCGCCAACCACGATCCCACATCAAGGAACTGAATGAAAACGACACTGATCGACGGCATGAAGCCGTCCCAATTCGACAAACACATAATCGGCAACCTGCTGCTCAACGTGGCCAGCGAGGACGAGGTGCGCCTCGAAAAACTGCTGATCGGCGTGCGCAACGAGGACGGCGAAATCTATCGCCTGATCGGCGCGACGAAGCCGAACAGCTTCATGAACGCCACCGAGGAACTGGAAGACCTGGGCCTGGTCGACGAGCTGAAAGACTACGAAGGCAGCATGGACGGCTACGACGCCATCTTCAGCGAGGCCTGAGCCGCCGCCGCGCTCGCCGCCGCGTTTACCGGCGCGGCACGCCGGCGCATAATGAGGCGCAACGCGCTGCTGCACCGCGTCATGCATGGCCTCACGCTGCCGCGCCGCGCCGCGCCAAAAAGTATTTCCTTAAAAAGTTCCATGCGGCAATATTGCGGGTATAATTTTTTGATGGACAGATTGGCCGCCTTCTCCCACATTGCAGCTCAAGCGAGCCGGGGCGAACTCTCGTTCCCGGCCAACGTCCGGGCCTCCGTCCGGCTGCAGCAAGCCCTGAGCGATCCCGATTGCCACTTCGAGTCGGCCGCCAAATTGATCCAGGCCGACCCGCTGCTGGCGGCGCGCTCGGTCGCGATCGCCAACTCCGTCGCCTACAACCGCTCCGGCACCGAAATCTCCAGCGTCCGTTCGGCCGTGCAGCGCCTCGGCGTACGCACGCTGCAATCGCTGGTGGCGGCGCTGATCGTGCGCCAGATCGGCAACCAGATCGCCGACCCGGCGCTGCGCACCCTCGCCGCCCAGCTGTGGGAGCACACGGCCCACGTGGCCGCGCTGTCGCAGGTGATCGCGCGCCGCGTCACCCACGTCGATCCCGACACCGCGCTGTTCGCCGGCATCGTGCACGAGGTGGGCGGCTTCTACATGCTGTCGCGCGCGGAACTCTACCCCGGCATCATGGACGGCGAGCCGGAGGACTGGATAGCGCACGGCGAAATCGAAATCGGCCGCGGCGTCATCAAGCAATTGGCGGTGCCCGCGCCGGTGTCGCGGGCGGTCGAAGCGATGTGGGTCGGCATGCGCGCGCTGCCGCCCGAAACGCTGGGCGACACGCTGCTGCTGGCCAACGACCTGGCGCCGGTGCTGTCGCCGCTGTATGAGCGGCCCGGCGCCACCAGCCTGCTGGCCGCGCGCACCATCGACTTCGCCGTCGGCGACGGCACGCTGGACAGCATCCTGCGCGAATCGGCGCACGAGGTGGAGTCGCTGTACGCGGTGCTGATGTTGTAACAACACGCTTGAAAGCGTGGTGCCGTTGCGGCGCCACGCCGATTGCAGTGCGCTGCAAACATCCCTAGGTAAAATCGGCGCCCGTCACCTCGCAGGCGCGCCGCACCTCCTGCACCGTGGCCGGCGCGTCGAAGCGGAACAGGCCATCCAATCCGCGCTCCAGCCGCGACACCCGCACCGCCGCCTTCACCGCGAAGAACACGCTGTTGGCCAGCACCAGCGGCGGCTCGCCCACCTCCTTGGACGAGAAGATATCGTTGGGGTCTTCCGGTATCGCCTCCACCGACGGCAGATTGCGCGGGAACAGATGGACGTTCATCTCCAGCGGAATGGTGCTGATCGCCGGCACCTTGTAGCGCCAGGTGTTGACGGTGTTCAGACGGCCCACGTCCGGCCCATCCTCCTCGTACACCAGCTTCTCGGTCAGCAGATAGCCTATGCCCTGCACGAACGCGCCCTCGACCTGGCCGACGTCGATGGCCGGGTTCAAACTCCAGCCGATGTCGTAGACGATGTCCGAGCTGATGATCTTCACCTCGCCCGTCAGCACGTCGATTTCGGCCACCGAGCAGGCCGCCGAATAGGTGAAGCCGACGAAGGAATCGACGCCGCCGCCCAGCTTCGCGTTGGCGTCGAAGGGCAGGCCCGGCACCACCGGCTGCTGGTCCATGGGCTTGAAGGTCATGGCCGGAATCGGCACCTCGCCGCCGCGTATCTTGGCGGTGAAGCTGGCGATCAGGTTGACGCGCTTCGCGTACGCCAGCTGTACCAGGTTTTGCCATACCAGCGCCGTGCGCACCGGCGTCGTCACCTGCGCCGCCCAGCCCTGCGCGCCATGGTTCCAGAAATCGATGCCCTGTTGCCGGCACCAGTCGTCGCCGTACTGGTCGCGCATCTGGTAGCCGAATTCCATCAGCCGCTTGCGCAAGTCCTGGCAGGTCTGCTTGACCACCTCGCAGTTGTACGGCGTGCCGGTGGAGGCGCCGGTGCTGGTCGGATTGGGCGTGATGCCGGTGCGGACGCCGTCGATATAAATCATCTCCATCGGGATGTTCATCACATACGAGGCCACCTGCACCACCTGCGTCGACAAGCCCTGCCCCATCTCGACGCCGCTCTGGTGGATCACCATCGTGCCGTCGGCCTGGTTGACGACGATGATGGCGGCGGCCTGTTCGAGCTGCTGCCAGTTGTAGCCCGAGCCGTACTTGACCGGTATCAGCGCCAGTCCGCGCTTGCGCCACTTGTTGTCGCGGTTGAATTGATCGACCGCCGCTTTCTTCGCGTCGTAATCCGAAACCTGCTTGGTGTAGTCCCACACCTGCTGCATATAGCAGTAAGACAGCGCCTGCCCGAACGGCGTGACGTCGCCGCGCTGGTAGAGATTTTTTTCGCGCAGCTCCTCGGCCGCCATGCCCATGGCGTAGGCCGCGTCGTCGACGGCGTTCTCGATGATGTTCTTGCCCTGCACGTCGCCGAAGGCGCGGAAGGCCGTGCTGGGCGAGGTATTGGTGCGGCAGACGTCGATCTGGTTCTCGAAGTTGGCGACGTTATAGGCGTTGTCGGCGCGCAGCTGGATGCAGTTGCTGACGATGTAGGAGCAGTCGTAGAAGGCGCCGCCGTCGCACCACATCTTGGTCTGGAAGCCGCGGATGATGCCGCGGTCCTGCGGCCGCTTGCTGCCGTCGTCGACCGCGACCTGGTACTGGCCGTAGACCGCGTGGCGCTTGCCGATCATGGCGGTGTCCTGGTCGCGCGGGATGGCCAGCCGCACCGGCCGCTTGGCCGCGCGCGCCGCCACCGCCGCCGGCCCGGCGACGAAGCGCGCCTGCTCGGTCTTGCCGCCGAAGGCGCCGCCGACCGGCGCCACGTTCACCTCGACCTGGTGATAGTTCACGCCCAGCGCCATCGCCGTGGTCTGGTGCATTTCCATCGGCGACTGGGTGGACGGCTGCATGCGGATGCGGCCCTCGTCGACCGGCTCGGCGATGCAGGCCTGCGTCTCCATGTAGAAGTGGATTTGCCCGCCATTGAGCTGCGTGCTCTCGACCACCGTGCACGACACGCCGCCCACGTCGGCCGTGCGCTGCACGATGGCGCGGTCCAGCGGCGCCTTGTCGCTGGTCCAGTCGAAGCTGCTGCCGGGCCGCGTGATCTTCCAGATGTGCGACAGATACGGCGCGGTCGTCGGCGCGTCGGGGAACACGCTGTCCATGGCGATGGCCTGCTCCAGCGTCATCACCGGCTGGTTCCACGGCGCCGGCCAGTCGACGTCGGTGTAGGCGACGCAGCACTGCGTGACATAGCCGGCGATACGCGCCGCTTCCTGTTCGCTGGCGGCCAGCACCAGCGCGATGGCCTGGCCGGCGTAGCTGACCATCTGCACCGCCATCAGCGGCTGGTCCATGCCCATGCCCTGCAGGTTGATGCCGCCGTTCTTGATGTTCTCGTAGGTGACCAGGTCGACGAAATCGGGCGCATAGACGCTCAAGTGTTCGCGCAGCTGCCCAATGCTGGCCGGGCCGTCCACGCCCGGCACGATGTAGTGATAATTCCCCAGCGCGCAGGTGCTCTGCACGAAGGCCGCGTTAAGGGTGCGCGGCGGCACCGGCAGCTCCTGCGTGTAGTGCATCTGGCCGGAGGTCTGGTACATCGCGGTGATCTTGATGTAGGGCTGCGACACCGGCTTTTTATAGTCCTGTATCTCGTAATACTGGCGGCCGTCGCTGGCCGGCCATTTGCCCCAGGTGATCTCGCCGCTCGACGCGATCTGCGGCGGTACCGCCACGCCGCGCTGCGGCAGCGCGTTGACCACCGCCTTGTAGAAGAAGGCCAGCGCCAGCTGCACGCGGTATTCGTCGGTGAAGCCCTCGCTCGGCAGGCCCTTCATGCGCGCGGCCCAGCGATGCAGCTCAGCGCGCACTTCCTGTTCCAGTTCGGCCAGCAGCGGCGGCATGTCGGCCAGGCGCAACTCGCGGCCGCGCAGCAGCGCCTCGGTGTTCGCGGCGTGCCACGGATACGGCGCAATGCCGCCGAAGACCAGCGCCGCATAGTCGACCATGGCCACGCCGGAAAAGCGCAGCAGCGTGCCGGCGTTGACGATGCTGTGCGCGTTCACTTCGCGCAGCGCGACCTTCTGCGCCAGCACGATGTCGCTCTCGCGCGGCAGCGGCAGCAGGTAGGCGAGCAGCACCATGCGCCGCACCAGCGCCGGATCGGCCAGCACGCGCAGCACCAGTTCCGCAACGCCGTGCTGATGCTGGACGAAAGCGCCGCCGGCATCGAGTTCCAGATAAATGATGGTGGTGCCGGCCGCGTCGAACACCGTCAGTGCGTCCGAGGGGAAGGGTTCGCCGGTGCCGTCGGCGATGTGGGCCAGCACCAGCATGGTGTTCCCGGCCAGCGAGGCGGCGTTGCGGACGATGCGGCCGGCCGTGCGGCGCGCCATGAATTGCAGCGCGCCGATGGCGCTGGTCTCGTCGGCGCCGCGGCGCGTTTTCATTTCGGCGTCGAGCAGCGCGATCACATCGCTGTAGCTCATGCCGGCGCCGAGGCGCAGCGCGTGGCCTTCGACGCGCCCGGCCTCGTTCAGCTCCGGGATCAGGCGGATGTCGGCGAACAGCCTGGTCGTCGGATATTCGTCCTTGTAGATGCCATACGAGGTATTGCCATGCACCAGGCGCAAGGCGCCGGCCGACGCATGCGCGTGCATCAGCTGCGCCAGTTCCGCCAGAGTCGTCGGCGTGCGCCAGCGCTGGTGCGCGCCGTGCGCACTGACCGGCTGCGCCGGCCCGCGCGCCTGCAGCGGGAACGGAATCGACACGGCGGCCGGCAGCTGGCCGGAACAGCCGTCGTCCTCCAGGCATTTCATGCGCTGCGCCTCGTCCTCCGCCGTCCAGTTGGAGGCGAAGGTCTTCATGCCGGTCAGGATGGCACGATAGCCGGTGCAGCGGCAGATATTGCCGTCGAAGGCATCTTCGATTTCCTTCTTCGTCGCCTGCGGATGATTGACGATGAACTCCGACATATTCATCACGAATCCCACGCTGCAATAGCCGCACTGGCTGCCGTTGTTGAGCGCCAGCCGGTGCGCGACCGGATTCATGCCGTCGTGTTCAAGCTGGGTCGGGTGGACGGCGACCTGCCCGAGCACCTTGACGGCGACGCCTTTGTGCCGCGCCGCCTGCGCCAGCGCGACGCCGACTTGCTGTTGCACGTCGGCGTGTTTGTGCTGGGCCGCCAGCGTGGCCGCCACCAGGCCCGGCGCCGTCCGTCCGACCGGCGCGCCGCCGCGCGAGGCGGTGGCCGCGTGCAGCAGGAAGGCCGGATTGGGCTTGCGCACGGCGCCCGTGCCTTCCACCGTCGTCACCACCAGCCCGCCGAGCGCGCACACGGGGCGCAGGCAGGCGTTGATGGCGCGGTGCTGCGGCTGGTCGACGTCCGCGTCCCAATGCGACAGGATCACGGTGCAGCCGCCGCAGCCGCCCTGGCCGCAAGGCTTCTTCGGCCCCGCCAGCGCCACTTCGGGCGAGCGCAGATAATCGATCAACAGCAGGTCCGGTGCCGGGTCGTCGATGCGAACCTGCTTGCCGTTCAAATAAAAGGTGACGGTGTCGTTCAAGGCGATACTCCTGCGCGTGGAGATGCGGATGGCCAGCTTGCCGATTGCTACAACTAGGCAAAAATATACGCGAAGCGAGGAGGGGAATAGTCACACTTTGTCACGCGTCGTGGCGACGCGTGAAATGATGGTGCAGGCCGCCAGGCTTGCGCCTGGCATCGCCGCTGACGAGCGTAAAAAAAAAGCCCGCTTGGTAGCGGGCAAAGTCCAAAACTAGGGATGTCCTGAAAGAGACAGCCCCACTATAAGCCGGCGCACAGACAGCCTCTGTGCGATGACACACACAAACGCGACTTTCACAACGCCGGCCAGACCGGCTCGGTTTGCTTCCACGCGTCCAGCTCGCGCACCCGCGCGTACCACGCCTGCAGATGAACGTAGTCGCCCAGCGGCAGCGCGGCCGGGCCGGTGTACATCAGCGGCGCGGCCAGCGCGAAATCGGCCAGCGTCAGGCCCTTGCCGACCACCCACTGGCGACCGGACAAATGGTCGTCGAGCACCTCGGCGTATTGCGCCAGCTCGGTCGCGCCGCGCGCCAGCTCGACCGGGTCGGGATCACCGACGCCGATCACGCGCTTCCAGATTTTTTCCCACACGAAGATGCTGACGGCCGGCGCGAAATGCTGGCAGGACCACAGCATCCAGCGGTTGATGTCGGCGCGCACGCAGATGTCATCCGGGTACAAGGTCTGACCCAGCGTGCGCTCGGCCAGGTACTGCATGACGGCGCACGATTCCCACAACAGGAAGCCGCCGTCGTCGAGCACCGGGATCTTGGAGTTCGGGTTCAGCTCCGTCAGGCGGCGGCGGTCGTCGGCGTGCAGCAGGTCGACCTCGGCCAGCTCCAGCGGCGTGCCCATATGGATGGCGGCCAGCATCACGCGGCGGCAGTTGGAGGAAAGGGGATGTTGGTACAGTCGCATGGCGATCTCCGTGGCTTGAATGAGGAGATCATCGTAAGCGCGGGGCGCGACAGTTTCTGTCAGGAGTCTTCGGGGATGTCGTGCTCGCGGCGCCAGCTTTTCAGCAGCTCGTGGCGGCGCGCCGGATAGCGCTCGCCGGTCGACTCGACGGCGGCGATGCGGTCGATGCGGAAGTGGCGGAACGCGGCGCGCAGCTCGCACCACGCGGCCAGCAGGCGGCGGCCGTCGAAGAAGGCCAGCGCGAACGGCCACACCATGCGCTCGGACTCGGCGCCCTTCTCGTCGCGGTAGGCCATGCGCAGCCGGTGCTGGTAGCGGATCGCCTCGCGCACCGGGCGCACGTGGATGTCGCTGGCGTTATCCTGGCCGCCGAGCGGCACCCACAAGCTGGTCTCGGCCATGTCGTCGCGCAGGTCCTTGGGCGTGGCGGCGGCGATCTTGGCCAGCGCGCTGTTGGCGGCCAGCGCCAGCGCCGCGTCGCCCTGCCGCTTGACCCAGCGCGCGCCCAGCACCAGCGCCTCGATTTCGTCGGCGCCGAACATCAGCGGCGGCAGGAAGAAGCCGGCCTTGAGCATATAGCCGACGCCGGCCTCCCCTTCCAGCGGCGCGCCCAGGCCGCACAGCGTTTGCACGTCGCGGTAGATGGTGCGCTCGGACACGCCCAGCTGCTCGGCCAGGCGCGCCGCCGTGACGGGACGGCGGTGGCAGCGCAGCGCGTCCATCAGCAGGAACAGTCGGCCGGTGCGGCTCATCGTCGCTCCATGTGGTTGATTGAATGCGCAGCTTGAACCGCGCCGCCAGCGCCGTCAAGCCTATAAAAAAATCCCCCATCCGCCTGAACGCGCTCAAGATCGCGTTCGGTGCGGATGGGGGATTTTTAGATAGAGACGCGGGACGCTTAAACGACGGCGCCGTCGGTCTCGTCTTTTTCCTTGACCGGCTTGATCAAGTCTTCGCGCTTCACGCCCAGCCACATGGCCACGGCGGCGGCGACGAACACCGACGAATAAATGCCGAAGCAGATACCGATGGTCAGCGCGACGGCGAAGAAGTGCAGCGTCGGGCCGCCCAGGAACAGCATCGACAACACCATCATCTGCGTGCAGCCGTGGGTGATGATGGTGCGCGAGATGGTCGAGGTGATCGCGTTGTCGATCACTTCCTGCACGCCGGCTTTACGCTGCTTGCGGAAGTTTTCGCGGATACGGTCGAAAATAACCACCGACTCGTTGACCGAGTAGCCCAGCACCGCCAGCACCGCCGCCAGCACCGTCAGCGAGAACTCCCACTGGAAGAAGGCGAAAAAACCGAGGATGATGACGACGTCGTGCAAGTTGGCGATGATGGCGGCGACGGCGAACTTCCACTCGAAGCGCACGGCCAGGTAAATCATCACGCCGATGATCACCATCACCAGCGCGTTCAAGCCGTTGGCGGCCAGTTCGTCGCCGATCTGCGGGCCGACGAAATCGAATTTGCTCAAGTCGATCAACTGCGCGCCGGCCGCGTCGACGCAGCTGTCCTTGCTCACTTGCTCGCCCTTGGCCGTGACGGCGCTGACTTTTTTCACGCTGCCCTGCTCGACCTTGCACAGCGCCTCGAACACCACCGGCGCGGTCTGGTTGCCGGCGATGGTTTTGATGACGGGCAGGCGCACCAGCACGTCGTGGGCGGTGCCAAAGCCGGTCACTTCCGGCTGTTCGTAGCCCAGCGTTTCCAGCGTGCCGCGTATGCCTTCCAGATTGGCGGCCTTGGTGTACTGGAGCTGCACTTCCGAACCGCCGGTGAACTCGATCGAGAAGTGCAGGCCGTTGTGGATCAGGAAGAACACGGCCGCGACGAAGGTCAGCGCCGAGATGGCGTTGAAGACCAGCGCGTGGCGCATGAACGGGATGTCTTTTTTAATGCGGAAAAATTCCATGTGAGCCTCTGAGTATGATGTTTGCTGCCGGCCCCACGTCGCGCGTGGGGCCGGCGGTCCGGCTTATTTCGACAGCCCCGGCACCCACACGGTGCCGATGGCGATCGATTGCAGCTTCTTCTGGCGGCCGTACCAGAAGTTGACCACGCCGCGCGACATGAAGACGGCGGAGAACATCGAGGTCAAAATGCCGAGGCAGTGGACGATGGCGAAGCCGCGGATCGGGCCGGAGCCGAAGATCAGCAGTGCCAGGCCGACGATCAGCGTGGTCACGTTCGAGTCGAGAATCGTCGCCCAGGCGCGGTCGAAGCCGACCGCGATGGCCGCCTGCGGCGTGTTCCCGGCGCGCAGCTCCTCGCGGATACGTTCGTTGATCAGCACGTTGGCGTCGATCGCCATACCGAGGGCCAGCGCGATTGCGGCGATACCCGGCAGCGTCAGCGTGGCCTGCATCATCGACAACAGCGCGACCAGCAGCAGCAGGTTGCAGGCCAGCGCCAGCACGCTGAAGAAACCGAACATCATGTAGTAGACCATCATGAAGACGGCGATGGCGGCGAAGCCGTACATGGTCGAATGCAGGCCCTTGCTGATGTTCTCGGCGCCCAGTTGCGGGCCGATGGTGCGTTCCTCGACGATGTCCATCGGCGCCGACAGCGCGCCGGAGCGCAGCAGCAGCGCCAGTTCGGCGGCGCTTTCCGGCGTGCCCATGCCGGTGATCTGGAACTTGCTGCCCAATTCGCTATCGATGCGCGGCGCCGACAGCACTTCCGGCTTGTCCTTTTTCTCGTACAGCACGATGGCCATGCGCTTGCCCACGCGTTCGCGGGTGGCGTCGCGCATGCGGCGGCCGCCGTCGCCATTCAGTTCGAGACTGACGGCCGGTTGCTGGTTCTGGTCGAAGGTGGCGGTGGCGCTGGAGATGTAGTCGCCGCTCAGCACCACGTCCTTGCTGACGATGACCGGCACACCCTTGCCGACGGTGAGCAGCTCGGAGTTGTACGGCACGGTGGCCGACAGCTCGGTGCCCGGCGTGATGGTGTCGTCGACCATGCGCAATTCCAGCGTGGCGGTGCGGCCGATGACGGCCTTGGCGCGCGCCACGTCCTGCACGCCTGGCAGCTGGACGACGATGCGGTCCGCGCCCTGCTGCTGGATGACCGGCTCGGACACGCCCAGCTCATTGACGCGCTTGGACAGCGTGGCGATGTTCTGCTTGACCGCCTGGTCGATGATTTCCTTGGTCGATGTCGGCTTCAGGCTGACCACCATTTTCAGGTCGTCGCCGGCGCCGCTGTCGGTGAACAGGAAGTCGCCCATCGAAACGGACATCTCGTTCTTGGCCTGCTGGCGCGTGGCGTCGTCGCGGAACTTGATCTCCAGCGTGTCGCCGACGCGGTCGATACCGGCGTGGCGGATGTTTTTGTCGCGCAGCAGGCTGCGGGTCGCGGCCTGCGCGCCCTGTACGCGCTTGGTCAGCGCGGCCTTGGTGTCGACCTGCATCAGGAAGTGCACGCCGCCGCGCAAGTCGAGGCCGAGGTACATCGGCAGCGCGTGCAGGCTTTGCATCCACTGCGGCGTGTTGGCCTGCAGGTTCAGCGCGACCAGGTAGGTCGGATCGTTGGCATCAGTGTTGAGGTCTTTTTCCAGCACCGACTTGGCCTTGAACTGAATGTCCGGCGTGGCGAAGCGCGCGCGCACCGAGGTGTAGGTGCCGGTGCCGTCGTAGCTGATGCCTTCGTTCGGGATATTCTCTTTTTTCAGCGCCTCGGTGACGCGGGCCACCATGTCGCTAGTCATCTTGACGGTCGATTTGCCGCTGGTGACTTGCAAGGCCGGCGACTCGCCAAAATAGTTGGGCGCCGTGTACAGCGCACCCAGCAGGATGGCCACGACGATGATGATGTATTTCCAGACAGGATAGCGGTTCATAGTGTTCAACGTTCAATGTGAGGCGTCGGATGCAAGGGATCTGCAACGTCGCAGGCCGCCATGATCAATGGCGGCCTGCGGGCCAAGGCCGGGCGCTGAGGTCAGCTAATAATTACAGAGCCTTCAGCGTGCCCTTAGGCAGCAGCATGGTGATCGAGTTTTTCTGGATCACCACTTCGGTGCCGCTGGCCACTTCGACCGTCACGTAGGAATCGTTGACCTTGGCCACTTTGCCCAGCAGGCCGCCGGCGGTGACGACTTCGTCGCCCTTGGCCAGCGCGTCCATCATCGCTTTTTGTTCTTTGGCGCGCTTTTGCTGAGGGCGGATCATCAGGAAGTACATGACCACGAACATCAGGATCAGGATGCCGTATTGGCTGATAAAACCGCCGGCAGAACCCAGGGCGTCCAGAGGGGATTGCGCGTAAGCGTTGGAAATGAACACGGTGACTCCAATAATGTTTTAAAAACTTCGAAAGAAAAAATAGCGCTGTATTCTAGCACTGGCCGGGTCGCGCCAGACCTCCGCCCCATGTGGGTGGCATAAATCTTTTTACAAGACTTACAACACTACGCGCACAACTACACGCCGCGCGCCCGCTCGGCGTGGAATTGCAGCGTCCACGCGTGGAAGCGGTCTTCGTCGAGCGCGTCGCGCATCTGCTGCATGATGTCGAGGTAGTAGTGCAGATTGTGGATGGTGTTCAGGCGCGCGCCGAGGATTTCCTGGGTGCGGTTCAGGTGGTGCAGATAGGCGCGCGAGAAATTGCGGCAGGCGTAGCAGCTGCAGGTCTCGTCGAGCGGCGCCTTTTCTTCCTTGTAGCGGGCGTTCTTGATCTTGATGTCGCCGTAGCGCGTGAAGATCCAGCCGTTGCGCGCGTTCCGGGTCGGCATCACGCAGTCGAACATGTCGATGCCGTTGGAGACGCCGGCCACCAAGTCTTCCGGCGTGCCCACGCCCATCAGGTAATGCGGCTTGTTAGCCGGCAGGCGCGGGCCGACGTGGGCCAGCATGCGCATCATGTCCTCTTTCGGCTCGCCGACGGACAGGCCGCCGATGGCGATGCCGGGGAAGTCGATTTCCTCCAGCCCGGCCAGCGACTCGTCGCGCAGGTTCTCGAACATGCCGCCCTGGACGATGCCGAACAGCGCGTTGGGATTTTCGCCGCGGTGGAATTCGTCGTGCGAGCGTTGCGCCCAGCGCAGCGACATGCGCATCGACTTGGCCGCTTCGTCCAGCGTGGCCGGGCGGCCTTCGATTTCATACGGCGTGCATTCGTCGAACTGCATGACGATGTCGGAGTTCAGCACGCGCTGGATCTGCATCGACACTTCCGGCGACAGGAACAATTTATCACCGTTGATGGGCGAATTGAAATGCACGCCCTCCTCGGTGATCTTGCGCATCGCGCCCAGCGAAAACACCTGGAAGCCGCCGGAGTCGGTCAGGATGGGTTTGTCCCAGCCCATGAAATCGTGCAGGCCGCCGAATTTGGCCATCACGTCGTTACCCGGGCGCAGCCACAGGTGGAAGGTGTTACCGAGGATGATCTGTGCGCCGATTTCCTTCAGCTCGACCGGCGACATCGCCTTCACCGAACCGTAAGTCCCGACCGGCATGAAGATCGGCGTCTGCACTTCGCCGTGATTGAGTTTGACGGTGCCGCGACGGGCCTTGGTCAGGCCGCTGCTATCGGTCTTGTGTAGTTTAAATTCCAACATATGATTCTTTCCTGGTTCGTTCTTATTTTGAGGCGGCGCGCGACTGCGTCGTCAACAACATCGCGTCGCCGTAGCTGAAGAAGCGATATTCTTTCGCGATCGCGTGGGCGTAGGCGGCGCGGATTTCGTCGTAGCCGGCGAAGGCCGACACCAGCATCAGCAGCGTCGATTTCGGCAGGTGGAAATTGGTGATCAAACGCGTCACCGTCTTGAATAGATAGC
>Ga0209848_1000463_pt1 | contig 16337 bp, 11 predicted proteins | sample OrgsoiDNA_201062_FD_185810 | JGI IMG/M metagenome (GOLD analysis project Ga0209848, IMG submission 185810) | Permafrost soil microbial communities from the Arctic, to analyse light accelerated degradation of dissolved organic matter (DOM) -... | ecosystem: Environmental > Terrestrial > Soil >...
CATGGCGCAGCCGGCTGCGACTGGGCTCAATTTAAAGGCGCTGTAAGTACGCGGCGCGCTGACGCCTCGCTGGTTGGCGATATTTTTCATCAATGTCCCCTCATTTATCAAAATTCACACCCGCGAAAACAGCCTGTTGCCGGCTACTTCAGCTACACGGGTTCCAAGAAAAGCAAAACGTTCTTAAGACGCTCTGGAAGAATTTTGTACTAAAACTAGATTCAGTGTCAATGAAACTTCTGCCTGGAATCAAGATTATTGGGGCCGCTACGCCGTGCCTCCCTATGAAAGCGGTGCGCGCGTTGTATTTTGACTACAGCATTTTTTATTGCTGGCTGTAGCGGAACTACAAATTTATGATGGATACCACTTACAATTTGCAACAATGCAATGTGCTTTTGCGGCGATTTTCGATGAAATATTGTTTGAAGAGAAATTTTTCAGCGCTTGACTTGGATAGAGCGCCAGCTTTTCTCCGAAAAATGCTCAATGCGGGAAGTGGAAAACCGTATTTTGTACTAAAACTAATGCAGCCCAAGGTAGTTTTTTTGAAAAAATGTAGCGAAATTTGCTTGCTATAGGCAGCTATAGTATTCCGAGACGGAAAAATTACCCAGCACTGATATGATTTCGCGATTATCGATATCAAAAACGATATGTAGTCCGACTACGAAGAGAACAACAAGGAGAACAATGAAAAAGAATATCGCAATGCTGCTGCTGGCAAGCCCGGCAGCACTAATGGGGCAGGCCCAGGCTCAGGATCAGCATAGTTACCATATCGATCATCTGGAACCGGCCAGCTGGTGGACCGGCATGCAGTCCAGGCAGTTGCAGCTGATGGTGCATGGCCAGCACATCGGCGACCTCGAACCGACGCTGGACTATCCCGGCGTGCATATCACGTCGGTAGCGCATCTGCCCAATCCGAATTATCTGTTCATCGACCTGGATATCGCCCCCAACGCGGCGCCGGGCCAGCTGGATCTGGTCTTCAAGCACGGTGCCACGGTTCTGCACACTTCGTATGCCTTGCAGGCGCGCGTGCAAGGCTCGGCGCAGCGCATCGGCTTCAACAGCAGCGACGCGATTTACGAAGTGATGCCGGACCGCTTCGCCAATGGCAATCCTTCCAACGACAGCGTCGCCGGCCTGGCCGACAAGCTCAATCGCGCCGATGGCTCCGGCCGCCACGGCGGCGACATCCAGGGCATGGCCGAGCATCTCGACTACGTGGCCGACATGGGCTACACCGTGATCTGGCCGACGCCGATGCTGACCTCCGACATGCCCTACGCCTCCTATCACGGCTACGCCACCACCGACCACTACCAGATCGACCCGCGCTACGGCAGCAACGAGGAGTACCGCCGCTTCGTCGCGCAGGCGCGCAAGCACGGACTGGGCGTGATCCAGGACGTGGTGCTGAACCACATCGGCAGCCATCATTGGTGGATGCAGGATATGCCGATGGCGGACTGGATCAACTATCAAGGCAAGTTCGTGCCGACCATGCACCACCGCGTGTCCGTGCAGGACCCGTATGGTTCGCAAGAGGACAAGCGCAATTTCACCGGCGGCTGGTTCGTCGAGAACATGCCGGACCTGAACCAGGCCAACCCCTATCTGGCCACCTACCTGATCCAAAATAATATCTGGTGGATCGAGTACGCCGGCTTGTCGGGACTGCGGGTGGACACCTACAGCTATTCGGACGGCGCCTTCCTGGCCGAGTGGACGCGCCGCATCATGGCCGAATATCCGCATCTGAATCTGGTCGGCGAGGAGTGGAGCACCACCATACCGGTGGTGTCGCGCTGGCTCGAAGGCAAGCGCAATTTCGACGGCTTCGTGTCGCACATGCCAAGCATGATGGACTTCCCGCTCAACGACACCTTGCGCCGCGCGCTGGCCGCCAAGGACGGCGACGAAAACAGTCTAAACAATTTATACGAAACCCTGTCGCAGGATTATCTGTACCCGCATCCGGACAATATGGTGCTGTTCGAAGGCAACCACGACATGTCGCGCATCTTCAGCGCGCTTAATGGCGATATGGCTTTGTACAAGATGGCGATGGTGTATGTGCTGACCGTGCCGCGCATACCGCAACTGTATTCGGGCACCGAGATCCTGATGACCAGCAGCGTCAAGGACCGCGACGATGCGTCCTACCGGCGCGATTTTCCGGGCGGCTGGGCCGGCGACCAGGTCAACGCTTTCACCGGCGCGGGCTTGAGCAAAGCGCAGCTGGAGGCGCAGGCGTTTTTGAAGAAGCTGCTGAACTGGCGCAAGACACAGCCGGTCATCCACCACGGCAAAACCATGCAGTATGGGCCGGAGCAGAACACCTATGTCTACTTCCGCTACGACGGCGCGAAGAAGGTCATGGTCGTCTTGAACAAGAACCCGACCGAGACCACGCTGGCGACGGCGCGCTTCCATGAGATGCTCGATGGCGTCGGCAGCGGCGTCGATGTGATCAGCGGCGCGACCTATGCGTTGAAGGGCGAGCTGAAACTGCCGGCGCGTTCGGTGCTGGTCCTGGAGCTCAAGCCGTGATGGCGCGCGCGGCGGCCACGCTGGCCGGCATCCTGATGCTGGCGATAGCGCCAGCCATCGCGGCGCAGTCCCCGGACGTATCCGCGACGGCGATGGCCGCACCAGCAACGGCGCCTGCAACGGCGGGCACTATCGTCATCATCGGCCAGTTCGCATCACCGCAGCTGCACAACAGCCGTTCGCTGCGCATCTATCTGCCGCCCGGTTACGACGCGCATCCGCAGCAGCGTTATCCGGTGCTGTACATGCACGATGCGCAAAACCTGTTCGACGCGTCCACCGCAAGCTACGGCGTCGAATGGGGCATGGCCAGGACGCTGGACCGCCTGATAGCCCAGGGCGCGATCGAGCCGGTCATCGTGGTCGGCATCGACAACACCGCCGACCGCCTCGCCGAATACACGCCCTGCTGCGATCCGGAGCATGGCGGCGGCAAGCTCGATGCGTATGAACGCTTCATCATCGACACCGTCAAGCCGTATGCCGACCGGACGCTGCGCACGCTGCCGGGCCGCGAGCACACGGCGATCATGGGTTCCTCGCTGGGCGGCATCGCCTCGGTCGACATCGCCCAGCGCCGTCCCGACGTGTTCTCGATGGCGGCCGGCTTATCGAGTTCATTCTGGTGGAACGAGCGCACGATGATACGGCACTTCGCACCGCATGTGCCGGTGCGTTTCTACATCGACGCCGGCACCGACAAGGACGGACTCGAAGACACGACGGCGATGCGCGACGCCATGCAGGCGGCCGGCTACCGGCTCGGCGGCGACCTGTATTTTTATACGATGGAAGGCGGCATCCACAACGAAAAATCGTGGGCGGCGCGCGTGCATTTGCCGCTGCTCTGGTTCTTCGCGCCGGCCCGTTAGGCCAGCGCACTAGCCGGGCGTGACCAGCTCGATCTGCCGCAGGCGGCTGGCCAGCAAGGCTTCCACTTCCGGCGGCGAGACGGCGCGGCTCAGGCAGAAGCCGTAGGCCTCGTCGCAATTCATCGCCGTCAGCTGCGCCAGCTGCTCACCGGTTTCGACACCGCCGGCGATCACCTTCATGTTCAGCGTGTGCGCCATGGCGATGATGGCCCGCACCATCGCGCCGTCGTCGGCCGCGCCATCGGCGGCGCGACGCTGGCCGCCGCGCCGCAAGTCGTCGATGAAGCACTTGTCGATCTTGACCACGTCCACCGGGAAGCGCCGCAGATAATTGAGCGAGGCGTAACCGCTGCCGAAATCGCTGATCGAGATGCCCATGCCGAGCTGCTTGAACTGGCGCAGCACGGCCTCGCAATTCTGGTTCTTGTCGATCAAGACGCTCTCGGTGATTTCCAGTTCGATGTAGCGACCCGGCACCCCGGCCTGGCGCAGGATGGCCTCGAAGCTCTGCACGATATCCCTCTGATAGAACTGGCGCGCCGATAAATTCACTGACACCGTCAGCGGCTGCCCCAGGTCTATCCAGCGCCGCGCCTGCGCCACCGCCGTCGCCAGCACCCACGCGCCGACCGGCACGATCAGCGCGCTATCCTCGAGTATCGGCACGAAATCGAGCGGCATAACCAGGCCCAGTTCCGGATGCTTCCAGCGTATCAAGGCCTTCACGCCGGTGATGGCCTGGCGCCTCAGATCGAGCTTGGGTTGATAGGTCAAAATGAATTCCTCGTGTTCAAGCGCGTGGCGCAGCGCCGTCTCCAGGATCATGCGCGTGTAGGCCTTGGCCTGCATGCCGGGCGCGAAGCGCTGGCACAGGCCGGGGCCGCGCTGCTTGGCCGCGTACATCGCCAGGTCGGCCTTTTCGATCAGCGCGTCGCCGTCGTCGTCGTCATCCGGATACAGCGCGATGCCGACGCTGGCCGCCACCGCCAACGTGCTGTCGCCGACGGTGAACGGCGCGACGATGGCGGCGGCGATCTTCTCGGCCACGCGCTCGGCGTCCTGCGGCGTCGACAGCTCGCTCAGCAGGACGATGAATTCATCGCCGCCCTGCCGCGCCACCGTGTCGACTTCGCGCACGCAGTGCAGCAGCCGTTGTGAAAACTGCGTCAGCACCTGGTCGCCGGCATCGTGACCCAGGCTGTCATTAATGGCCTTGAAATGGTCGATATCGACAAACAGCACCGCCAGCAGCGTACCGTGGCGGCGCGCGTAGGCGATGCCGTGGTCAAGCTGGATGCGGAATTGCAGCCGGTTCGGCAGCCCGGTCAGGCCATCGTGGTGGGCGATGAATTCCAGCCGCGCCTCGGCGCTGCGGCGCTCGGACACGTCGCGCACCAGCACCAGCGCGCCCTCGGCTTGCGGCAGCGGCAGGCAGGCGTACTGCAGCTCGGTGCGCGCGCCCGGCTGGCCCAGCGCCGCGTCGCGCATGACGGCGGCTGCACCCGGCTGCAGGCTGGCGGCGAGCAACGCCATCCAGTCGATGGCGGCGCCGTCGTGCCGCAGGTTCAACACGGAGGCCAGCGGCTGACCCAGCGCGCGCGCCTCGGCCACGCCGGCCAGCGCCGCCGCAGGCGGATTGAGGTAGCGTATCCGGCCGCGCGCATCGGTGGCGATGATGGCGTCGGGCAGCGCACTCAGCAGCGCCTGTGCGCAGCGCAGCGATGTATCGAGCTCGCCACAGTGGCGCCGCAGGCCGCGCGCCAGCCGGAGCCCGCGTCCATACAAGGCCAGCACGGCGGCCAACGCCGACGCCAACAGGATGATGATGCCGCCCGCCAGCGCGCTCATGACAGGCGGCGCGCGCGGCGCGACAAGGTGGGCAAGACTAGGGCGGACAGGGTGTGGATCGGCGACATGCTTTCCCTTTGGCGTGCTGCCGGGCACCGACAGCGCGGCGCCAGCAAGGACTTGTTGCGGAGAGGAAGCAGGAATAATAGTGGATGCGGCCGTTGCGAGCCGACCGTTCAGCCGCAAGCTTGAGTGACATCAAGCTTGCGGTGTGCGGGATGGTACGACTGTTTATATTTGCGCAATAACTTGCATCGGCCGTCCCAATGCGAGCTGCGGCGCGCTGCTGTCTCGGCGCTCGTGCAGCTTGAAGATGCTGACCGACTCGGCCAGCACGGCGGCCTGCTGTTGCAGCGAATCGGCGGCGGCGGCGGCCTGCTCGACCAGCGCCGCGTTCTGCTGCGTCACGCCGTCCATCTGGCTGACCGCCATGCTGATCTGCTCGATGCCGTCGCGCTGCTCGTTACTGGCGATGGAAATCTGGTCGATGATGGCGGCCACCCGCTGCACGCTGACGACCACCTCCTCCATCGTCACGCCGGCCTGGCCGACCAGCCGGCTGCCGGCCGCGACGCGGTCCACCGAATCGCCGATCAGCTGCTTGATTTCCTTGGCCGCCGACGCCGAGCGCTGCGCCAGGTTGCGCACTTCCGACGCGACCACGGCGAAACCCCGCCCCTGCTCGCCGGCGCGCGCCGCTTCCACGGCCGCGTTCAGCGCCAGGATATTGGTCTGGAAGGCGATCCCGTCGATGACACCGATGATGTCGACGATTTTCTTCGACGACTCGTTGATCGAGCCCATGGTCTGCACCATCTGCCCGACCGCCTCGCCGCCGCGCAGCGCCACGCTGGACGCGGTGCCGGCCAGCTTGCAGGCCTCGCTGGCGTTCTCGCTGTTTTGCTTGACGGTGCTGGTCAGTTCGACCATCGAGGCCGCCGTCTCTTCCAGCGAGCTGGCCTGATCCTCGGTGCGCGACGACAAATCCATATTGCCCGAGGCGATCTGCACCGACGCCGTGGCGATGGTCTCCGTGCTGTGGCGCACCTCGCCGACGATGTGGCTCAGATTGTCCTGCATCAGCTTGAGCGAGCGCAGCAGGTCGCCGATCTCGTCGCGGCATTCGGAGGCGATCTCGGTGCGCAAATCGCCGGAGGCGACGGCCTGCGCCACGCAGACGGCATCGTCGAGCCGGTGGGTGATGCTGCGTATCATCCACACCGTCGTCACGCTGCCGACCAGCATCGTGACGATCAGCGTCGCCAGCATGGTGATGGTGGCGCTGCGGTGGGCGGCGGCGCTTTCCTCGTCCATCTCGGCCATCGTGCGGTGCGACTGCTCGGCGATGAAGGCGACGATGTCGTCGATTTTCTTGGTCGGCGCGCGGTCGATACCCTTGACCAGTCCATCGACGATGTGGGCGCTGTCGGCGTTGGCGGGATCGTACTGCTTGAGCGCGGCCATATAACTGCCGAGCAGCGCCTTCTGCGTGGTGATGGCCTCGTCGACCAGCGGCGTGTCGAGATGGAGCTTGCCGAGGATGGTGCTGAGTCTTTGCAGGTCGGCGCGGGTGGCCTCGCTGCTCTTGACGAAGGCCTGGCTGTATTTGTCGAAGGCGGCCGGATCGTTACCGCGCAGCAGCAAGTCCTTCCACTCCTGCACTTCGATCTTGAACTCGACCTGGGCGCCGCGCGCCGTGTCGACGGCGTCGGTCAGCGAAACCGAGCGTTGCATCGCGTCGCCGCTGTGGGCGTTGGCCACGCTGAGCGCGCGCCAGCCGCCGCCGGCCACCACCAGCAGGGCGACAAAAAAGAAAGCGCCCAGCAAACCCAGGCGCACGCCGATTTTCAAGTTGGAAAATTTCATGGCATTCCCCTTGCTAAAGAATTCAATGGATAGCGGTCAGCCCGTCAGCGCCATGGTCTGGGGCACTGCGATTGCTAATCTTTTTATGAAAACTAAAGGATGTTCAGGGACGCAATGTGGCGTCTCGGCTAAGCCATGATGCGCCAGAGCATGAAAAAACGCTAGGCACGTTTGTATCGAATCTCACCAAATCCCACCGTTTTGCAACATCCCGGCGGCGCTCACGTCACCTTGGCAGCGAAATCGATGCGGTAAAAGTCGGTCGGCCGGCCTTCCGCGTTCGGGCCGGATTCGACCAGCCGCAAGCCCAGCTTGACCAGCAGGTGGCCGGAAACATGGTTGTCGGGGTCGGTGATGCCCAGCAGGCAGGGCAAACGCAGCGTGTCGCGCGCGTAGGCCAGCACGGCGGCGGCGGCCTCGCCGGCATAGCCCTGGCCGCAATACGCCGGCAGGAAGCCGTAGCCGATGTCGACCGCCGGCAGGCTGTCGCGCTTGATCAGGCCGCACAGGCCGATGGCCGCGCCGTCCGCCGTCCGTTCGACCAGATAGATCGAGTGGCCGAGGCGCTGCTGCATCAGCATCGGTCCGTCGACGATGGCCGCGCGCGCCGTTTCCAGCGTGCGGATGCCGCGGTCGGGGATGAAGCGCAGCCAGCTCGGCTGGTTGACCAGGTCCAGGTAAAACGCCGCGTCGCCGGTGTCGAGCGTGCGCAGGCGCAGGCGCGCCGTGTCCAGTATGGGTTTGCTCATTCGGGCCAGTTGTTGGGATCGTCAAGCAGCTGGTACATGACGTAGACGTCGACAAAGCCGAGCTGCTGGTGGCGGTAGGCGCGCGGCAGCGTGCCGATGATGGAAAAACCCAGCTTCTTCCACAGCAGCACGGCGCTCACGTTGCTGCTGACCACATAGTTGAACTGCATGGCCAGGTAGCCGAGCTCGCGCGCCTCGTCGAGGCAGTGGCGGCCCAGCAGCTTGCCGATGCCGATGCCCTGCGCGGCCGGGCTGACCATGAAGGAGGCGTTGGCGACATGGGCGCCGCGGTCGCGCTGGTTGGGGATCAGCTTGTACATGCCGACCAGCCGCTCGTTGTTGTTGAGCACCGCCACGTAACTGCGGACGCCGGGGCCGAACCAGTAGGCGTGGCAATCGTCGCGGCTGGTGTCGGCGGCGAAGTAATACGTGTCGCCGCTGGCGATGAGCTCCTGGAAGATCATCCACATGGCCTCGAAATCGGCTGCCACGGCAGGACGGATTTGTATGTCTTTCAAGGCGACTCCAGCTCGATTGCGCGAGTGTCGATTGTCGGGGATTTCGCCGCTCAAGTCCAGCGCGCGCATGTAGCGCAAGCACGTCCATCGGGGCGCCGGCCGGCGCTGGCGCCACGCGCGGCGCGGCGGGCCTCAGCGGCCGAGTCGGAAGCCGACGCGCCCGGGCCGCCCCGGCAGGTTCAGCGCGGCCTCGGCGCGCGGCGACTCGCTGATGACCCGACCGCGCCGCATCACCAGCCGGCGCGCCGCGCGCAAGCGGATCGCCTCCACCGGGCTGGCCGCGTCCAGCAGCAGCAGGTCGGCGTGGCAGCCGACGTCCAGGCCGTAGCCTTGCAGGCCGAGGATGGCGGCCGGCGTCTCGGTGACGGCGGCGTAGCAGGCGCGCATCGCGTCCTGGCCCGTCATCTGCGCCACGTGCAGGCCCATGTGCGCCACTTCCAGCATGTCGCCCGAACCCAGGCTGTACCACGGGTCCATCACGCAGTCATGGCCGAAGGCGACGGCGATGCCGGCCGCCATCATCTCCGGCACGCGGGTCATGCCGCGCCGCTTCGGATACGTGTCGTGGCGGCCCTGCAGCGTGATATTGATCAGCGGATTGGCGATGGCCGCCACGCCCGCCTCGCGGATCAGCGGCAGCAGCTTGCTGACGTAGTAATTATCCATCGAGTGCATCGACGTCAGGTGCGAGCCGGCCACGCGGCCGTGCAAACCGAGCCGGTTGCTCTCGTAGGCCAGCGTTTCGATGTGGCGCGACAGCGGGTCGTCCGACTCGTCGCAGTGCATGTCCACGCGCAGGCCCTGGTCGGCGGCGAATTCGCACAGCAGGCGCACCGACTCGGCGCCGTCGGCCATGGTGCGTTCGAAATGCGGAATCCCGCCGACCACGTCGACGCCCATCGCGATGGCGCGCTTGAGGTTGCCGAACGCCGACGGGCTGCGCAGCAAGCCGTCCTGCGGAAACGCCACCAGCTGCAAATCGAGATAGGGCGCGACCTGGCGCTTGACGTCGAGCAGCGCCTCGACGGCCAGCAAGCGGTCGTCGCAGATGTCGACGTGGCTGCGGATGGCCAGCAAGCCGCGCGCGACGGCCCAGTCGCAATATTGCAGCGCGCGCTCGACCAGCGCCTGCTGGCTCAATTGCGGCTTCAGCTCGCCCCATAGCGCAATGCCTTCGAGCAGCGTGCCGGACTGGTTGACGCGCGGCAGGCCGTAGCTCAGCGTGGCGTCCATGTGGAAGTGCGCGTCGACGAAGGGTGGCGACACCAGGTCGCCAGCGGCGTCGATTTCGCGCGCGCCGCGCAGCGCCAGCGCCGGGCCGACGGCGGCGATGCGGCCGGCTTCGATGGCCAGGTCGATGCCGCTGCGGCCATCGGGTAAAACGGCATTGCGTATCACGACATCCATGCCAACTCCCGTCTATTTTTTCCAGTAGGCGAATTCGGTTTCGTAGCAGACCGTCTCGATTTCGGCGATCTTGTCCTGCATCGCGCCCTGCGCGTCGAGGATGGCCTGATTGTAGACAGAGGGGCCGATTTCACGCAAACAAAAATCGAGCAGCAACTTGGCTTTGAGCTCGCCGACCTCCTCGTCCATGTTTTCGCCGCAATAGCGTTGTATCGACGCCAACAGGCGCTGTTCGACTTCTTTACTCAATTTAATCGACATAATGACAGGATGGTATCGCGCATGTTGCAGCGCATTAATTATTACAGGAAATATGCCAAATATGGCCGCCGCCCCGGCGACGCCTCGGCGCCGTATTGCGCCAGATCAAACTCCTTGCCGATAGGAAAAGCAACGGCTTGTCGGATGTTAAGATGAGGACCGCATGGCTGGAAAAATAACTTTCCAAGCCACACAAACGCCGCTAGAATGCCCTTATTGCAGCGCATCATAAATAGCGTGGCGCCGGTGCGCCCGCGCCATGGTGCGGCGGCTTTGCCAGCATTTTAATCGTACCAGGAGAAACCATGTTTTCGATTACAGAACAGTTTTCCGCAGCCACGAAATCGCAATTGGAAGCCCAGCTGAACCTGCTCAACAACTACGCCAGCAAGGCGGTTGAAAGCGCCCAGAAAGTGCTGGCCCTGAACATCAGCACCACCAAGGCGTCGGTGGAAAAATCGTCGGCCGCCGCGCGCCGCCTGCTCGAAGCCAAAGACCCGCAGGAATTTTTCAGCGCCGGCAAGGCGCCCGGGTTTGACAATCTGCTGGCCTACAGCCGCGAGCTGTTCAGCATCGCCAGCGCCGCGCAGGCCGAACTGATCCAGAGCGCCAAGGCGCAGATCGAGCAAGCGGCGCCAGCCGCGAAAGCCATCGTCGCCAAGCCAGTCGCGCCGGCCGCCAAGGTGAAACTGGCCGAGGTGAAGAAAGCGGCCGCCGCGCCGGTAGTCGCAGCAGCAGCAGCAGCGCCGGCCGAGGTCGCCGTCGCCGCGCCGACGGCTGTGCCAACGCCCGCGCCGAAAGCCATCGCCAAACCGGTGGCCAAGGCCAAACCGGCCGCCGCCACACCCATCGCCGACGCCATCGTACAACTGGTCGAGCCGCCGGAGCCTGCCAAACCGGCCGCCGCACCCGTCGCCGCCGCCGCGCCAAAACCGGTCGTTGTCAAGCCGGCACCGAAGCCGGTCGCCGCACCGAAAGCCGCCGCCAAACCGCCGGCCGTCAACTTCCCCACCGCCAAATCGGTCGCGCTCAAGTCGGTGACGTCGTCGGCCAAAACCGCGCCGGGCAAACCGCAAGCCAGGCAGCTCGATATGCTGGGTGGCGGCAAAGGCAAGAAATAATCGTCGCACGGCGGCAGCACCGACCTGCCCTCGCCGTCGGCGATCTCCGGCAGTGATATACGGGATCAGCTCCGCCGCCATGGCATAAGGTTCTGATCCCGCGTCCCCATCGCAGCACCGCGCAGCGCGACCGCCCCGCGCAGATTTCCCTTTCCGCAGCAAATCAGCGCATGTTGTATCCTAGCGGGCTTCCAGCGCGCGCGAGCTTGCCTGCGCGCGCCACCATCGCAAGGAGTTTCATGAGTTTATCGAGGCTAATCGGCAGCTTCGTGCGCCAGCATAGCGGCGCCTACGTCGCGGCGGGCGCCATGCTGGCCGGCGTGGCCGTCCTCGGCGTCTGGGTGCCGCGCCAGGTCGGCGCGATGATCGACGGCCTGGCCGCGCACCGCCTGTCCGGCAACGAGCTGCTGCTGCACATCGGCGGCCTGCTGTTGATCGGCGCGGCGATTTACTTTTTGCGCGTCGGCTGGCGCCAGACGCTGTTCGCGGCGGCCTATCAACTCGGCGTGTCGCTGCGCACGCGCTTCTACGCGCGCCTGTCGCTGCAAGGCCCGGCCTTCTATCAACAACAGCGCACCGGCGACCTGATGGCGCTGGCCACCAACGATATCGACGCCATCGAAATGGCCGCCGGCGAAGCGATGCTGGCCGGCTTCGACGGTACGCTGACGCTGGTGATGGTGCTGGGCGTGATGCTGCTCGGCGTCGACTGGCGCCTGGCCGCCATCGCGCTGCTGCCCTTCCCTTTCATGGCGCTGGCGTTCTGGCGCATCTCCAGCCATATCCACAGCGCGTCCACCGACTCGCTGCAACGCTTCAGCGCCCTCAACGACCATGTGCAGGAAACCCTGTCCGGCGTGCGCACCCTGCGCGCGCTCGGACTGGAGCAGCGCAGCGGCGCGCAGTTCGGCGCGCTGGCCGGCCACGCCGCCAACGCCAGCTTGACCGCGCAGCGCTGGGAGGCGGCCTACGAACCGGCCGTCGGCCTGACGCTGACCAGCGCCAGCGCGCTGACCTTCGGCCTCGGCGGCTATCTGGTCTGGCAGCACCAGCTGAGCATCGGCCAGCTGACCAGCTTCACCATGTATCTCGGCCAGTTGATCTGGCCGATGTTCGCCGCCGGCTGGGTGCTGTCGCTGATCGAACGCGGACGTGCCGCGTGGGCGCGCCTGCAGCCGATGCTGGACGCGCCGCTGGCGATCGACGACCACGGCACGCTGACCGCGCCGCCCACCGGCGCGCTGACGCTGCGGGCACTGAGCTACGCCTATCCAGGCCAGGGCGTTCCCGCGCTGTCGGACATCACGCTGACTTTACCAGCGGGCCAGACCCTCGGCCTGGTCGGCCCGACCGGCTGCGGCAAGTCGACGCTGCTGCGCATGCTGCTGCGCCAACTGACGCCGCAAGCCGGCAGCGCGAGCTGGAGCGGCCACGCGCTGGCCGACTACACGCTGCAAACGCTGCGCGCCGCCATCAGCTGGGTGCCGCAGGAATCGTTCCTGTTCTCGGCCAGCATCGCCGACAACATCGCGCTGGCCCGTCCCGACGCGACGCGCGCGGAAATCGAACGCGCCGCCCATCTGGCCGCGATCCACGACGACATCCTGCAATTCCAGAACGGTTACGAAACGCTGGTCGGCGAGCGTGGCATCACGCTGTCGGGCGGCCAGCGCCAGCGCGTCGCCATCGCCCGCGCGCTGTTGGCCGATAACGATCTGCTGCTGCTCGACGACGCGCTGTCGGCCGTCGACACCGGCACCGAAACGCGCATCCTCCAGCACCTGGAAGAACTGCGCACGCAACGCCCCGGCCGCAGCGCCATCATCGCCAGCCACCGTTTGAGCGCGGTGGTCAACGCCGACGTCATCGTCGTGCTGCGCGATGGCCGCATCAGCGAAACCGGCAGCCACGCGCAGCTGCTCGAACAAAACGGCTGGTACGCCAGCCAGTGGCGCTATCAACAACTGGAGGCCAGCCTCGATGAAGCCTGAGCACATCTCCATGCGGCGCCAGACCAGCCAGGCGATCGCGCTGCTGCGCCGCGCCGCGCTGCCGGACCAGCATCACCTGATCTGGGCGGTGCTCTGGCTGCTGCTGGCGGCGGGACTCGAAGTGCTCGGCCCCATCATGGGCAAGGCGCTGATCGACCAGCACCTGCTGCCGCGCGTGCTCGATTGGCCGCGCATGAGCGCTCTGCTGGCCGGCATGCTGCTGACCGGCTGGATCGCCAGCGGCCTGCGCTACCTGCAACTGCTGCGGCTGGCCGGCCTGGCGATGCGCTCCGTGCAGCGTTTGCGCGAGAGCGTCTACGGCCACGTGCTGCGGCTGCCGATGGCCTTCTTCGACCGCGCCATCACCGGCCAGCTGGTGTCGCGCGTGACCAACGACACGGAAGCCGTCAAGACGCTGTACGTGCAGGTGCTGTTCGTCATGCTCGATAGTTCGATTGTACTGATCGGTACTATCATCGCGATGGCGTGGCTGGACTGGCATCTGATGATCATCGTCGTCGCGCTGATGCCGGCGGTGCTGCTGATCGTCTGGCTGTACCAGCGCTGGAGCGCGCCGGCCGTCACGCGCGCGCGCGCGCTGCGCAGCGACATCAACGGCCAGATGGCCGAATCGATAGGCGGCATGAACGTGCTGCAGGCGAACAACGCGCAGGCGCGTTTCGGCGCGCGCTTCAAGGCCACCAACGAGCAGCACTACACGGCGCGCATGTCCGAGCTGCGCGCCAACGCGTGGCTGCTGCGGCCGGCGCTCGACATGCTCAACATCGTGCTGCTGGCGGCGGTGATCTTCAGCTTCGGCCAGCGCGCGATGACGGCCGCCGAGGTGGGGATTTTGTACGCCTTCATCAGCTATATCGCGCGCGTGATCGAGCCGCTGATCCAGATCACCATGCAGTTCAGCCAGTTGCAGCAATCGGTGGTGGCGACGGCGCGCGTGGCGGCGCTGCTCGACGAGCCGGAGTCGCCCGAGCACCACGCCGGCCGCGCCGCGCCTGGCCTGGCACCGGCGCCCGTGCCATCGCGCCGCCACGACGACGCCGACGCGCCGGCCGTCGCCATCGAGCACCTCAACTTCGCCTACGTCGAAGGCCAGACCGTGCTGCACGATTTGTCGCTGCAGATTCCGCAGGGCGCCTTCTACGGCATCGTCGGCCACACCGGCAGCGGCAAGTCGACGCTGCTGTCGCTGCTGCTGCGCTTTTATCCGGCGCGCCACGGCAGCATCGCCATCCACGGCGTGGCGCTGGACGCCATCGCCAACGAGCAGTTCCGCGCCGACGTCGGCCTGGTGCCGCAAGACCCCTTCCTGCTGGCCGCCTCGGCGCGCGAGAACATCGACATGGGCCGCGGCCTGACGGCGGCGCAAATTGAAGCGGCGGCGCGCGCCGCGCACGCCCACGATTTCATTTGCGCCCTCGAACACGGCTACGACACGCAGCTGGGCGAAGGCGGCTCGCGCCTGTCGACCGGCCAGAAGCAGCTGATCGCCATCGCCCGCGCGCTGGCCGGCGCGCCGCGCATCCTGCTGCTCGACGAGGCCACCTCGCACATCGACAGCGCCACCGAGCAGATCGTGCAGACCGCGCTCGACGAGCTGCGCGGCCGCGTCACCATCATCGCCATCGCCCACCGGCTCTCGACGATACGCGACGCCGACCGCATCATCGTGCTCAATCACGGCCGCATCGCCGAGGCCGGGCCGCACGAGCAACTGATGCAAATCGGCGCCGGTTTATACCAGCGCCTCTACCTGCTGCAACAGCTGGCGGCCTGACGCGGCGGCCGGCGGCGCGCTATCAAAATCGCAAAATCGGTATTTTGATTATCTTAAATGCCATAAAATTGTGCGTTTTCGAACAAAATGTGACATCCGCTTGAGATTTCTCACCTGCAACAAGAATATAATTGTCTAGACAGTTGCACGCGTTTGTGCAGGACAGACAAGGGGCGGTGGTGACGAGAAAGCGGAACAGGACGATGCGTGGCGTACGCGCCCTGCTGGCGGCGGGCCTGCTCGCGCCGCTGCTGGCGCATGCCGATCCGACGCTGCTCGACCGCATCGACGAGATGGGCGAACAATCGCGCTTCGTGCCCGACAAGGCGCTGGTCCAGCTGCTCCAGGTGGAACCCGAGGCGCGCGCCGCCGACATCCTCACCAAGGCCGAATTCCTCACGCAACTGGCGCTGACGCGCGGCCGCCTGGGCCAGAACGACGTCGCGCTGACGCTGGCGGCCGAACTGGTCGCCTACGGCACGGCCGTGCACAGCAAGGCGGCGCTGGCCAAGGGTCTGCTGTGCGAAGCCTACATCAAGTTCGCGCTGGCCGACGTCGCCAGCGCCCACCGGCTGGCCTTCGAGGCCGAGCCGCTGGCCGAAGCCAGCGGGCTGGAAGCGCTGCGCGTGCAGGCCACCATCACGGCCGGCGAGGCTTACGCGGAACAGGGCAACTTCCCGGCCGCGATGGTCAAGCTGCAAAGGGCCGTCGACCTGGCGCGTCCGCTGGAAAACCAGCTGGTGCTGGCCAGTGCGCTCAAGTCGCTGGCGGTGTTGTACGACCAGGTGAAGGAATATGAAAAGGGCTTCGCCGTACTCGACGAATTGCTGGACGTGGCCAGGAAGCTGCAATCGCCGGGCCGGCTGGCACTGGCCAAGAACACCGAGTACGCGCTGTCGATCGACAGCAAGCAGCCCAAGCGCGCACTGCGCGCGCTGGAAGAAGGGCTGGTGCTGGAACGGCAGCTGGGCGCCCAGCGCATGATCGCCAACACCCTGGTCAATCTGTCGGACAGCTACCTGCAACAGCACGACTACGCGCGCGCGCTGCAATACGCCAACCAGTCGCTGAAGGTGGCGCAGCAAAGCAACGACGGCGTGATCGAGGCGACGGCCAACATCAACATCGGCGAGGCTTACCTGGGCATGGGCCGCATCGCCGAGGGCAAGCGCAGTTTCGAGACCGGCATGGCGTTCTACGAGAAGGCCAACAGCCAGCCCGATTTGCAGGCGCTGCTGGTGGAATATGGGCAGGCGCTGGAACGGGCCGGCGACCTGGCCGGCGCGCTGGCCGCCTATCACCGCGAGCGCGACATCTCGAACCAGATGTTTGAAAAGCAGCGCCGCC
>Ga0209848_1000467_pt1 | contig 16237 bp, 11 predicted proteins | sample OrgsoiDNA_201062_FD_185810 | JGI IMG/M metagenome (GOLD analysis project Ga0209848, IMG submission 185810) | Permafrost soil microbial communities from the Arctic, to analyse light accelerated degradation of dissolved organic matter (DOM) -... | ecosystem: Environmental > Terrestrial > Soil >...
AGGGTCGAGCGCCGCGCCGACCTGGTCGGACAGGCCGGGCCGGGACATCGCGGCCGGATCGCGCAAGCTGCCGTCGATGCCGAGGAAGCTGGCGCGGTCGCCGGTGTGGCTGATGCCCTCGACCAGGTCGACGTCGAAGAAGGCGGCGCGGCCGGCGAAGTCGCTGTTGTAGCCGTTTTCGGCGATCAGCGCGCCGCTGCCGTCGAGCGTCGTCACCACATGCATTTTGGTTTTGTCGCGCTGCTCGCCCAGCACCCACTCGACGTATCCCGTGACCGATAAACGGCGCGGACGCGGTGAGCGGTTGTGCAGCGTCAGGCGCGCGTACTTGACCGGCGCGTCGATGGCGACGAACACGCACAACTCGGACGCGATGTGGTCTTCAATATGCTCGAAGATGCTGTAGCCGAAGCCGTGGCGGGTCACATAGTTGCCGGTGCCGCGGCTCGGCGACGCGGTCGCGGACCAGTAATGGCCGCTGTCCTCATCGCGCAGATAAAAGGCCTCGGTATTGGCGTCGGCGACGGGATCGTTGGACCACGGCGTCAGACGGAAGGCTTGGGCGTTTTCGCTCCACGTGGTGGCGCTGCCGCTCTCGGAAATGAGCGTGCCGAAGTTGGGATTGGCCAGCACGTTGACCCACGGCGCCGGCGTGGTCTGGCCGGCGCGCAGCGTGATGACGTATTCGCTGCCGTCGGTGCTGAAACCGCCGAGGCCATTGTCGAATTCCAGTTCGGGATGCGCCGACAGTTCGAACACCGTCGGCGCGACCGGCAGCGGCTGCGGCATCGCTTGCGGCAGCGGCGCGGCGACATGGCGATCCAGCTGCCGCGCCAGGGTGCCGGCCGCGTCGTCGACGACGGCGCGCGCCACCGTTTGCAGCAGCACGTAATCGGCTGCAGGTATGTTGTCGGCCGCGCGCACGAAGATGCCGCCCGGCTTGTCCAGCAGATCGGCGGCGCCGCATTCGGCGATCAAGGCGGTGAGCCGGGCCGCCAAAGCGCCGGCATCCGGCGCGGCGTTGACGATCACCAGGTCCAGCGCCAGGCCATACCAGCGCCAGCATCCATGCGCGTCGATCAGTTGTCGCGCCAATGCCAAATCGGTATCGCCTGCAGCGCCTACCCGCAGCAGCAATATCGGCAAATCGCCCGAGATGGCGTAGGCCCACAATCCCGATTGACCGAGCCGATTGCGCGCCAGCGTGTCGGCGTCGGCGCGCATGCTGGCGTTGGAATAAATCATCGAGGCGGCCAGGCGCATGACGGCGTCCGCGTCGGCGGGATCGGATGCGGTCTGCGCGGCGCAGGCCGGCGGCGACGATGGAGGCGCCAGCAGCGCGCCGTCGGCATGTTCGCGCTGCTGATATTTTTCGACCAGCGCCATACTGGCCTCGCGCGTGTCGCTGATGCCGGTCACCCAGTCGAAGCAGGCGCTCGCGCCGGGCGCCAGTGTCACGCGGCAGCCGATGGCGGCGACCGGATCGAGCACCGGTCCGGCGCCGCCGCTCAGGCCCGCGCGCGGGCCTTGCGGGTCGGCGCTGCTGCGATTGCGGCCGACGAAGGCGGCGCGGTCGGTTTCGTACGTGGCTTCCGCCGCCAGTTCCTGCAAGGGCGACAGCATGTGGAACAGGAAGGGCGTGGCGTCGCCCGGTTTGCTGGCGCGGTGCGTCGCCAATATCGCACGCTGTTCGGCGACGATTTCGGTCTGCACGAACAACTTGTTGAAGGCCTGGTGCGCGGCGTCGGTCGGCGCCGGCGCCAGCACCACTTCGGCATAGCTGGTCAGCTCGATGGTGCGGCTGACGTCCGAGCGGTTGGTGACGTGGACGCGCCGCACTTCCACGTCGTCGGCGGCGGCGACGGCGATTTCGGTCTGTGTTTCGATGCCGTGGTCGACACGCCAGAAGCGCGCGCGGCCGCCGGAGAAATCGGCCTCATAGCAGTCGCCGCGTTGCAGCGTGGGCTGGTGCGCGACGGACCACAGCGCGTCGCTGTCGGCGTCGCGCAGGTAGACGAAGCTGCCGTGGTTGTCGCGCGTGGCGTCGTCGTGCCAGCGGGTCAGCGCCAGCGCATCCCGGCGGCTGTAGCCGCCGCCGGCGCTGGTCAGCATGACGTGGTATCTGCCGTTCGATAGGAGCTGTACTGCGGGGACCGGCGTTTGCGGGCCGGTGTAGATGCGTGGCGCTTGCCGGGTGGATGCGGTCATGGGATCGGTCTCATAAAGTGTATCGGAGCGCACCGGCGCGAACGGCTGGTCGACAGGCGCTCGGCGGATGCATCCATGACAAAGTAATCCGAAGCGCCGATTCCCTCTGTGCCCTAGCGCACGCATGGGCAGCATATGTGGGTCAGCGCACAGAGTCCGCGGGAGCGCGACGCTACAGTCTATGCTCCGGGTTGCGCTATCCGGCGCTGTCGCATCGCCGTCTTTCCGAGCGCCGCCGCTTGCCTCCCCTCCGAACATTCCACCGACATCAAGGAGTCACCTGATGAATGCACCACTACCCGCCGCCGCGCTCGAACAACAATGCGTCAACGCCGTCCGTTTCCTGGCCGTCGACGCCGTCCAGAAGGCCAACAGCGGCCACCCCGGCCTGCCGCTGGGCGCCGCGCCGATGGCCTACACGCTGTGGACACGGCTGATGAAATTCGATCCGGCGCAGCCGCACTGGTTCGACCGCGACCGCTTCGTGCTGTCGGCCGGCCACGGCTCGGCGCTGCTGTACAGCCTGCTGCACCTGAGCGGCTACGACCTGACTATGGAGCAGCTGCAGCAGTTCCGCCAATGGAAAAGCAAAACCCCCGGCCATCCCGAGCGCGGCGTCACGCCCGGCGTCGAGGTGACCACCGGCCCGCTGGGCCAGGGCTTCGCCAACGGCGTCGGCATGGCGATGACCGAAGCGCATCTGGCGGCGCGTTTCAACAAGCAAGGCCACACGCTGATCGACCATTACACCTATGCGCTGGTCAGCGACGGCGACTTGATGGAAGGCGTGGCGTCGGAGGCGGCCTCGCTGGCCGGCCATCTGAAACTGGGCAAACTGATTTATCTGTACGACGACAACAACGTCACGCTGTCCGCCGGCACCGACATCACCTTCACCGAGGACCGCCAGGCGCGCTTCGACGCGTATGGCTGGCACACCCAGATGGTCGACGACGGCAACGACCTGGCCGCGATAGAAAAGGCGCTGCGCGCCGCGCGTGACGAGACCACGCGGCCGTCGCTGATCCTGGTGCGCACCCACCTCGGCTTCGGCTCGCCGAACAAGCAGGACTCCTTCGAGGCGCACGGCTCGCCGCTGGGCGCCGACGAAGTCAAGCTGACCAAGCGCCAGCTGGGCTGGCCCGAGGACCAGCAGTTCTACGTGCCCGACGACGTGCGCGCGCGCTTCGCCGAAGTGGCCAAGCGCGGCGCGCAGTCGGCGGCCGACTGGCAGCAACGCTATGACGCATATAAAAAACAGTTCCCCGACCTCGGCATCGAACTCGATCAGCTGATGAAGGTCGACGGCGGCCACCTGCCGGCCGGCTGGGACGTCGACGTGCCGAGCTTCGACGCCGACCCGAAAGGCATCGCCACGCGCGTCGCCTCGGGCAAGGTGATGAATGCCATCGCGGCCAGGCTGCCGGCGCTGGTCGGCGGCTCGGCCGACCTCGATCCATCGACTTACACGGCGCTGAAAAACACCGGCGACTTCGAGCCGTCCGGCAGCGATGGACTGGACCAGCAGGGATCGAACGGCGGCGAAGGCTGGAGCTACGCCGGCCGCAACCTGCACTTCGGCGTGCGCGAACACGCGATGGGCGCCATCCTCAACGGCATCGCCGCGCACGGCGGCCTGCTGCCGTTCGGCGCCACCTTTTTGATCTTCTCCGACTACATGCGGCCGTCGATACGCCTGGCCGCGCTGATGAAATTGCAGGTCGCCTATGTGTTCACGCACGACAGCATCGCGCTTGGCGAGGATGGCGAGACGCACCAGCCTATCGAACAACTGGCCAGCCTGCGGGCGATTCCCGGCCTGACGGTGATCCGCCCGGCCGACGCCAACGAGACGGCCGCCGCATGGCGGGTGGCGGTCGAATCGCGCCACGGCCCGGTGGCGCTGGCCTTGACGCGCCAGGCCGTGCCGACGCTGGACCGCCACCAGTTCGCGCCGGCCGACGGCCTGCTGCGCGGCGCCTATGTGCTGGCCGACGCGGCCAACGGCAAGCCGGACCTGATCCTGATCGCCAGCGGCTCGGAGGTACATCTGATCGTCGAGGCGCAACAGGCGCTGTTGCAGCAGAACGTACAGGCGCGCATCGTCTCGATGCCCAGCTGGGAGCTGTTCGACCAGCAGTCGCAGGACTATCGCGACAGCGTGCTGCCGCCGGAGATCGTCGCGCGGCTGGCCGTCGAAATGGGCTCGCCACAAGGCTGGCACAAATACGTCGGCACGGCCGGCGATGTGCTGGGCATCGACCGCTACGGCGCGTCGGCGCCGGCCGAAGTGCTGCTCCGCGAGTATGGCTACACGGTGGAGAATGTGTGCGCGCGCGCCAAGGCGCTGCTGCGCGCGTCCGCCCTGCGCTGAGCCACGCAGGCCGACGGTGTGGCTGACGACGATGACAATATCGCCGCGCCGCTATCCGCTACTCCGCCTACGCGGCAGAAGCGGATAGAATGGAGGCAATCGCTGTCAATTCCGATTGCAGACATGGGGGATCACATGTTGACGTCACTGAATCAGCCGCTCAGGCCGCACAACGAAGCGGCGCGCCTGGCGGCGCTCAAGTCCTTGAACCTGATCGATGCCGCGCCCGAGGAACGCTTCGACCGCGTCACGCGGCTGGCCAAGCGCCTGTTCAACGTGCCGATCGCCAAGGTGACGCTGGTGGCCTCGGACACCATCTTCACCATGTCCTGCGCCGGCGCCGAAACCGGCACCAGCATCCCGCGCGCGGCCTCATTCTGCAGCCACGCGATCCTGGGCGACGAGATCCTCATCGTGCCCGATGCGCGGCTCGACCCGCTCTTCATCGACAGCCCGCTGGTCACCGGCGAACCGCATATCCGCTTCTACGCCGGCTGCCCCTTGACCGTGCCCGATGGCTGCAAGCTCGGCACGCTATGCCTGGTCGACACCGTGCCGCGCACCTTCGACGAGGAGGATATCAAACTGCTGCGCGACCTGGCCACGATGGTGGAACACGAAATGGCCGCCGTGCAGATGGCCACCATGGACGAGCTGACCAAGCTGCTGAACCGGCGTGGCCTGGAAGTGCTGGGCCAGCAGGCCATCCACCTCTGCATCCGCTTGAATAAGCCGGCCTCGCTGCTGTTCTTCGACCTGAATCACTTCAAGTCCATCAACGACACCCACGGCCACGCCGAGGGCGACCATGCACTGAGTACCTTCGCTGAAACGCTGGGCATAGTCTTCCGCAGCAGCGACCTGATAGCCCGGCTGGGCGGCGACGAATTCGTCGCCATGCTGATCAACTCCAGCGAAGCCGAAACCATCGCGGCGGTGGAGCGCCTGCGCGGCGTGGTCGCCGCGCGCAACGCGGCCGACCAGCGCGGCTACGATATCTGCTTCAGCGTCGGCCAGGTCGATTTCGACTCGCGGCGCCACAAGGCCATCGCCCAACTGCTGGCCGAAGGCGACGCCGAAATGTACCGCAACAAGCAGCTCTCGCGCGGCCACCCGCACTAGCGCCGCCGGCATCGGCGCTTAAGTTGAACGCTTAAGCCCGCGCCTTGCTCTTGCTGTCGATCTGGTCGATCAATTCCTTCCACGCCTTGGTGAAGGAATCGGCGCCCTCCTTTTGCAGCTGCTGCGACAGCGCCGCCAGGTCTATGCCGGCCGCCTCGAAGGCCGCCAGCACTTTTTCCGCATCGCCGCCGTCGGCCGGCATGCTGCCGCTGACGACGCCATGGTCGGAGAAAGCGAGCAACGTCTTTTCCGGTATCGTGTTGACCGTATTGGGCGCGGCCAGCGCTTCCAGGTACATCACGTCCGACGCCTTGGGGTCCTTGACGCCGGTGCTGGCCCACAGCAGCCGTTGCGGCTGCGCGCCCGCCTCCGCCAGCTTGCGCCAGCGCGGCGACGCCAGCAGCTCGCGATAGGCGCGATAGCTGCGGCGCGCCACGGCGATCCCCAGCTTGTTGCTCAATTCCTCGGGCACCTTGCCGGCCACCGCCACGTCCCAGCGGCTGACGAACAGCGACGCCACCGAGCCGACCTTGGGATCGAGTCCGGCGTCGATGCGGCGCTGGATGCCGCGCAAATACGCCTCCGACGCGGCCAGGTACTGCTCGCACGAAAACAGCAGCGTGACGTTGACCGGCACGCCGGCGAAGATCGATTCCTCGATCGCCAGCAGGCCGGCGTGCGTGCCCGGTATCTTGATGAATAAATTCGGCCGGTCGGCCTGCTGGTGCAGCTGGGCCGCGACGCGTATCGTGGCCACGGCGTCGTTGACCAGCAGCGGCGACACTTCCAGCGACACCCAGCCGTCGACGCCGTCGGTGGCGTCGAAATCGGGCCGGAACAGATCGGCCGCGCGGCGCAAGTCCTCGATCGCCAGCGCGAAGAACAAGTCCTCGCCTTTCTGGCCGGCCGCGGTCTTGTCGATGATGGCCTGGTCGTAGAAAGTGCCTTCGCCCAGCGCCTTTTGGTAGATGCTCGGATTCGAGGTCAGGCCGGTGACGGCCAGCTCGCGCCGGTAACGCTCGATGGTGCCGTCGTCGAGCAGGCCGCGCGTGATGTTGTCGAGCCACAGGCTCTGTCCCAGCTCGTGTAAATTGATCGCAGCGTTCATGATGCTTCACTCCCGTCGGTTGGGGCGGCGCGCGCGGCAGAGCGCAGCGTCGCCAGGTCCAGATGATTCAAGTCGCCGATGCGCTCTAGCGTCACATCGGGCGTGCAGTATTTGCCTTCGTTGTCCGGATCGAGCGCGTAGTGGCCCTGGCGCGGGAACACGGTCGTCACGTAGTCGCCCCACTGGCGCTTGATGGCGTCGAGCAGGCGCGGTTTGTCGTCGATCAGCACATAGTGGGCGGCCGGATAGCGCCATTCGACGTCGGCCAGCATGTCCTCCTTGTGCACATAGATCAGCACCCGCTCGGCCAGCGCCTGCCACAATCCGGCGCGCTCGATTTTATGCGGCTGGAAGACCACGTCGCCGTCCGACAGCAGCACCACCGTGCCGGCCGTCGCCAGCCGCGCCAGCGCGTCCAGCGCGCCCGGATACAGGCGCTCGGCGAACGGATAGTCGAGCAGGAAGGACGACATGCGCAGCAGCCGCGCGTCGCTGCCGGACTGCTGGCGGAAACGCTGCAGCGCGCCGAGGTAATCGACATAGCCCAATTCGCTGCGCAGCGTTTCGAGTATGTCCCAGTAACGCGTGCGGCCTTCGGCGCCGAATTCCTGTTCCAGCCGCGCGCGCAGGTCATCCTGGATACGGTCGTTGTCGAGCAGCGTGTTGTCGCAATCGACCAGGAACACGATGCCGTCCTTGCCTGCCTGTTGGTGTCTTTCGCTCATGGCCGCTTATTCCTTGGCCGCCGGCTTGGCGCCCTGCTCGGCGTGGCCGCCGAAGCCCTGGCGCATCGCCGACAGCACCTTGTTTGAATAGTCGGCGTTGCCGCGCGAGCTGAAACGGGCGAACAGCGCCGCGCTCAATATCGGCGCGGGCACGCCCTCGTCGATGGCGGCGTCGATGGTCCAGCGGCCCTCGCCGGAATCGGAGACGCGGCCGGCGAAAGCGTTCAAGGTCGGATCCTTGCCCAGCGCGGTGGCCGTCAGATCGAGCAGCCAGGAACTGATGACGCTACCGCGCCGCCACAGTTCCGCGATCTCCGGCAGATCGAGGTCGTACTGGTAGAACTCGGGCTCGCGCAGCGGCGTCGTCTCGGCGTCGGCGGCGGCGGCTTCCTGCTTGCCGATATTGGCGCCGTGCAGTATCGCCAGGCCTTCCGCGTAGGCGCCCATGATGCCGTACTCGATGCCGTTGTGGACCATCTTGACGAAGTGGCCGGCGCCGTGCGGGCCGCAGTGCAGATAGCCCTCGTCGGCGCCGTCGCGTCCATGGTCGGAAGCACGCCGGCCCGGCGTCGGCTCGGCCGCCTTGGCGCCCGGCGCCAGCGTCGCGAACAGCGGCGTGATATGCGCCACGGTGTCTTTTTCGCCGCCTATCATCAGGCAGTAGCCGCGCTCGAAACCGGCCACGCCGCCGCTGGTGCCGACGTCGACGTAATGCAGGCCGCGTTCTTTGAGCTCCTTGGCGCGGCGGATGTCGTCGCGGTAGTAGGAGTTGCCGCCATCGATGACGATGTCGCCTTCCTCCAGCAATGGCGTCAGCGACGCCAGCGCGGCATCGACCACGCCGGCCGGCACCATCATCCAGATGACACGTGGCTTGACCAGTTTCTGCACCAGCTCCTCCTGCGTCGATACCCCCGTCACCGACGGCGCGGCGATGGCCTTCAAGGCCTCGCTGTGCGTGTCGAAGGCGACGCATTCGTGACCACCTGCCGTCAAGCGGCGTACCATGTTGGCGCCCATGCGGCCCAAACCTATCATCCCAAATTGCATGTGTCTCTCCTAGTCTTGCGTGGCGCTGCCACTGCGTCCCGGCGCTGGCACGGGCTGGCGCGAGGAGGCAGGCAGGATAAGCCAGCTTGCGCCTGGCGGCGCGGGTGGTCTGTGCGCAAGCGCACACAGATATTCGGACAGGCCCATCGCAGTCAACGATGGACCGGCGCTCTGATTCGTCATATGCTGCCAGAATATACACAACGTTGGAGAGAGACCATGGGCTTTGTATTGGTATTAATCGCAGTCGTCATCCTTATCGCCGGCCTGCGCGTGGCCAACCAGTATCAGCGCGCCGTCGTGTTCCGGCTCGGCAAGCTGCAAGCGCTGCGCGGGCCGGGTTTGTACTGGCTGATACCGGTGCTGGAATGGCAGCGCACCGTCGACCTGCGCACCATCACCAGCTCCGTCGACCAGCAGGAGACCATCACCAAGGACAATGTGCCGGTCAAGGTGACGGTGGTGATCTGGTACGCGATCACGGACCCGATCAAGTCGGTGGTGGAAGTGGTGGACGTCAGCCGCGCCGTGGTGCAGGTGGCGCTGACGTCGCTGCGCAATGTGATCGGCCGTCACACGCTCGACGATGTGCTCAAGGAGCAGGAGCGGCTCGGCACCGACATGCGCAAGGTGATCGACAGCGCCACCGAACCTTGGGGCGTGAAGGTGACGCGGGTCGAGATGCGCAACGTCGAAATTCCCGAATCGATGCAGCGCGCGATGGCGCAGGAGGCCGAGGCGCTGCGCGAAAAACGCGCGCGCATCATCAAGGCCGAGGCGGAGCTGGAGGCGGCGCTCAAGCTGCGCGAGGCGGCGGGACTGATCATGGAAAATCCGGCCGGGCTGGAACTGCGCCGCATGCAGATGATCACCGAGGTGGGTGCGGAGCAGAACACCACCACCATCATCATGATGCCGAGCGAGTTCGTGTCGATGGCCAAGGGGATCGCCGACTGGACCGGCAGGTTGGGCGGCAAGGCCGGCGACCAAGCCGCCGAGTAAGTGATTATGCGGCCGGCTGGAGCGCGATCAGCGCCATGCCGGCCAGCGCCATCGCGGCGCCGGCCATGTCCCAGCGGCTCAAGGCGACGCCGTCGACGAAGCGTAACCACAACAGCGCCACCGCGATATACATGCCGCCATACGCGGCGTAGATACGGCCGGCGGCGCTGGGATGTAAAGTCAGCAGCCAGGCAAACAGCGCCAGCGACGCGGCGGCCGGGATCAACAGCCAGACCGGCCTGCCCTGCTTGATGACCAGCCAGGGCAGATAACAGCCGACGATTTCGGCCAGCGCCGTGATGGCAAACAGCACCGCCAGTTTCACGAATTCCAAAGCACACTCCGATATAAAATCCAGCTTCCGGATCTAGCCGCCGGCACGCACGGCCTTGTGGCCCTGCTTCTTGAGCGCTTCGACGATCAGATCGCAGTGATCGCCCTGCACTTCAATCACGCCATCCTTGACCGTGCCGCCGGAACCGCAGGCGCTGCGCAGCTGCTTGCCCAACGCGGCCAGTGCCAGCGCATCGAGCGCCAAACCTTGGACCAGCGTGACCGTCTTGCCGCCGCGTCCCTTGGACTGGCGCGACACGCGCGCGATGCCGTCGCCCGCCGGCGCGGCCTTGGCTTTGGTTTTGCACTCGCACTGCGCCAGCGGCTGCCGGCAATCGGGACACATGCGTCCCGTCTCGGTGGAATAAACAAGGCCGCTGGATGAACTGCTTTTCATGATGGACTCGGATGCGTTTTTTTTACGAGGGCAGATTCTGACACATCCGTAAAAAAAGGGCTGCAAAAGCCCACAATCAATAGTGATTGTGGGCTTACCCGATCCGCCAACGACGAACGCTTACATCTTCACGCCCAGGCTGATGCCAATTGAGCGCGGCTCGATGCGATACACCTCGTCGGTGGTCGCCTGCACGATAGGACGCTGGATCACCTTCTGGTTGTTGCCCATGTTCTTGACGAAGATGGTCCAGTCCCACTTGCCGTAGCTCAGGCCCGCGCTGGCGTCGAGAGTGCTGTACGACGGACGATGGAAGTCCGGATTGTCCTCGCCGTTGGCCAGCAGCGAGTAGCCGCCGTTGCTGGTGCCGGTCCAGTGCGCGCCGGCGCGCACGAAGCCGTACCAGTCGTCGTTCAGGTTGAAGTTATAGGTCGCCGTCAGCGCCATATTAAACTTCGGCACGCCCGGAATATTCGCGCCCTTGACCGCGCCGAGGATGCCGGCGTCCTGGCCGTCGCTGTCGGACAGCGTCGCATGCGTCACGCCGGCGGCCAGGTCGAACACCAGGTTGGATGTCGGCTTGGCCTTGATCTCCACTTCCGCGCCGTAGCTGGTGGCCGCGCCGACGTTGGTGTCGTAGTTGTAGTCGCAGGCCAGTTCGATATCCTGCTGCATATTCTTCCACTTGATGTAGAACAGCGAGGCGTTCACCGAGAGCCGGTTGTTGAGGAAGCGCGATTTGTCCCCGAGCTCGTAACTCCACAGGCTGTCGGCCGCATACGTCAGCGGACTCGGATTGGCCAGCCCGCACAAACCCTGCGGCACTTTCAGACTGGCGCCGCCGAGGCGGAAGCCTTCCGCCGCCGACGCGTACACCGTGTCGGTCGGATCGACTTCCCACGTCAGCGCGAACTTCGGCGTGGCCTTGTTGCCGGTGGTGCTGATGTTGTTGTACGAGTAGCCGTCGTTGGTGCCGTCGTTGTTGTAGTACAGCGCCTGCGTGCCTTCCAGGCTCGATTTGGCCTGCAGGTAGCGTATGCCGGCGGTGGCGTGCAGCGTCGGCGCGAAGTAGTAATTGGCTTCGCCGAAGACCGCCGTCTGGCGGTTGTGGTAGTGGTACTGCGCCGCATACGAATCGTCATTCGGGAAACCGGCCGTCACCGCGCCGGCCACCGCATCCGGGTCGGACGGACTGTAGCCGGCGGCGTTGAAGGCGGCGTTGATGCCGTTGACCGGATCGTGTTCGGCGACGTTGGTGTGCATATTGGCGGCGTAGGCGCCGCCGACCCAGGTGAACGGCGAGACCGACGGGTCATATGGTCGCGAAGCGATGCGCAACTCCTGCGAGAACTGGCGCACCTGGTTGCTGAGGATGACCTGCGACGGCAGCGCGCCAACGACGGCGGCCAGCGCCGGATCGCTCACCTGCGTGCCGAGCACCACGCTGTTGATGGTCGAGCCGTCCTGGATGCGGCTGAAATTACGCTGGAAGAAGCTGGTGATCGAGGTCAGGTCGCCGAAGCCGGTGTCGTAGTTGACGGTCAGGCTGGGCACCAGCAGCTTGTCGTTGCCCGGTTCGCGCACGATTTTGCTGGTCTGGTTGATGGGCAGCGGCAGGCCGGTTTGCGTCTGCGTGTAGGCGACGTCGATGTCGCCGGTGCGCACCTTCTGGTAGAACACCGACGGCGTGATCGTCAGGTCCCTGGTCGGCGCCCATTTCAACGCCACGCGCACCACCGAGTCGTCTTCCTTGTTGATGCCGGGGCTGATGATGGCGCCCGTGTCCTGCGACACCTGGTTGATGTAGCCGGCCTGATGGCCGCCCTGGATGCCGACGCGCAGCGCCAGCTCACCGGGGATGATGGGCTGGTTGAACACCGCGTTGCCGGTGTAGCTGGTGCCGCCGCCCTTGCTGCCCGAGACTTCGGTGTAAACACTGCCCTCCTGCGCCTTCAGGTTGGGCTGGTTGCTGATGAACTTCACGGTGCCGCCCATCGAGCTGGCGCCGTACAAGGTGCCCTGCGGTCCGCGCAGCACTTCGACGCGATCGAGGTCGAAGAACTTCGGTTCGGCGCTGCCCATGCTGTACAGGTTCGCCACCGTCATCGAGACGTCGTCCAGGTACACGCCGACCGTGGCCGAGCCGCCGGTGGAACTGACGCCGCGCATCTCGATGTTCGACAGGCCGGGGCCATTGCCCGCGTCGCCGCCGCCGCCGCCGCCGGAGAAGGAGATGTTGGGGATGGAGCGCGTCATGTCGGCGAAGTCGCCGATGTGCTGCGCCACCAGGTCGTCGCCGCTGATGACCGAGATGCTGGTGGCGACCTTGCTGGAATCTTCCTTGCGCTTGTTGGCCGTGACCATGACGGTTTGCAGCTGGTCCGAATTGCGGCTGGCCGGCTGCGCGGTGGGTGCGCCCGTTGCCGGCGCCGTCGTGTTTGCGGCATCGCCGGCCGCCTGCTGCGCGCCGGCCGTAGCGGCCATGAAGGTGGATGCCACCGCGAGGACGCTCGCGAGTTTTCTGGTTCGTAGTCTCATATCCAACACTTTCCCAAATGATGATCGCAATAGTTCAGTAAATGCGCCGCGGCGCGACGCACCTCAACCCGACTTCCGAATACATGTTCTCCGCGTAGCGCCGTACTGCGCCAGGCGATATTTTCTATTGTTATAAATAATATAAATAATTACATCTTACTGTCGTAGCGCCGGCCTGGATAGGGCAGATCGTCAACAAAAGCGCGGCGCCGCTGGTGGCGGCCCGGTGCGGTTTCATACGCGTCAGCCGACCTGTATCCAGGTCGTCTTCAATTCCGTGTACTTGTCGAATGCGTGCAGCGATTTGTCGCGGCCGTTGCCCGACTGTTTGTAGCCGCCGAAAGGCACGGTGATGTCGTCGCCGTCGTACTGGTTGACATGCACGGTGCCGGCCCGCAGCGCCCGCGCCGTCTGGATCGCCTTGCTGATGTCGGAGGTCCAGACGGCCGCCTGCAAGCCGTAGGGCGTGGCGTTGGCCTGCCGTACCGCCTCGCCGATGTCGTCGAAGCCGAACACCGACAACACCGGCCCGAAGATCTCTTCGCGCGCGATGGACATGCCGCTGTCGACGCGATTGAACAGCGTCGGCTCGACATAGAAGCCGCCGCTGTCGCCGCGCACGCGCTGGCCGCCGGACAGCAGCTCGGCGCCGGCGGCCTTGCCGGCGTCGATATACGCCATCACGGTGTTGAGCTGCGTGCCGTCGACGATCGCGCCCATCACCGTTGCCTCGTCGAGCGGGTCGCCGGGCTGGAAGCGCGGCATCAGCGCCAGCGCCTTGTCGAGGAAGCGCTGCTTGATCGACTCCTCGACAAACAGCCGCGAAGGCGCGTTGCAGCTTTCGCCTTGATTAAAATAGATCGAGCCGATGGCCGCCTCCACCGCCGCGTCGAGGTCCGGGCAGTCGGCGCAAACGATGTTGGCCGACTTGCCGCCCAGTTCCGCCCAGGCCCGTTTCAGGTTCGACTGACCGGCCATCTGCATGATCTGCTTGCCGACGCGCGTCGAACCGGTGAAGCCGATGCAATCGACGTCCATGTGCAGCGCCAGCGCGGCGCCGGCCTCGTGGCCATAACCGGGCAGCACGTTGAACACGCCCGGCGGCAGGCCCGCCTGCAGCGCCAGGTCGGCCAGTCGCGAGGCCGTCAGCGGCGATTTTTCGGACGGCTTGAGTATCACGCTGTTGCCGGCGGCGAGCGCCGGCGCGATCTTCCACGCGGCCATGATCATCGGATAATTCCACGGCACGATGGCCGCCACCACGCCGACCGGCTCACGCGTGATCAGCGCCAGGCTGTTGGCGGCGGTCGGCGCGATCTCGTCGTAGATCTTGTCGATCGCCTCGCCGTACCAGCGCAGGCAGTTGGCGGCGGCGCCGACGTCGACCACCTGGCTGTAGCGTATCGGCTTGCCCATGTCCAGCGTTTCGAGCAGCGCCAGCTCGGCGCCGTGCTCCTGCACCAGATCGGCGAATTTGATCATCACGCGCTTGCGCTGCGCCGGCGACTTGCCGCTCCAGCGCTTGTCCTCGAATGCGGCGCGCGCGGCGGCGACGGCGGCATCGACATCGGCGCCGTCGCAGCGCGCCACCTGTCCGAGCAAGCGTCCGTCGACCGGCGAGATATCGTCGAAGCGCTGTTCCGACTTCGCCCATACGCGTTCACCGTTGATGACGGCGCGGCCGTCGATTTGCAGCGCGGCGGCGCGTTCATGCCATGTTGTAGTCGTCATGTCTGTCTCCTTGAATTAATCGGCCATGCTGGCGGCGCGTATCTGTTTCTGGCGTTTGCGTTCGGCGCGCGCCATGATGATGCTGGAACCGATGATCGCGATCGACACCACCAATATCGTCAGCGCGGCGACGGCGTTCACGCGCGGATCGAGTCCCAAACGGGCGCGCGAAAAAATCACGATCGGCATCGTCGACGAACCGGGGCCGGACAGGAAGGCCGACAGCACCACATCGTCAAGCGACAGCGTGAACGTCAGCAGCCATGCCGACGCCAGCGCCTGCGTGATGTTCGGCAGCGTCACCAGGAAGAACACCTGGCGCGGCTTGCAGCCCAGGTCCATCGCCGCCTCCTCCAGCGACTTGCTCATCTCCTGCAAGCGCGATTGCACGACGACCGTCGCATAAGCCATGCCGAGCAGCGTGTGGCCGACCCAGATGGTCGCCGCGCCGCGTTCGGGAAAGCCGAATATTTTTTCGACCGACACCAGCATCAACAGCAGCGACAGGCCGATGATCACCTCCGGCATCACCAGTGGCGCGCTGGCCATGCCGGAGAACAGCATGCGGCCCGGGAAGCGGCGGTAACGGTCCAACACGAAGGCCGCGAAGGTACCCAGCAGGACCGAGGAAAACGCCGTCGCCACGGCGATTCTTAGGGAGAGACCGAAGCCTGAAATGATTTCATCGTCGTGCATCAGCGCCGCGTACCACTGCGTCGAAAAGCCCGACCACACCATGTCCTGGCGCGAGCTGTTAAACGAGAACACCACCAGCACGATAATCGGCAGGTACAGGAACAGGTAGCCGAGCGACATCCAGCCGCGCCCGAACCAGCGTTGGAACATCGACGTCATGCGCGGCCTCCTTCACGTTGCTCGGCCTGATATTTGTTCAGGATCGCCATCGGCACGAGGATCAGCAGAATCACCACGACGGCCACCGACGACGCCATCGGCCAGTCGTTATTGGTGAAGAATTCGTCCCACAATACATGGCCTATCATCAGCGTCTCCGGCCCGCCTAGCAGCTCGGGAATCACGTACTCGCCGACGGCCGGAATAAACACCAGCATAGCCCCGGCGATGATGCCGGACTTCGACAGCGGCACCGTGATGCGCCAGAACGCCTGCAGCGGCGTGGCGCCCAGATCGGCGCCCGCTTCGAGGAAGCGCATGTCCATCTTCACCAGATTCGCATACAGCGGCAAGATCATGAACGGCAAATAGGCGTAGACCATGCCGATCAACAGCGAGAACTGGGTGTTCATCAAATGCAGCGGCTCGCTGATCCAGCCCAGCGACAGCAGCAAATGATTGACGATGCCTTGATTGGCCAGTATTCCTTTCCACGCGTAGATGCGCAGCAGGAAGGAGGTCCAGAACGGCAGCATCACCATCATCAGCAGCACCGGCCGCACGGTCGATTTGGCGCGCGCCATGAAGTAGGCGAAGGGGTAGCCGATCAGCAGGCAGCACAGGGTCGTGATCAGCGCGAACTTGATCGAGCTGAGATAAGTCAGCACGTACAAATCGTCGCTGGCGATGAAGAGGTAATTCGCGATCTTCACCTTCAGGTTGAAGACACCGTCGGCATACGTCATCAGATTGCCGAACGGGTTTTCGCCATCGGTCTCGCTGAAGCTGATGCG
>Ga0209848_1000479_pt1 | contig 15904 bp, 10 predicted proteins | sample OrgsoiDNA_201062_FD_185810 | JGI IMG/M metagenome (GOLD analysis project Ga0209848, IMG submission 185810) | Permafrost soil microbial communities from the Arctic, to analyse light accelerated degradation of dissolved organic matter (DOM) -... | ecosystem: Environmental > Terrestrial > Soil >...
CCATCTGGTCGAACATGTTTTCCAGCTTCGCGGCTTGCTGCTTGGCCAGTTTCACGTCGCGGAACTTACCTTGACGGAACAGACCGATTTCACGCGCCTTGCGCTCGTCGGCCATGACCATGACTTCCTCGCCGGCTTGCGGCACTTCGGTCAGGCCCTGGATTTCGACCGGGATCGATGGACCGGCTTCGTTGATCGGCTTGCCGTTCTCGTCCAGCATGGCGCGCACGCGGCCATACGAGGAGCCGGCCAGGATCACGTCGCCGCGTTTCAGCGTGCCGGACTGCACCAGGATCGTCGCGACCGGGCCCTTGCCCTTGTCCAGACGGCCTTCGACCACCAGGCCACGGGCCGGCGCGTCGATCGGCGCTTTCAGTTCCAGCACTTCGGCTTGCAGCAGCACTTGCTCCAGCAGCGCGTCGATACCGGCACCGGTCTTGGCCGACACCGGTACGAATGGCGATTCGCCACCGTATTCTTCCGGCACCACTTGTTCGGCGACCAGTTCCTGCGTCACGCGGTCGACGTTGCCGCCCGGTTTATCGATCTTGTTGATCGCGACAACCAGCGGCACGCCGGCCGCTTTCGCGTGGGCGATCGCTTCCTTGGTTTGCGGCATCACGCCATCGTCCGCCGCCACGACCAGAATAACGATGTCGGTGGCTTTGGCGCCGCGGGCACGCATGGCCGTAAAGGCTTCGTGACCCGGCGTATCGAGGAAGGTAATGGTACCGCGCGGCGTTTCGACGTGGTAAGCGCCGATGTGCTGCGTGATCCCGCCCGCTTCGCCGGACGCCACTTTGGCGCGACGAATATAGTCCAGCAGCGAGGTCTTACCATGGTCGACGTGACCCATGACGGTGACCACCGGTGCGCGCGGCTTCGATTCGAAGTGAGCGTGCTCACCCTGGTCGGCCAGCAGCGCTTCCGGATCGTCCTGTTCGGCGGCGTAGGCTTTGTGGCCCATCTCCTCGACCAGGATCATCGCGGTTTCCTGATCCAGCACCTGGTTGATGGTGCACATCTGGCCCAGTTTCATCAGTTGCTTGATGACTTCGGAAGCCTTGACGGACATCTTGTGCGCCAGCTCGGCCACGGTGATGGTTTCCGGCACGTAGACGTCTTTGATGACGGCTTCGGTCGGCGCCTGGAAATTGGTTTCGCGATCATCCGTGTGCGAACCGCGACGGCCGCCACTGGACTTGCCGCCACTGCGCCAGCCGTCACGGCCGCCGCTGTTGCCGCCGCGACCTTTGTTGGCCGGGCTGCCGCCTGGGGCGCCGCGTTTTTTCGCGTCATCCGACCAGGTCGACGAGACATTGGCCGATTTGATCGACTTCTTGTCGGCGGTGACCGGTTTTTTATCGTCTTTTTTCTCGCCCGGCTTTTTATCGGCCGGTTTGTGCAGCGTGCCTTCCGGCGCCTTCGGTTTGACGGCGACGACTGGCGCGACCGGCTCGGGAGCCTTGATCGCGCGGCGCGGCGCATTCATCATGGCCTTGATCTGGGCGACTTCATCGGCCACGGCCTTGCGGGCGCGGTCGGTGGCTTCGGCCTTTTCAGCGGCTTCCTTGGCGGCGGCGGCGGCTTTTTTCTTGGCTTCCTCGGCGGCGGCTTTTTTCTTTTCCTCGGCGGCGCTGTCGGCGGCCGGCTCGGCACCGGCGGCGACAGCGGTCGCTGCGGCGGCGGCCTTGCTGGCGGCTTTCTTGGCTTCGGCTTCGGCTTCCTTCTTCGCTTCGGCTTCGGCTTGCGCGGTGGCCTTGGCTTGCGCATCTTTCTCGGCGTCGAGCTTGGCCAGGTGCTCCTGCTTCTCGCGCAGGTCGGCTTCCTGACGGGCGATCAATTCAGCCTGCTTGCGGGCTTCCTCTTCGCGGCGGGCCGTTTCGGCCGGATCGATGACCGGTGCGGCCGGCGCGGCGGCGACCGGCGCAGGGGCGTCGTCGCGCTGCACGAAGGTGCGCACTTTCTTGACGGCGACCTGGATCGTGCGCGACTTGCCCGTAGCGTCGGCCTGCTTGATCTCGGTGGTTTCCTTGCGCGTCAGCGTGATTTTTTTCTTTTCGGTGTCCGTCGCTGCGCCGTGGGTGCGGCGCAGGTGATCCAAAAGCTTATCCTTATCATCTTTCGACAATGGATCTGACGTCGAACTTTTTTCGACGCCGGCAGAACGCAGCTGCGTCAGCAGCAAGTCTGCAGGCATCTTCAGTTCGGTGGCAAATTGGGCTACGTTGTTACTCGCCATTCAGTCCTCTTTTCTATGTGTCGCGGAGATGATAAAGATACTCAAATTAAGCCTTTGCGGATTCGGTAAGACTCCACGCCTTGGCTTGCAAGCCCTTGGCGCGATCGTCGTACTTTGAGTCGACCAATTTCATCTCATCATCGGTCACATCTTCAAATTCACTCTTAATCAGTTCACGTGCGCGGTCGGCCGACAGGGCCAGAATCGCGCCGAATTCGTCGTAAGCCAGCGCGGCAAATGCCGCCACCGTCTTGATGCCGGACAGGCCCAGCTTGCCCGCGGTGACGCGGTCCATGCCTTCCAGGCCAACCAGCGCCTCGTCCATGCCTTCCAGTCCTTCTTCCGAGGCGATCGCCTCGGTGACCAGCGCATCACGGGCGCGGGTACGCAGCTCGTTGACGGTGTCTTCGTCGAAGGAGTCGATCTCCAGCATTTCGGAAATCGGCACGTAGGCGATTTCTTCCAGGCTGGCGAAACCTTCTTCGACGAGGATGTCGGCCACTTCCTGGTCGACATCCAATTTTTCCATAAACAGCGCGCGCACGGCGGCCGTTTCCTGGGCTGCCTTGTCGGCCGATTCCTCGGCCGTCATGATATTGATCTTCCAGCCGGTCAGGTCGGACGCCAGGCGCACGTTCTGGCCGGAGCGGCCGATGGCGATGGCCAGGTTTTCCTCGTCGACGACGACGTCCATGGCGTGCTTCTCTTCATCGACCATGATCGACGAGACGTTGGCCGGAGCCAGCGCGCCGATGACGAACTGGGCCGGATCTTCCGACCACAGCACGATGTCGACGCGTTCGCCGCCGAGCTCGCCGGTGACGGCCTGCACGCGCGAACCGCGCATGCCGACGCAGGTGCCGATCGGGTCGATGCGCTTGTCGGCCGTGTAGACGGCGATCTTGGCGCGCACGCCGGCATCGCGGGCGGCCGATTTAATTTCCAGCATGCCCTGCTCGATTTCCGGCACTTCCAGCTCGAACAGCTTCATGATGAAGTCCGGCGCGGTGCGCGACAGAATCACTTGCGGGCCGCGCATATTGCGGTCGATGCGCAGGATGAAGGCGCGGACGCGGTCGCCGATACGCAGATTCTCTTTCGGGATCATCTGGTCGCGCGGCAGACGGGCTTCGATCTTGCCGGACTCGACAATCGCGTCGCCGCGTTCCATGCGCTTGATGGTGCCGGTGACGAGCGAGTCGCCGCGTTCCAGGAAGTCGACCAGGATCTGCTCGCGCTCGGCGTCGCGGACGCGTTGCAGCACGACTTGCTTGGTGTCTTGCGCGAAGCGGCGGCCGAACTCGACGGACTCGATAGGCTCTTCGATGTGGTCGTCGACTTCGATGTCGGAAATCTGTTCCTTCGCTTCGAAGTGGAGGATTTCCTGGTCCGGCAGTTGCAGGCCGGCTTCGTCGGGCACCACATGCCAGCGGCGGAAGGACTCGAATTCGCCCGACTCGCGGTCGATCGACACGCGAATGTCGACTTCGCCCTCATAGCGCTTTTTCGTGGCTTGCGCCAAGGCGAATTCCAGCGCGCCGAAGACGACATCCTTGTCGACATTTTTTTCACGCGCCAGCGCGTCTACCAATAATAAAACTTCGCGACTCATGCTTTGCGTCCCTTAAAATCCACCTGCGGCACCAAGCGTGCCTTATCCACATCGGCGAGCGTAAACTCCAACAGCGCCGGACCATCTTTTCCTTCAAATTCCAACGACAAATTCTCGCCGTCGGGCTCCTGCAAAGTGCCCTCGAACGATTTACGATTGTTCGAATCCGGCATCGCCACGCGCAGCTTGACGATGACCTGATGGCCAGCGAAACGCACGAAGTCTTCCAGCTTGCGCACCGGCCGATCGAGGCCGGGCGACGAGATTTCGAGACGCTCGTAATTGACGTTCTCGACCGTCAGCACATGCGACAACTGGTGGCTGACCGTGGCGCAATCCTCGACCGTGATCGGGCCTTTTTCCTCGGCGTCGGCGGCGGTAAAATCGATGTAAACGCGCAGCAGTCCACGCTCGGCCCGTTCAACATCAACCAGCTCGTAGCCCAGACCGGCAACAGTTTTTTCAATTAGTTCCAGCGGCTGCAAGAAATTCTCCAAATCAAGGCCTGTTGCTCGACAGACCATGCAAAACGATTTACCAAAAAAAAAATGGGCATCTGCCCATCTTCTTGTATTCCTAGCCAGATGAAAGCATCGTCAGCGAACTTGTCCGCGAACTACTTTTTCCTAGGCTGCTCATTATAACCGCTAATTGGCTGCACCGCAATGCTGCACGGGCGGTGCAGACTGGCTTACAACAGTGCAAAAGCGGTTACATGAGCCTAAAAACGGGCAAAAACTCAGCCTTTGCGGCGACGCGGCATGCCATGGTCGATGGCGCCGCCACGCGGCGGCTGGCCGCGGCGCGGACCGGCAGCATTACCGAAACCAAAAGTCGTTTGCAGCGGATCGGGCTGGCGCGGACGCTGTGGTCCCTTGCCGCCCGGCTGGCCCTGCCCCTGGCCTTGGCCGGCACCCTGGCCGCGCCCCTGGCCTTGCGGACGCGGCTGGCCGTCGAAGGCGGTATTGCTCGGACGACCGCCGCCGTAGCCGGCCGGACCTTGGGGACGACCGCCGGGACGGGCCGAACCCTGTCCAGCACCACCCGGACGACCCATGCCCTGGCCGGCGCCGCCTGGACGCCCCTGGCCCTGATACTGGCCGGCCGGACGACCCATGCCGCGCGGCGCCTTCGGGAAGGGATCGGCGTTCTTGTTGCTGACGTCGGCGCGATTGCCGTTCGGCTCGTCCCGACCTTCGTAGTCATCGTCGTAATCGCGGTCGTTGCTGCGGCCAGGTTTCTGGCCTTTGCTCGGCGCACGGGTTTCGGCTGGCGCTTTTTTCTCGATGCCGTACACGGTCATGAACTCGCGCACGGCGTTTTCTTCCAACTCTTCCCAGCGACCGCGCTTCAGGTTGCTTGGCAAGGTCATCGCGCCGTAGCGGGTACGGATCAGGCGCGACACGGTCAGGCCGATGGCCTCGAACATGCGGCGCACCTCGCGGTTGCGGCCTTCGCCAATGACCACGCGATACCACTTGTTGATGCCTTCGCCGCCGCCGTCGGCGATCTTGGAGAAGTTCGCCAGGCCGTCGTCGAGCTCGACGCCGGCCAGCAGCTTCTGGCGCATACCCTCTTCCAGCTCGCCCAGCGTGCGCACCGCGTATTCGCGGTCGATGCCGTAGCGCGGGTGCATCAGCCGGTTGGCCAGGTCGCCGGAGGTGGTGAACAGCAGCAAACCTTCGGTGTTGAAGTCGAGGCGGCCGACGGCCAGCCATTTGCCGGCCTTCATCGTCGGCAGGCGGTCGAACACCGATGGACGGCCGTCCGGGTCGTCATTGCTGACGATTTCGCCGGCCGGCTTATGGTAGACCAGCACGCGCGGCGGCTTCTTGCTGACGCGGCGCTGGATCAATTTACCGTTGATGCGGACGTGGTCGGTCGGCAGGATGCGCTGGCCGATGTGGGCCGGCTCGCCGTTGACGGAGACGCGGCCGGCGACGATCAGCTCTTCCATGTCGCGGCGCGAACCGAGGCCGGCCTCGGCCAGCACCTTGTGCAGCTTCGGCGCGTCGTCGTCCGAGGTCAGGTCGCGGCGCACGGCGGATTTGGCCAGCACGCGACCCTTGCCCGGCTCGTCGCTGTCGAAAGCGTCCGAGGTGACGAAGGAAAACACCGCGTCGGCGTCGTCGGCCTTGGGCGCGCCGCCACGTTGCTGCTGCGGCTTGCCGCCCTTGCCTTTCGGCTGGCCCGGCTTGTTCTTGCCATGCGCTTCGTTGCGCGGACCGCGCTCGTGGCGTGGCTTGGCGTCTTTCGGCCAGCTGCCATCGGCTTCGGCGGCGGCTGCACCAGCCTCGCCTTCAACGACGGCCAATGGTTCGGGACGCGGCATCGCCGCCTGGCGGGCGGCGCGCTGTTCGCGCATCTGGCGCGGGCCGCGCGGCGGACGCGGGCCACGCTCGGCGCGCTCAGCGACTTCGCCGGTGGCGGCAGGAGCGGCGGACGCTACAACTGCCTGGACTGGCGCGGACGCGGCAACCGCCACCGGCGCGGCGTCGACGGCCGGTGCGGCCTTGGCGGCCGGCTTGGCGCGCGGCTTTTTCACTGGCGCGGCGGTGTCGGCCGATGCTGCGGCTGGCGCGGCGTCAACCGCGGTTTCGGCCTTGGGCTTGCGCTTCGGCTTGGCGGCCGGCGCGGCGCCGTCGACGGCGGCAACGGCCGCGTCGGCTTCGATCTGGGCTTTGGTGCGGCGCTTCGGCTTGGCGACCACTTCGGCGGCGATGTCGCCCTGGACTGTCTCTTTGGAATTAGGATTGTTCATTATTCGTTTCTTGGTTGTGCTCAGCGTCAACCGTTAAATCTGGCGCAGGGTCGTGAATATCATGTGTGGGCGCTTCATTTACTACCGAAGCATCGTGGCCGGCGTCCAGGCTAGCCTCGACGGCCCCTGCCTCGCTCTCCGCGCCAACTAGTTGCGCGGCGTCATGCGCCGCGAAATTCTGTTGCAGGGCCGCTTCCAGCGCTTCCATATCCGGACCGCCGCCCCGCACATCGCTGATTTGCTGCAAGGGCGGCAGCTGGGACAGCGAATTCAAGCCCAGGTCATCAAGGAACTGCTTGGTCGTGCCCAGCAAGGCCGGGCGGCCGACGACGTCGCGATAACCGATGGCATCAACCCAGCCACGGTCCTCCAACATCTTGATCGTCTGCGAATTGACGGCAACACCGCGTATCTCCTCGATATCGCCGCGCGTCACCGGTTGCCGGTAGGCGATGATGGCCAGCGTTTCCAGCGTCGCGCGCGAGTAGCGGCTCGGCTTTTCCGGGTTCAAACGGTCGAGGTACACTTTCATTTCCGGCCGGCTCTGGAAGCGCCAGCCCGTCGCCAGGCTGACCACTTCGACACCCTTGCCGGCCCAGTCGCCACGCAATTCTTCCAACAGCTGCTTGATGGTATCGGCGCCGACGCCGTCGCTGCGCGGCCGGCCCTGGTCGTCGACCTCGACAAACAGCTTTTTCAGGCTGTGTATCGACAAAGGCTCATGCGCGCATAGCAAGGCGGTTTCGAGGACTTGTTTAGCCTCAGCTGTATCCATAGCAATCTTGTGGTTGCATTTGCATGCAAGAGAAATCAATTTATTCAGTGAGGCGTATGGCCGGCATGATGGATGCCGCCTTGCTGGAGTACTCGCTGAAGCTGGTTTTTCCGACGCCCAGGCCGATTGCGCCGAGCGGGAGTGGTACAGGTGGAGAGAAATGCCACCGACGGCCTGCAGAGAACACAGCGACCGTTGATTTCAATGCGAAACGCTTTCCTGGCGTAGCGTTTTCGGGCGAAAATCGACACGCACAAACTGGAACGATCAAAGCCGTTTCATCCAACACAGCGAATTGTACCTGATAAAAAGGCGAATAGCGCATTTCGCTGCGCGGATATGTCACTGAACTTACGCCTTGGCAAGTTTTTCCGCCAAAATTGCAGAAACACCAACAAAAGCTGGATACTCGGCCGTGACGACAAAGGTCGGCACTTGCGCCAGGTAATCCGAGAAGCGCCCCTTTTGTTCGAAGCGGGCGCGGAAGCCGGAATGGTCGAAGCGCGCGCCCAGTTTCGGCACGATGCCGCCGCCGATGTAGACGCCGCCCTGAGCGCCCAGCGTGATGGCGACGTTGGAGGCGACCGTGGCCAGCATGCAGCAGAAGGTTTCGATAACGTCGTCGCACAGCTGGCTCTCGCCGGCCAGCGCGCGACGCGTGATTTCCGGCGCGGCGATGGCCTCGGCCGGCGCGCCGCTGTGTTCGGCCAACGCGCGGTAGATCAGTTCGATGCCGGCGCCGGACAGCATGCGCTCGGCCGACACGTGGTCGAATTCGCGCCAGGCAAAGCGCAGCACGGCCACTTCGGTTTCGTTGGCGGGCGAAAAGCTGACGTGACCGCCTTCGCTCAACAGCGCGGTCCAGCCCTTATCCGACGGGATCAGGCCGGACACGCCCAGGCCGGTGCCGGCGCCGACCAGTCCGATGACGCTGCCGGCCACGGCCGCGCCGCCGCCGACCTGGTGCTTCTGCGTCGCCGACAACAGCGGCAGCGAGCGCGCCAGCGCCGTGAAATCGTTGACCACGGCCAGCGTCTCGAAGCCGCACTCGCTGCGCAGCGCCTCGATCGAAAAAGCCCAGTGGTGGTTGGTCATGCGCACGAAATCGCTGGTGACCGGATTGGCGATGGCGATGGCGCCATGGCGGATATTGCCGATGCCGGCGCCGGCCACCGTCGGCGAAGCCAGGTAGGCCAGCAACGCGGCGGCCAGCGACGGATAGTCGGCGCAAGGCAGCACTTCGATCATGTCGATCTGTCCCGGCGCAAGTTCCAGCGCGAAGCGCGCGTTGGTGCCGCCCACGTCGGCCAGCAAGTGCGGGCCTTCGGCGTAAGCGGAGTGGAGGATGTGTGGCGCGGGGGAGGACATGACGGTCATGGTCTAAATAGGATGGTGAGGGCTAAGCTTAATGGATTTATTGGCTTAGGCGCAAGTCCAGTTGGTAGTTTTAGTACACAGAACACAGTTTCAGGACATAAACTTACGTTTCGCAATATTTCCTCGGTAGTATGACTACCTAGCGACATCATACTCGGCCGATGCGCAAGACAGCCCATCTGATATCTGCGTCAGATCAAGGTCCGGTCGTGGGAAATCCACACCATGGCATGACCATGCGCGAGCTTTTAAATTCACTCACGGGAATTGCTTGCACCGTCATTGCGGCGCATGCCGGCGCGCAAGCATTGCCGACGGCTTTCGAAGCTTACCCGATCAAACAGCAATATTCCGCAGCGACTGCTAAGCTGGTCCTCACCAATAAACAGGATCATGAGTTTCAAAGCCAGCTGCGGCGCGCGATCAAACAGCGACCGAATTTTGCCGGGCACTATATATTGACGAGCTTCGGCTGTGGTGCCTCGTGCGTAATGGCCGCGATCATCGACGCGACAAACGGCCGCGTGAAGTGGTTGCCATTCACTGTATGTTGCTGGGATGGTGACGCCGCGCCGATCGACTTTCGGCGCGACAGCGCCTTGATCGTGATCCGCGGCATGCGCAATGAGCAGGGTTTGGGGACTTTCTACTATACCTATCGGCAGGGACGCTTGCAGCTTATTGCTGAACGCCCTGAGTAAGTTCCTCGACGGGCAATACCGTCACGGCCGGGGCAAACGCGGCGTTCCACGCGTCGAGGCCGCCGTGCAGCGGCTTGGCGCGCTTGTAGCCGTGCGTGTGCAGTTCCTTGGCGACGTGGGCGGCCGAGACGTCGTTCGGGCAGCTGCAATAGACGATGATGTGGCGGTCCTTGGGCAGCGCGGCGATCGCCGGGATAGGCTCGCCGCCGTTGAACAGCAGCGCGCCCGGTATCGCCGGCTCCAGCAATTGCGCCGTCACGCTGCGCGCGTCGACCAGTACCGGATCGAGACCCTGGTCTATCAGCTTTTGCAACTCCTCCACCGTGATGCGGTCGACCTGCACCGACTGATGGAAACGCTTGCGCTCGACATATTTGAACGACACGAACATCAGCAGCAACACGCCGAGCACGATCAGCGCCGTGGTGCCCATGGTGCTGAGGATGTCGAGCACCTGGTCGATGCTGGTGTGGAAGAAGGAGCCGATGCCGATGCCGACGCCGCTCCACAACAGTCCGCCGAGGATGCTGAAACCGAGGAAGCGGCCGTTGCTGGTGCCCATGGCGCCGGCCAGCGGTGGCGCGATGGTGTTGAAGCCGGGGATGAACTTGGCCACGACCAGCGCTTTCGGCCCCCAGCGGTTGAAGTTGTCTTCGGTCTGGCTGACGCAATAATCGGGCGACAGCGAAATGCGGCACAGCAGCTTGAGGATGCGCTTGCCGTAATACCGCCCGGCGCGGAACCAGAAATAATCGCTGATCAGGCAGGCGACCATGCTGACGACGAGCACCGACAACCAGCTGGTGTCGCCGTCGACCGACAGCGCGCCGGCCACGATCAGCAGCGGGAACGCGGGGATGGGCAAGCCGATCTGCTCGACCAGTACGACGGCGAACACGATCAGCACGCCGTATTGTTGTAGCAGTAGTATTAAGTTCGCCATACAGATATCTTATCTCAAAAACCGCATGTGGGCGGCGCGGGCTTGCGTCACCGTCTTAAAGTGGCACGCCGCGCGGGATGGCCGACAACAAGGTGCGCGTGTACGGGTGCGAGGGATGGCGGTAGATATCGTCGGAATTGCCGATTTCCACCACTTGCCCTTGGTGCATCACCATCACCTGGTCGGCGATGTATTTCACCACCGACAGGTCGTGCGAAATGAAAATGTAGGACAGGCCGAATTCGTCCTGCAAATCCTGCAACAGATTCAGCACCTGCGCCTGCACCGACACGTCCAGCGCCGACACCGACTCGTCGCAGACCAGTATCTCCGGTTTCATCGTCAGGCAGCGCGCGATGGCGATGCGTTGCCGCTGGCCGCCCGAGAACTCGTGCGGGTAGCGGTGAAACGCATGTGCGGGCAATCCGACTTTTTCCAATAGGGAATATGCGGCCGCCACGCGCCCGGCGTCGTCGGCGCCGATTTTGTGGATGCGCATCGGCTCCAGCAAGATCTGACCGACCGTGAAGCGCGGGTTCAGCGACGCGTAGGGATTCTGGAAAATGATCTGGATGCGGCGCTTGTAGGGCAGATATTCCCTGGCCGGCATGGCGAACAAGTCCTTGCCCTCGAACAGCGCGCTGCCGCCGGTGGCCTGGTGCAGCCGCAGCAAGGTCAGGCCGACCGTGGTCTTGCCGGAACCCGACTCGCCGACCACCCCCAGCGTCTTGCCGCGCGGCAGGGTGAACGACACATCCTTGACGGCCTGGAACTCGCGCTTGCCGAACAGGCCTTCGCGCAAATAAAAGCTTTTGCTCAGGTTTTGCACGACCAGCACGTTGTCGTCGTCGGCCGCGTAACCGCGCACGCGCTGGCGCGTATCCGCAACGGGAGCCTGGCGGCCGTCCAGATAGTCGGCGATGACGGGCAGGCGCCACGGCCGCGCGTCCAGCGGCGGACGGCAGTGCAGCAGCGCGCGGGTATAGGCGTCGCGCGGCTGGGTGAAGATCTGGTCGACCGGGCCGGCCTCGCGCACTTCGCCGTGGCGCATGACGATGACTGCGTCGGCGATCTCGCCGACCAGCCCAAGGTCGTGGGTGATGAACAGCACCGACATGCGGTGCTTCTTTTGCAGGCTGGCGAGCAGCTCCATGATCTGCTTCTGTATCGTCACGTCGAGCGCCGTGGTCGGCTCGTCGGCGATCAGCAGTTTGGGTTCGCAGGCGATGGCCATGGCGATCATCACGCGCTGCTGCTGGCCGCCCGACAGCTGGCTGGGATAGGCGTCTATCTTGCGCGCCGGGTCGGGGATGCCGACCTCGTCGAGCAGCGCCAGCGTGCGCGCCCTCGCCTGCCTGGCGTTCATGCCCATGTGCTGGCGCAGCACCTCGGCGATCTGATAGCCGACGGTGAACACGGGATTCAAGGACGACATCGGCTCCTGGAAAATCATCGCGACATCCTTGCCGCACAGCTCGCGCCGTTCGCGCGCAGGCAGTCCCAGCAACTCGCGCCCGCCGAACAGGATGCTGCTGGACGGGGCGATGATGCTGCTTTCCGGCGGCAACAAGCCCATCACGGCCAGCGAACTGACCGACTTGCCGCTGCCCGACTCGCCCACCAGCGCCACCGTCGCGTTGCGCGGCACGCTGAAGGACACGCCTTTAACGGCCTCGACGCTGGTGTGCTTGTCGATGCGGAAGCCGACGCGCAACTGGCGCACGTCCAACAGGATATCGTCGCTCATGGCCGCCTCATTTCACTTTGGGATCGAGCGCGTCGCGCAGCGCGTCGGTGAACAGCGAGAACGCCGTCACCAGCACCGCCATGGCGACCGAGGCGGCCGTCAGCTGCCACCATTTACCGAGTATCAGCTCGTTCTGCGACTCGTTCAGCATGCTGCCCCACGACACCACGCCGACCGGCACGCCGAAGCCGAGGAAGCTCAAGATCACTTCGGCCTTGATGAAGCCGACCACCAGGATGGACATCTGCACCAGCGCCACGTGGCTGACGTTGGGGAAGATGTGCGAGTACATGCGCCGCCAGTGCGAGGCGCCGATGGCGTCGGCCGCCATCACGTATTCGCGCGCCTTGTGCTTGATGTACTCGGCGCGCATCAGGCGGAACGGGCCGGTCCAGCCGGTCAGGCCGAGGATCAGCACGATGGTCGTCACGCCTTTTTGCTGCAGCACGGCGGCCACGGTCAAGATCATCAGCACCGATGGAATGGCCGTGAAAACGCTGTAAAACCAGTTGAAGAAGTCGTCGACCAGACCGCCGTAGTAACCGGCGTAGGCGCCGAACAGGGTACCCAGCACGACCGCCAGCAAAGCAGCGACCAGGCCGACGACGATCGAAGTTTCGCCGCCCTTGATGGTTTTTTTGAGGATGTCGTGGCCCCATTTGTCGGCGCCGAACGGCAGCGTTTGCAAGCGCGCACCGGCGGCGTGGTGGCCGGATTTGGCCAGGCCGGCGCGCAGCTTGGCCAGGTCGCCGGCCAGCGGGTCGCTTACGCCGTACATGTCGAGCGGCGCGTCGTCGGCGCCGGCCTGCGCTTTCAGGGCGGCGATGTCGTCGGCGATGGGATCGAAGACGTTAACCGGCGCCGGCGCCGGCGCCGCGCTGACAGCGGCGCCGCTGACCGGGCCGCGCTCGGCGTCCGATTGCGCGCCGACGAAACCCGGCGGCGCGTAGTTGACGCCGACTTCGTCCTCCCAGTCCGACACGATCAGGCCGCTGGCCGACAGCGCCACCATCAGCAAGGCCGCGACCACGACGGCCAGCGCCGCCATCGCCAGACGGTCGGCGCGTAGCCGGCGCCAGGCCAGCGCCCACAGGCCCGGAGAATGCGCGGCCGCATGCTGCGTCGGGGTATAGGGCATCGATGAAAACTGCGGTGCGCTCATATGTTTTTCTGCCCTCTATTTCAACGACACGCGCGGATCGACGGCCTGGTACAGCAAGTCGGTGAGCAGGTTGAACACCATCGTCGCGACCGCGACATACACGGTGATCGCCTTGATGACCGGGAAGTCGCTGCGTTCGACCGCCAAAATCACTTCGCGGCCGATGCCGGGTATGCCGAAAAAACGCTCCAGCAAAAACGCGCCTATCAGCAGCGCCGGCAAGTTCGACATCACGTAGGTGATGATGGGAATAGCGGCGTTGCGCAGCACGTGGACCCACATGATGCGGCCTTCGCTCAAGCCCTTGGCCCGCGCGGTGCGCACATAATCCTGGCTGGCCTCGTCGAGCACGAAACTGCGGAACAAACGCAGCGTCGGCGCGATCGACACGGCCAGGCCGATCAGGATCGGCAGCGGCGCGTAACGCAGCAGATTCTCGCCGAAGCTGTCGCCCCAGCCCTGCACCGGGAACAGGCCCAGCTTGTAGGCCAGTCCGTACTGGAACACGATGATGTAGACCAGGATGCTGACCGACATGCCCACGGTGCAGGCGATCATCACCAGCCGGTCCGTCAGCGAACCGCGCACGAAGGAGATCGCCAGCGCCAGCGCGATGCCGAAGCAAGTCTCCAGTATCGTCAGCGGTATCAGCACCGTCAGCGACGGTCCGATGCGCGTGACGATGATGTGGGACACGGTCTCGCCGGTGGCCCAGCTCTGGCCGAAATCGAAGGTGGCGATCTGCTGGATGAAGATCCACAGCTGCACGTAATACGGCCGGTCGACGCCGAGCTGGTGGCGGATGTTGGCGATGTTGTCGGCGTTGGCCATCTTGCCGGCCAGGACGTAGGCCGGGTCGCCGCCGACCCAGTTGAACAGGATGAACACCAGCAGCACCACGCCCAGCATGGTCGGCACCATCTGCCACAGGCGACGCAAAATATAAGCGAGCATAGCGGCCTATTTGAGTGGGACCGGCGCGTGCGCGGCGCCGCGGTCGAGGTCTATATACTGCCACTCCTCGATCAGGATCGGATGTTTTTTGTAGCCCAGCACGGCCGGCTGCGCCAGCATGTTGCGGTAGCGCGTGTAGGCCATCAGCGCCACGCCGTTGACCTCCAGCTGGCGCGCCATCTTGTGGTACAGCGCGTCGCGCTCGGGGCCGGCCGGCATCTTGTGGCTGGCCTCGTACCAGCGGTCGTATTGCGCGTTCTTGTAGCAGGCGGTGTTGTTCTGGTAGACGTTGGGACCGTAGAACAGCTGCATGAAATTGTCGCCGTCGGGATAGTCGGCCAGCCACTGGTAGTTGCGCGTCTGCAGCTTGCACAGCGTTTCCGCCTGCAGGATGTCGGCGAAGGTCATGCGCTGGTTGTCCATGCGGATGGATAGCGAGTTATAAGTCTTGCGCCACATTTCACCGAGCAGCTCGCCGGCCGCCTCGTTGCGCGATGCATAGTGGATCAGCAGCGGCTTGCCGTCGGGCTGGGTGCGCCAGCCGTCGGCACCCTTGCGGTAGCCGAACTTGTCGAGCAGCTTGTTGGCCAGCAGCGGATCGTATTTCAGCAGGCTGCGGTAGTGCGGGTCGTGGCCGACCACGCCGGGCGGGATAGGATAGTCGAGCCGCTGCGCCTCGCCGTTCAGCACCAGCTGGATTTCCTCGTCGATGTTGTGGGCCATGGCGATGGCGCGGCGCAGCGCGATGTGTTCCTTGCTCATGCCGCCGAGCACCGGGTCCAGCATATTCCAATAATAATAGGTCAGGTCCGGGTCAACGATGCGCGACAGCTGGATGCCGCGCGCGGCCAGCTCGGGCCGCAGCTTGCCGTTCAACAGCGCCTTGGGCGCCAGCGGGCCGTCGAGCCAGAACAGGTCGGCGCCGCCGCTGGTGAAGGACAGCCAGCGCGACTGGTCCTCCAGCTGCACGGTGATTTCGATGCGGCCGATCTGCGGAATTTTCTTGCCCCGCATCTGGCGCACGATGCGCTGGTCGTCCGGGTCGTCGCCGGGCTGGAAGTTCCACACGGCCGGCAGATGCCGCTTGTTCTCGTCGAGCACGATGCGGCTGCCGCGCACCCACTCGGCTAGCTGGTAATAGCCGGTGCCGACCGGATTCGACGCGACCTCGCCCTTGCTGTCGCCATAGGCCTCGACCACCTCGCGCGCCACGGCCGACAGCGGGTCGTAGGCCAGGATCATGCCGAGGTTGAAGTCCGGATTGTTCAGGTGGATGCGCAGCGTGTACGGGTCGAGCACTTCCAGGCCGGCGACCGGCTTGTCGTAGTCGAACTTGCCGCTGCGCTTGGCCTCCTTGGCCAGGTCGTCGAGACCGATCACTTTGCCTTCGAGCAGCCAGGTGTTGGGCGAGGCCAGCTTGGGGTCGAACAGCCGCTTCCACGAATAGACGTAGTCGGCCACGGTCAGCTCGCGGCGCTTGCCCTTGAAGGCCGGGTCCGGCGTGAAATACTGGCCGTGCGCCAGATGGATCAGATAGGTCTTGCCGTCGGCCGACACCTCCGGCAAGGCGGCGGCCGTCTGCGGCGCCAGCTTGACGGGGCGGGCCAGGTAATCGTAGGTATAGAGCCGC
>Ga0209848_1000481_pt1 | contig 15881 bp, 16 predicted proteins | sample OrgsoiDNA_201062_FD_185810 | JGI IMG/M metagenome (GOLD analysis project Ga0209848, IMG submission 185810) | Permafrost soil microbial communities from the Arctic, to analyse light accelerated degradation of dissolved organic matter (DOM) -... | ecosystem: Environmental > Terrestrial > Soil >...
GCTTTTTGAGTGATTCCTGATCGGCATGTAACGGTCGGGCAAGGGCGACCTCGGTTTGTTTCGTCATGCGCATCCCGCTTTTGGAAATATCAGTTCAATCTACGTTGTTTAAGTTGCTATCGAAAGCATGGCTACGCAAAAACATATTTTCAGCGACTAATTCAGGACGATGGGTGAGGCTGACCTCATCGGGCGTACAGCGAACATCCGACCACAAGGACCGAATCGATGTCGGGCCGAGTCTGGCAGTACCAACAAATAATGGTTTTCTTCGCGCAGCTTGGTGCGAACTCAATGGCGCGTTGCCCGTTGTCGCTAGAGGGGAACGGTCCTAATAACAGAGCGATCTTCCTATCGCTATGTCAGATTAGTGCCCGGTGATGCAGCGACACGAAATACCGTGCAGTTCATCCTGAAAAAGAGACGTATCGTCCGCGTTTTCCCGTGTTGCCTTCCAACATATTGGCTAGTCTCGTAACGTCTGCGCTGTTAGCCCAATAGTCAATCTATGCAACAGCACACCTCCTTCGACTTGGAAATGTAACCGCATGCCCTGCAAGCCCATACTACGAATTTCCCCTTCCGACTTAGACAAGCTCATGAGTACCCTGGACGTTAGTTTTATCAAACTGGCGGAGTGCTTGGTGAGCCCCGGTTGGCGGCTGCTGTTGGCGGCCAGCGATGCGCCAGGCATGCATTATGTTGTGGCGGGCAGTGGGCAACTCTTCATCAGCGATCAAGCGCCCATAGCGCTGGTGCCGCATACCTTGATAATCATTCCGCCTCAGCACAGTTTCCGGATCGAAGTGCCGGGCGTCCACTGTGCCGGCGCCGGTCTGACGACGGTTGATGGACGCGGGCGTAGCTTCGCACCGGATGAACTGAGAAAATTTATAGCTGGTGAAGGAGCGCCCCAACTCATCATGATCTGCGGCTATTTCTGTGCCCGTTATGGTGCATCGATAGATTTGTTCGCAGCACTTTGCACGCCGATAGTCGAGCAGTTCGATGCCAGTGACCGCGTGGATCACAAGCTCAATGCCGCGCTGAGAGAACTGGTGGCCCAGGAAATCGGTGCCGGCACGATGAGTAAGGCCTTGCTCAAGCAAGTACTGGTGGTACTGCTGCGTCGCTCACTCAGCTCCGTAAATTTGTGGGTAGAGCGTTTCGCGGTCCTTAACGACCCGCATATTGCACGGGCGTTCGCCGATATGGTGGCGAGACCCAGTGCCGCGCATACAGTACAAAGCCTGGCGCAGATCGCGTGTTTAAGCCGGTCAGCCTTTATGGCCCGATTCACCAACCTGATTGGACGCGCGCCCATGGTCGCGCTACGTGAACTGCGTATGCGCCATGCCGCGCTCTTACTAGCCAACAACAGCGCATCGATCGGTCAAATCGCGCTCATGGCAGGTTACGCGAGCAGTAGCAGCTTTCAGCGCGCATTCCGCAAAGTATACGGTGGCGATCCGCTGGACTATCGGGCCGAGGCGCTACGGTCTTGCGCTGAATAGATCTGGATGTCGCGTCCCAATTGGAAAAATATGAGGGACCTGGATGCACACGACGAAACGCACGACGCTAACGCTTGCGTTACTCAGCGCCGTAAACGTGCTCAGCGCGCACTATGCCCTTGCCGATGACGATGTCACGCCGACTCAGACTGTCGCAGTCACAGGCCACTACGATAACGCTGTCGGCACTTCGGATGCGGCCAGCCAGGGCACGATCACCTCGGACCTGGTTGCCAACCGGCCGGCCCTGCGCACCGGCGAATGCTCGAATTCGTTTCCGGCATGACCGTGCTACAGCATCACTACGACGGCTGACCACGACACGTGGAATTCTAACAAGCTTTGCTTGCTCGGATCCGCATTGCGCGGAAGCGAGCGAATTATACTATTTGGCACAGATTTAAATATCGAGCCATTTTAAGAAATTTTTAAATTCCATATTCCATTATAAAACAAGGACTTATGGTCGGGGTGAGAGGATTCGAACCTCCGGCCTCTGCGTCCCGAAGAATGCGGATTTAACACGGACACCGCATAAACACTGGCTCTTATGGTCGAGTACTACACTGCTGTACTACACTGACCGGCTGCCGCAAATGTAACAGTGCAGCAGCTGACAGTCGATCACTTCTTCACGAAGCCTTTGCGCAGCGCCCCGCTCATCACTTCGATCTGCGTGTCCAACTCGCCAGCCGATACAGCGGCTTTCAGCGTTTCCAGCGTCGGGATCAGGTCAGCTTGCGCGGTCAGCTCGATAGCCACTTTGCCCTTCGCCAATTCCAGGGGCTTGGTGCCGTATTTGACGACCAGACACAGCTTGCCGTTATCATCGGTGAACCACCAAGGTTTGACGCGCTTCGGCATTTCAACGCGCTTGCTCTCGCCGGACTCTTGATCCTTGACGGTGCGAATGCGCGTTGACGCGTACACGCCGCCGTCTCGCTGGGCTTGGGCGTAAGCGACCTGTTCGTTCAGTTTTGCGATCAGCATATCGCGGCGGCGTGCGATTGGCGATACAGGGGCTGGGCGTTTTGCAGTAACGATTTTCAAGCTGTTCAGCAGGGACATATTTGCCATCCATAGTAGTTGTTCACGGAAAGGATGGTGCTACAAAGTTGATAAAAAATCAACAAATTAAAAAAATTGCCAATATGTGACCATCTGGTATCTGAGTAGTCCGTTTGGGTAGCAATTTTTCACACAAAAAATGCGCTGTATTACATCTGCAACATCTGCGGTGTTGAGGAAACTCAAGATTCCCTCCTGACAGTGGCTTGCCTATCAGTTAAGAGTGTGCAACGATACACTATCCAATGAACGGCAGCAGAAAGAAAGGTACAACGATGCTCAAAATCGAGAACCAAGACTTGTTTAATAGTCATCTTCAGAACGGCATAAACTTGTTCTTGGGGGCTGGCTTCTCCACTCTAGCCCGTGGCACGTATAAAACAGTGCCTAAGTCGCTGCCTGTTGGTGATGGCCTGCGCAAAGAAATGCTTGAGCAATTTGAACGCGATCCGAATTCCAAACTTCAGCTTCCACAGCTATGCCAGATTATATCTGGTACTCACAGAGCGGCTTTCAACGATTTTTTAAGGACTCGTTTCACGGTCGTAGATTTTAATGATTTGTATAAAAATCTTGAGCGTCTAAATATCAAATCGATATTTACCACGAATATTGATGACTTGCCATTTAAGATTTTCTCTGACGGGCAGAAATATTATATTAATGACATATCTATTCGCGGTCCTTCGATTGATGGCGCAACAGCGATAGATTATATTGCGTTGCATGGATCTGTTATTCATGCACAGTCAGAAGTAATGGATTTCTCACCGGTGGAAATTTCATCTTCTTTTGAGCGAGATAAAGATAGATGGTATTCCTATCTGGGGCGTATTCAAAAGACTCCTACCCTTTATTGGGGATATAGCATGGCAGATGCTGGTGTCCTTCAGGCGCTTTCGAAAGATGCAAACAATAATCGAGATCGCGCACCTGCGTGGATCGTATTGCGCACAGAGGATGAGGAGGCGATCGAATATTATACAGCCTTGGGTTTTCAAATCATTGTTGGCGATACTGAAACGATCTTAAAATATTTTTCGCAACTTAAGATTGACAAAGTGCCAGGTGCAGCTAAACGTCTTTTGTCTAAGAGATTTAAGGAATATCTTTTGCCTGAGGTTCAATCGGTTCCAGTTAGGACTCTCACAGAGTTCTATCTCGGTGCGGAGCCGATTTGGTATGATATTTACTTGGGTAATCTTCACAAAACCAAATATTTTGGTCGTACGGAAAACTCTATAGCCGGCGGGAGAAATTGTATCCTAATTGGTGGAGCGATCACTGGCAAAACTACATTACTCAGACAATTGGCACGCGGTGTAGCAGAGCCTAAACAGGCGCTATATATCGCTGATATAACGCCAGAAAAAGCCAAGCTTTTATTGCGTGACGTCGATGCGGAAGGATCGAAGGTCGTTGCTTTTGTAGATAACGCGGCTGATTCTTGGGAAGCTATAAACATTTTGTCTAGTAGTAGCAATATCCAAATAATAGCGGCAGAACGAGATTATATTTTTGATAGTGTAGGCCATCGCTTCTCGCGGAAAACGTTTGAAGTTTTTGATGTCTCTGGATTAGCTGCTCTCGACGTTCAAGCTGTGCAAGATAAAATTCCCTCTGGTGTGCAAAGAATGTCACCGCAGCAATTCCTAGATGGCCTTAAGAGCGATCTGGACCCCACATTTTTCGAGGTACTAGATTCTTGCATATCAGGTCATTTGTTGACAGACAGGTTTATCGATGCGCTAAAAGAACTAAAACACACCTCGCCAATTAAGCACGATCTTTTGGTGCTGTCATGTTATCTTTATTCGTGCCGTATTCCGACATCCGTTGATGTGGCGTATGCGTATATCGGAAAAAGAGTTCCAAGTGTCACCGACGTATATACTGAACTCAATAACATTCCCACGCTTTTATCTCGGTATGAAGGCGGTCTAGCCGATTCTGATCAGGCATTTTTTGTACCTAGATCACGAAATGTTGCGGAAGCGGTCGTTCGACGGATTAGTCCCGCTGAACTACGTATATTACTGACGGATTTTCACACCAGTGTTTCCCCATCGCGAATAAGCCGTTATGACATTTTTCGTCGTATGGCCTACGATGCGAATCTTACTACACGAGCTTTCCCAGACTGGGAAGAGGGATTGGCATTTTATGAAAATTGCCGGGAAAGAGATAACTCGGCTTCTTTCCTCCAGCAGGGCGCAATTTATCTTTCTAGAAAGAAGCAATTTCCCCTTTCTTTTAAGTGGATTGATGATGCAATGATTAGGGCTGGCCGGAAAAGCGCTTCGGTTCGCAATACTTACGCTGTTGTGCTTTTTAATGCAAATTACGATAAGAGCAATCAGAACGTGATTGATACCTTAGATGAAAGTATGAATATTCTTCAAAAATGCTATAAGGACGACCTTAGAAAGGTCTATCACGCAAAAGTTTTTGCTGATCAGGCTGTTAAATATTCGTCAAAATTTCCGAAATCTCCTTCCTCAATAGATTATATTGATCAGGCAACTGTTTGGCTAAAGGCGGAACTTCAGCAGCGAGAAGGTGACCGTTCGATAAATCAATTGCTACGCGATTTGAAGACAGCGCGCAGGCCACTTGTTAAGCAAGATGCCAATATTTAGAGAAATGTAATAAAATTGCTAAATTCTTATATTCTAAACTAACCTATTGAATTTAAAGGTAATTACTTAGCATCGAATTTCCGTTGATTTACTAAACCAAAGGCTGCATCCTTGGACGCATTAAATTCTTTGGTTATCATATGTCACAAGCAAAAACGCTCTCCGAAAAAGAGCTTAAACGTGTTCTCGCTTTTATCTCGATAAAACGGCACGCTGCGAGAAATCGTGCCATGTTGCTTATGACACATTTATCTGGAATGCGCGTCGGCGAGGTCGCAGCGTTATTGGTCAAAGATGTGCTGTCGGACGACGGCTGCGTTAAGCCTGAAATTCGGTTGCTTCCAGAACAGACGAAAGGGAATCGAGCGAGGACAGTCTTTTTAAACGAACGCCTGCAAAAAGAAGTCACGACCTACCTTGCTACGCTTAAGCGGGTGCAAGCCGATATGCCTCTATTCTACACACAGAAGCGTCTGGCCTTTAGCGCCAATACGCTGTGCCAGCACTTCCACTTTCTCTACAAGGAAGCTGGGATTGAAGGTGCTAGCAGCCACTCAGGCCGCCGGACTTTCATAACAAATCTGGCCAGCAAGGGCGTCGGCGTGCGGGTGCTGATGGCTTTGGCAGGGCATCAAAATATCGCGACGACGCAGCGCTACATCGATGTGAACGACGAGATGCAGCGCGTCGCAGTGGAGCTTGCCTAGCGCTGCTGGTCACTAATCTTCCTTCATAAATAATGGCAGGAGGATTTACCATGCGATACCACGAAATAATTCAAAAGTGCAATGAGCACAACGCCAAGGCAGTAGCAGCTGTACCCAAGTTGGAAGAGCTGATTATTGATTCAGACTACGACCAGAGCGAAGATGCTACCGAAGTGATCATACGTTTGACATTAGGGCAGTACAAAGAAATTTTGGCTGAAATCGACGCAGAGAAATTGGCTAGGAAATAACTGCTTGCGATGGCGGCGAGATCGGAAACTACGTGACAGCGATGCGAATTGCTGTCACCGTGCATTGTATTTTAGGCAGCACTGAGTGGTCATCTGACTGATAGTGCCGTAGTGTGTTACGGTGTGGAAATTCCGAGTCTCGTTAGAGATGCTTTAAAGCGCCGCGTTAGTCGGCGAATCATCATGAATCAGCCCACTTCGCGATTCCGCCTGAACCTCTATCTGATACTCGCCACGATCGTCATGCATGGACTGATGATGTTGGCGAACGAGCTGTTCTTTATGAAGGCGGAATTCCTGCAAGGCATTGGGTGGATTTATCTGCCCGCTGGCACACGGCTATTGTGCACGCTTTTGTTCGGCAGACCCGGTGCGGTTGGCCTACTGATCACTGGCTGGTTCGCCTGCTACTGGTACTACTTCCCAGGCGATCCGCTGCGCGCTACGACTGGAGCGATTGCCGGTGCCATCGGCCCTTACGTGGTTTACCTGATAGCGCAGGAGCGGTTGGGGTTGCACGTTTCGTTGATAAATCTGACGCCTAAGCGATTGCTGCTTTGCGCTGTCGGCTGTTCGGTCGCCAGTCCATTGTTGCACCACATCTGGTTTGCCATGCATGGTGACGCACACTTAGTGAGTGGCTTCGCTGTGATGTTTATCGGTGACTTGGTAGGGACGTTGATCGTGGTGTACACGGCCAAGGGGGTGCTTACGCTCTTGCCACCGCCAGCGTATTCTCGCTGAGTAGTGATGGGTGTGCTAGAATTTGTAGCAGTAAAGATTGTCGGTTAAACCGACAACACCGGAGTAGTTTTAAACGACACTATGACCACCCCTAAACGCCCCGCCGATATCTACATGCGATTTCTACAATTGGCTGAAGCGCTGCGCGGTTTGCCGTCGCTGCCGGCGCTTGATCCGTTGGAAGAACGCATCCTTGCCATCGTCGCCCGGGCTGGTCAAGATGAGGAACGTCTGTCAGTGCGTGACATGATGGGCAAAAAGGAGTTGGGCGCGCCGGCTACCGTGCATACGCGCCTGACGTCAATGCGTGAAAAAGGCTGGATCATGCTGTCCGATACCGAAGACACGCGTCGCAAACAGATCGAACTTACGCAGGCTGCTCTCCTGCATTTCGATAAGCTTTCCAAGTGCCTACTGCAAGCTACAAACCTCACGTAAAAACATGCTGATTTAGTCTGGAATTTCCGCTAAACTGCTATAAATTTTATAGCGGTGCTTGGCTTTGGCGATATCCTGACGGTGTAGATCAGTGAGGTTTTGAGATGGCTGAAATTGACTTCGAGGCGATTTTGGATTCCGATGCGAGTGATGATGAAGCTCTTGCTTTTAGGAATTATATGCTGGCCTTGAGAGCACATAGGGCAAAAAAAGCGCTGATTTCTATGCAGAGTTTAGTCTCTACAACTGATGAGCTAACGCAACGAACACTGCCCGAAATGCAATGGGACGCTGGGCCAGCGTCGGAATTCCCACATCGGTAGTTGAAAGCCCCAGAGCGAGCTGCCATCGGCTGTACTAGCCCCGCCTAATGCTAGCAGGTCGCAGGTCGCGGGCGTTGTTGACCGTTCGACGATGTTGGGCGACGCGTGGTGCAGATAGGGCTGATACATTGCATGGCAGGTCGTTGAGCTTGGACTCGACTTGCCGATCACGAACTCCACCGTCCGCAGCAGTCTCAGGCGCGCACCTACTTCCCTTTCTTGAAATAATTTCCTCCAGCAACAGTTTTCGTGTAATCTGCTCTAAAATCTATATCGATACATAATTTGTATCGGTTTGATTCCAAAAACTTTAAAGGGGGTATTTATGAACAAGAAGAGTTTAGTTGCAATCATGACGGTCATGCTTGGCGCTGTAGCATGTGGCGGTGGAGGTAGTGGTGGTACTGCCCCGATTGTGCCGGTTGTTCCTGTTACTCCCGCTCCGACCGTCTCTCTTAGTATTGATCAATCGAAAGTCACTATTGGGCAATCGGCCAAGTTAACATGGTCGTCGACGAACGCCACGTCTTGCACAGCATCTGGATCGTGGAGCGGGCCACAGGCGATCTCTGGAACGTCACTGCAGACGCCCACAGCATCAGGTCCAGCGACGTACACGTTGACCTGTACTGGTGAGGGTGGATCTGATAGTCAAACGGCGACTTTGACGACCACCCCACCTGTTGCTACAGCCATGACCTATTCGCATTGCGCTACCAATACTAATAATCCTGGCGACACTAACGATACCTACGGCAACCTCATGCTGTCCAGCGACATCTGGAATGCGTCAGCAGCGACATCTTATTCCCAATGTATTAGCGCCACAATTGACTCAAAGCTCGGTGTCACTGCAGCGCAATTCGATTGGAATTTTGTGTCATCGAACATTCAGGTCAAGACATTTCCAAACATACAGTTCGGGCAACAGACGGGATTCCCGAACAACACCGATACGACAACTGTTCTGCCTGCATTGGTATCGACCATGTCAGATTTAAGCGTAACTGGCACTATCACGACTACTTGTGTAACAGGTACGTCTTGCTATTTCGACTCCGGGTTTGATGTCTTCTTTAGTAAGACCGCAACGCCAACAACGTGGCCGCCAAAATCCGAACTGATGATTCTAACGTCATACAATTTCTCGTACCCGCTAAGCGGGCTCGAAGGTGGCGCGACGATACCAACAGTGACTATAGACGGAACGGTATTTGACGTGGTGTCGTACGTTGTAACTCCACCGCCTCCGGCTGGAACAACGCCTACATCTTGGCCCATCATTCAATATTACGCAAAGACGCCTATTACGAAATTAAACCTAAAGATCAAGGATTTCGTAGCGGATGCGATCAGCCGTGGCGTAGTTCAACCGACTGATTACATCGATATGGTGCAAGTGGGAACGGAAGTGCAAAATGGCCAAGGTACTACATCGTTTACCAACTACAACATCCAATAGATAAAGGACTTCGCAGCATTAAACACCGCCTACGCCAATCGAAATTGTCGGGCAGTTTTTTTGGGGCGTGACAATGAGGAAATAAACTATTGCTGGTAATTTTTTCTCGGATAACAGATCAAAATGAAGGTTTGATCTGTTTCCTGATAATCGTTTATCGTACTTGCGTCAGGCCACGCCACCAGCTAACAAAACTGCCACCGTACTGTGCCTCGATTATATCCTTGGCAGTCCAGCTATTGCGGGCGTGAACTTGGACATCAATTGGCTTTTGCGTTCCGTTGATTCGAATAACTATCGTACCTTCATACACATCCATTTAATGCTCCTTTAATCGTTGGGGCCGCGAATGGTAAAACGGCCTGACGGATAGATCAACGTGCTGGATACGGTTTATGAAGCTGCTTAGTTGGGTAAGACCATGGATTGACGAGATCGTCACGCCTGCGTTTTTTCTGGCCTGGGCGACGCGTGCTACTGGCTGACCCTGTTTTTGCAGCCAGGCATCGATCTCATGTCGCCTGTGCTAAATGTAAGTGTCGGGTCGATTGACACTGTTGGCACTATGTGCCGGAGTAAACGCAGAATGGAAATGTTAAAAAACATCTTCTGCAGCCTAAGATGTATTGAATAATAAAATAGCAGAATGCCAGTGTCGGTCAACCGACACTGGCGTTTTTGCATTAAATGAAATATTTTATTAAGCCTCGTCTTGCGTTGGGAGATTATGATCTGCCGATGAATCCTTTTGTGCTAAGTCTTGTTCCAGATCAGTCTCGTCATTTGCTACTTTTTCGTCATTCTTTGTTCCGGTTACTGGTGCCGAAGTCTGCTCTATCAACCGCATAATATTGTACCGTCCCTTCTCGTGAAGAATACAGGTTGTATATTTTTTTCCATCAGCTAATTTCTTTAGTACTGAGAGAGCTTCTTGAGCGTTATCATCTGGAACTTCAGCCGTCTTTACCCATGTAGACAATGGTTTCGATTTTCGACCTTTTGGAGATAATTCTTTATCACTAGCTTCATCTTCGGTCGGTACTTTCCTCAGTATTTTTGAAAGAGTTCCATATCCCTTTACCCACGACTCGAAGGATTCTAGTGTGGCGCCCTCAGCGTACGCCAATTTTAAGATTTTTGCGTCGGCTGATGCTTGGCGGCGATCAGAATTTCGGAATAAACGCGAAAGTAGATGCCAGGGAGATGTACGTTTATCGGATTTGTTTAAGGAATTTTTTCCTAAATCTACACGGCATCGCACGGTAATAACTTTAATAAGTTTCTCACGCTCAACGTCATTTGCATCGTCGAAATAGGCACGATAAGTGCCTAGTATCATAGCCAGGCCAGGAATGGCAACATTGAATGCTTGCTGAGCGAACTCTTGTTTGCATTTTTGGCCGAATATGTAAATTTCGCTTAAGGCCAAACTGAATTCCAATTTCTTTTTCTTAAACTCTTCAAGTTGTGACTTTTTTGTCGTTTTATTTTCTGAATCGGTTTCTTTGGATTTTTCAGATTCTTTAGCTTGCGCGCAATCTAAATCTTCCGGATCTTCAATATCTTCGTCAGTTTTTTTCTCATCCGAAGTTTCATTTGAATTGTGTAAATCGATAAGTGGCGGTTCATCCAGAATAACTGTGTACAATGGTTTGTTTTTAATAACTTCATCGTTGGCTTGGCTAATAATTTCCACTATTTTTCCTCTTTTGTTTAAGCCTGCGGCTTCTGTGTCTAAAGTTCGTCAAGCTACTGCTCAACTGGAGTGCAATGTTAGATCGACTAACTGATATAATCTCTAACTACAATTTTTTTCTCATTTGAGTTAGTGTTTTTCATGCATGAGTAACGATAAAGAACGGGATCGACTGGCTCGTCTGATGCTGCTAAGCAAGCAGAAATATGGACTTTCTGTTCAGGCAGACTGGCGTTACGAGAGCTTTTTCATGTATTTGCAAATTAGCCCAAGCTACCGCCTTGCACACTTGCTTACGACCGGCGTCATCAAAGACTTGTCAGCGTATGGGAAGGTCGCGCAAGACTTTCCGCAGGTGCTAAAAAACTACGAAGCGTTTGGCGACGTGTGGCAAACCGACTTTTGGAGTTGGTGGGTGACGCGCGCTCAGTTTCAGTTTGGCCTACGGCATACGCCGAGGGTGCATAAAATTGCAACTTTGCAGCAAGGCGTTGATGTGCAGCAGCCTGATTTAGATGAAGCGCAAGCCTGTCTCGATCAGTATTTTTTCGCTGATCGACTAGCTGAAGGGAAGCCGGGCAGCCTAGTGGTTGCGCTTCCCTTAAATCTTGATCGCGCTACAGTTTTGCGTCAGGTGTCGAAGCTGATAGCGGAGGCGTCAATCACATCAGGATTAGCTACGAATGCTGGCCAGTTCAAATTTCTTGTGAACAAAGTCCGTCGACAGACACTCGATGAAGCGCGAAGGGTTGCATGGGCAAGGGCCGCTGCGCCGAAGGACCCTTTGTATATGATCGGAAATCGAGTTGGAATTGCAGCAGCTTATGTCACTGAAGAAGGGAAACGGCGGCCAAAAGACAATCGACGCGATTTGATGGTAATTGTAACTAGTCGGCATCTCAGTCGTGCGCTCGTATTTTCCGAAAATGCAGCGCGAGGAAAATTCCCATGCACTGATGATGTGGATGCGATGGCGTTCGATTTTCAAGGGCTTCGGTCTTCTATCATCATTCACCGGAAGTGGATTAAGTCGGAGCTTGCTCGGTTAAAAAGGACGTTATTTAGAAAGGATATTGTTGCTAAGCGAGAGGAATGACTTTCAATACAATAGGGTAAGATTAGATAATGGATTTTCTTTAATTACTGACATCTTAGTTTAATCTAATTAGCCATCAAGAAATGGTGTAGAGGATTTCGAAAGAAGATTTCGAAAAAATACTACCAATCGCAAATAATCGATTCGCAAAGAATCGTCAAGAATTCTGACCGAATCGTTGGTGGCTTGGTGAATTGAAAGAGGGTAGGTAATGTAAGTGAAGTAAATTTCGAACAGGTGATGCCTGTATTCTTTATTAGCTGCGATAAGACCAGAAGGGGCCAAGGTGACTTGGCCCTTTTCTTTTATATTGATCCTTTGATAGTGGCTTCGTACCATATAGGTTAAATATAAGAGTGCCGTTGGTCAGGCTCCGGGAGTTAATAATGAAGAACAACAAGAGCCGGAACGAATCCGGCCGATATACCCCCAATTTCAGTAATCCTCGTATCCGAAAGCGCGTTGCCAATGCCCTTGGTTGGGCTGCTGGTTGTGTTCGCTCAGAGCCGCGTGAAATGGCAAAGGGCTGGATCGACGCCAATTTAGGCCAGCAGCAGAACGCGCTGGGTGCATGGCTCAGGGCAAAGCTGTTGGTGTGCCGTGATAGCCGCTATTTCTTTGGCACTGATGCTAGCAAGTGCAAGGAATATTCACTAAATCAGGCGGGATGGGATGAGGTCAGCGGCATGCTGGTTGGTATCGAAGATGCCAACACTGCAGAAACCATGCACTGTGAGGGGGATGGCAAGAAATTACAGGGCATGGAGTTAGTTCATGCTTGGGTGCGCCAGAGCTACAAAGATGAGCTGGAAACAAAGCAGTTTCAGTACGAGGAGAAGGAGTGCGCCCGCCTTTGGCATCCACTCCAGAGCATGACTAAAGAGGCCAAGGCCCACATATGGAGACATGAAGGGTTGGGCTTCAACTATGACATTAAAGCTTGTGCGCCGACACTGATAATGCAGCATGCGCAGCACTTGGGATTTGATGAGTGGTTGGAAGGGATGAAAGAATTCCTGTCAGATCCCACTGCATTCCGCCTCCATGTGGCCCAAGTTGCAAGTTATGACTACACCGATTACAAGCAGGCGAAGAAAGTAAAGGCATTGATAAATGCGATGTTTTGCGGTGCAAAGTTGGGGGCAAATAAGGACTTCGCATTATTTCAACTATTGGACGGGAACCGCGAGGTCGTCAAGAAGCTCCAGAATGATGCCAAATTGATGCTGCTGAAGGACGATATTAGGCGCTGCTGGCGAGTAATTGAAACATCCATGACGACATTTAGAAATAAAAATGGCCGTAAGCTCGCGCTTAGTAGTAAGCAGAAATGGGGTCGATATTTCGATTTGGAGCGTAAAGTGCTAAATGCAGTTCGCGTCTACTTGGATAAAATCGGATTTAAGTACTTCCTCGAACATGATGGTTGGAGAACGGATAAAGAGGTCGATATAGAGGAGCTTCAAACATATGTGGAATCCCAGACTGGATTTAAAATTCAGATTGCTGCGGATTAGACATATCGGTGACGATTTATGTTGATTAAAAATCAACAATTTGTTCCAATGTGGAATGAAAATCAAACCGCAACAAATTGACTTACGGCAAGACGCTATACTCTATCAGGAGTACACCGAATATATAAGAACTGGCGCTACTAACATTCAAGCGTTAGTTCAGGTGGCTATTGCTAATGAGCTGGAGGCTGTAAGGGTGTTCGATGCATTGGCGCGTGCTGAACACCGTAATCTGCAGGGCGAAACCGGCGGAGAGTTATGACTTCGAAGTGATCGGAGTGACGAGATTCGGACAATACTATCGGGTATTGTCCGAGCAACACAAACCAGCGTCAGGCTAGCCCAAGTTCAGCGGCGCATTCTTCGCAGCCGGCAGGTCCATCACCAAGCTATTGCCTTGCACTTGAAGCTGAACATTGGCTTTGCTGCTATTGCCAATTTTCAGGCCCTTCCTTTTCTCACGCTTCGACTGAATGGCCTCGATGTTCATTTCACCGTTAAGCTTGCTGGCGTAGAAGCGTTCGATCATCTCCACAGAGGTCCGCGCATTGCGTGCCAGCGTCAGTACGTCGATCTTATCCCCTTCCAGAAGCCTGTGCATGATGCAGGTATGGCGCAGGCTGTAGATCGTGCGTTCCTCGCCGCGAGAACCGGTTTTGAAGCCCAGATCATCGAGCAGATAGTTGAATTGCTGCTGGAGACGACGCAGCGCCGTGTCGCGGTTGCTGTGCTCTGGCATAAAAACGTAATCGTCATGTTCAGCTTGCTCGGACCCAGCACGGTCAGCCTTCAGCTCCTCGTAAACGTGCACAGCCTGCTCCATTGTGACGATAGGATCGCTGTGCTTTTTGCTTTCCGGCAGCGACAGACGCAGATAGGTGTTATCGCCTCGGATGACCTCCACGTGCTTATGCTGCATGTTTTTGATGTCGGTTGGGCGGATAAAGCTGTTCGCGATGAATTCGATCATGCGCGGCAGTTCCGCCGTAAACGTCAAGTTGCGAATAACAGTGCCTTGCGCTTGGCCTGGCTTTGGCGCAGCGCGGATAACGTCCTCATGCCCGATGAATTGTTTAGCTCGTGCGAGAAGCGCAGCGTATTCCTTTGCATTGAACCAGCCGCGAGGTTCGTCTCGTTTTGGAATTTTGGGGAACTTCGGGATCGACTTGAGCAGGTCGCGATTTTGTGCATGATCGAGGATCTTCCGAATCAGGCCCAGATAGCGCTGGATTGACGAACCAGAAAGGCTTGCGCCGATCTTATCGACGAACTTTTGCAGACGGTCATAGTTGATATCTGCAATGTTCAGCTCACGAAACTCAGGCAGCACTTTGCCATCGAGGAAGTACTGATCGTTGCGATGGCATTCTGCGGACATTTCCTTGCGCATTACGCGAGCGGCCTGCGCCTGCATAAAGCTGCTGGCACAAGCATCAAAACGGGTGTTTTTGACGATGGCAACGCCGTTGTGCTTGTTGATCAGCAGCTTCTCGTAAAACGAAATCGCGGACTTGATAGCTTCGCGTTTATCCGTCTGGCTGGTGCTGCGTTTGATCGTGCTTTTGCCATCGAAGAACCGAACCTGCCAGAACGAACTGGCGGCCATGAGGTAGATCTTCAGTTTGTCCGGGTAGCCCTTGATGGATTCGAGCGTGTCAGGGATAGGTACGGTACGCGATGGATGCTGGGTAGGGGATTGCTTTGTAGACGACATTCTTGTTCTTATTGGTCTTGTGCTAGGTCTTGGCGCGCCGGAATGTAAGAATTCCCAAGCCTTGAACCTAACTGTTGTACTACACATGGTAGTGTAGTACTCGACCGTCTGCAATATATTTAAAACCCTTATAAAACAATGGCTTATGGTCGGGGTGAGAGGATTCGAACCTCCGGCCTCTGCGTCCCGAACGCAGCGCTCTACCGGGCTGAGCCACACCCCGACTTGTATGCTTATTACACCAGAATTTTGTGTGTTTTTCAATTGGCCTAGCGAATTCAGGACATTCTGAAAAGTTGTTGAAAGTAAATTTTCTGGGCGCGGTGATGATCTTAGGGGAAACGTTGCGGCGTATCGAGTGACACGCGGGGGCCACTGCAGGGTTAGAAGCACCTCGTTATACACAACTCAGCTTGCCAACATCCCCATTTCTCGTAGCGTCCTGATCGTCTGAACGGAGACATGGACATCGCTCAGCCCCTTCCAGATGGTCTTCACGCCCGGCTCTCCATCGCCTTTGCGGGCGAGGAAGCCGCCGACGCGCGCGATCATGCGCAGCACCTCATTCAAGCGCGGCGCGGGTGGGGGCACAGCCTTATTCAGCAAGTAGGCCGCCTTGATTTCGTCAGGGTCGAAGAACAGTTTCGCGTCCAGATCCGCGCAGGTACGTCCCATCCTCATCAGGTGCGCGATGCGCCAGGACACCACGAGA
>Ga0209848_1000492_pt1 | contig 15589 bp, 11 predicted proteins | sample OrgsoiDNA_201062_FD_185810 | JGI IMG/M metagenome (GOLD analysis project Ga0209848, IMG submission 185810) | Permafrost soil microbial communities from the Arctic, to analyse light accelerated degradation of dissolved organic matter (DOM) -... | ecosystem: Environmental > Terrestrial > Soil >...
CACGCTGCGGCGCGCGCGGTTGTACAACAGGATGGTGGCGCCGTTGCCGCAGTCATAGGTTTCGCGCGTCATGGTCTGCCAGCTGCCGTCGGCGCGGCGATAGTCGAAGGTGGTGGTCGAACTGGTGTCGCACCCGGGCATCGAGGTGATCTTGATCGGCGGCCGCTTGTTCAAGCACTCCATCGTCAACATGGGGCCGACGGCGCTGGAGGCGATCGCGCAGATTCGCGCCGATGTGTATTTCATGGGCGTGTGCAGCCTGCATCCGGAGAGCGGCATCAGCACCGGCGATTTCGACGAAGCCGGCATCAAGCGCGCCTTGAGCGAGGCGTCGCAGCGCACCGTGGTGCTGGCGTCGCCGGAAAAGCTGGCGACCGCGTCGCCCTACCAGATCATGCCGCTGTCGCGCGTCGACGCCATCGTCGTCAATCGCGGCGTGGACGGGGAGCTGATCGCGCCCTATCGCGACATGGGCATCGCCATCACGCTGGCCTGAAACTACAGCAGCAGCGACAAGGCGATGGTCCACATCACGACGGCGATCACGCCGTCCAGCACCTGCCAGGCCAGCGGCCGCGCGAACACCGGCGCCAGATAGCGCGCGCCCATACCGAGGCCACTGAACCAGACGATCGACGCCAGCATCGCGCCGATCGCGAAGTAGAACCGCCCGTTGCCCGGCTGCTGGCCGCCGATCGCGCCTAGCAGGATCACGGTATCGAGGTAGACATGCGGATTCAATAAACTGAACGCCAGCATGGCAGCGATCACCGCGCCGTAACTGGCGGCGCCCGCGCCGTCGCCGGCGACCAGCGCGGCCGGCTTCAGCGCCGAACGCGCAGCACGCAGACCGTAGACGAACAGGAACGCGGCACCGCCGATTTTCAGCCAGAGCAGCAGCATCGGCATCGCAACGATCAACTGACCCATGCCCGCCACGCCGGCCGCGATCAGCGCCACATCGCAGACGATGCAGATGGCGACGCAGGTCAGCACGAACTCGCGCTTCAAGGCCTGCCGCAGCAGGTAGGCGTTCTGCGAGCCGATGGCCACTATCAGACTGCCGCCTAGTCCCGCGCCCTTCAACAATGCCGTCGCATCCATCGCACCTCCTTAAAAGAAGCAAATGATAGACGCCGGTCGTAGATAAGTATAATTAATAATATTGGACAGACATTAGGAATTCTAATGAACGAGATGGACTATCGCGGCCTGGCGGCACTCGACGCCGTGGTCGATTACGGCAGCTTCGACAAGGCCGCCGACAAGCTGGCCATCACGCAATCGGCGGTGTCGCAGCGCATCCGCATCCTGGAAAACAGCTGCGGCGAAGTGCTGGTGGTGCGCAGCCAGCCGCCGCAGGCGACCGATGCCGGCCAGCGTCTGATCGCCCACTACCGCCAGGTCAAGCTGCTGGAAGCGGCGCTGAAGCGGCGCGCCGGGCCGCAGGACGACATCCCCGAAATCGCCATCGCCGCCAACGCCGACAGCGCCGCCACGTGGCTGCAGGAAGCCGTCGCGCCGCTGATGCTGTCGGGCGACTGCCTGCTCAACATCCGCCTCGACGACCAGGACCACACACTGAGCCAGCTGCGCGAAGGCCGCGTGTTCGCCTGCGTCACCAGCGAAAGCAGCCGCGTGCCCGGCACCACGGCCACGCCGCTGGGCACCATGCGCTATCTGTGCGTGGCCTCGCCGCGCTTCGCCAAGCGCTGGTTCGCCGACGGCTTCACGGCAGACGCGGTGCGCCGTGCACCGGCGCTGCTGTTCGACCGCAAGGACGCCATCCTGGAGCGCTACGTCACGCAAAAGCTGGGCCGCATCAAGCGCATACCGCACCACTCGCTATCGAGCTCCGATGGCTTCGTGCGCTTCATCGAGGCCGGACTGGCTTACGGGATGATCCCGGTGCAGCAGTGCGAAGCGGGCCTGAAGCGCGGCCGCCTGCTCGACCTGACGCCCAGCGATGGTCTCGACGTGGCGCTGATCTGGCACGCCTGGGACATCCAGACGCCGCTGACGCGCCGCCTGTCGGAACAGGTCATCGCAACGGCGCGCAAGTGGCTGCGGCAGCCGCCCGCCGCCGCTGACGGCGCGCGGCATTGACAACGGCGTGACAACGGCGCGGCAACGGCAGCCGCGAAACAACTTGATCCAGCGCCGCCGCACTGTCAAACTTGAAGCTGTTTATGTTGATCCCACGGCGACACACAATGAAAATCAGGGCGGAACACGGAACTTCGATCCGACGCAGCTGGGCCGCCGTGCTGATGCTGTTGTGGACCGCCTGCGCCGGCGCCGCTACCGTCGTCGTCTATCCGCTCACCGGCGCCGGCATCGACAGCCGCTACGACTACGATTGGGCGGTGTTGCGCACCGCGCTGCTCAAGACCGTTGCGCACTATGGCGCCTTCGAAATGCGCCAGTCGCAAACGACGATGTCGGCGCAGCGCGTGACGCAGGAGCTGGCCAACCAGCCCGGCCGCATCAACATCTTCGTGCGCGCCACCGATCCCGATCTTGAGCAGCAATTCCTGCCGATACGGCTGCCGGTCGATCGCGGCCTGCTCAGCTATCGTGTGTTCCTGGTGCGCGAGGCCGACCTGCCGCGCTTCGCCGCCGTACGCAGCATCGACGACCTGCGTCGTTTCCGCGTCGGCCAGGGCAAGGGCTGGATCGATGTCGATATCCTGAGGGCGGCGCAGTTCCAGGTGGTAGAAGGCAGCACCTATGACGGCCTGTTCGCGATGCTCGAGGCGAAGCGCTTCGACTTCTTTTCGCGCGCGGCCGACGAGGCGACCCGCGAATACGATGAGCGCCACACCAGCAATCCGACGATGGCCGTCGAATCGACGCTGCTGCTGCACTATCCGCTGCCACGCTACTTCTTCGTGCGGCGCGACGCCGAAGGCAAACTGCTGGCCGAACGCATCACGGCCGGCATGGAAATGATGATACGCGACGGCTCGCTCAACGAACTTTTCTACCGCTACAAAGGCGGCATCATCGAGCGCGCCAGCCTGAAACAGCGCCGCCTGCTGACGATCGCCAATCCCAGCCTGTCGCCGGAAACGCCGCTGTCGCGCAGCGAGTTGTGGTACGACCCGCTGCACGATAAATAAACCCGCCGCCGTTCGCACGGCGGCGCCGTGCCCTACTTCCAGATGGCCTGCAGCAGCTCGGCCAGATGGTAGCCGCCCTTGATCAGCTGGGTTTTCGCGGTGGCCGAACTAGGCACCGGATAGTTGTCCGGAATCGCCAGCGCCCACACGTTGTAGCTCTCGCCATTGCGGCCGGTCTGCTTGGCGATCTGACCGGGCGTCACGCCGGCGAAGGCCAGCTTGGACACCACCAGCGCATCGTCGGCCCATTGATACGGCCAGCCGATCGGATCACCCGTGTTCATCGCCACCTCAGGCTTGGTCGCGATGACCGCCTGCGCGAACTGCTGCGGCGTGCGCACGCCGGTGCGGCGGAAGGCGTAATCGACCACCGTGGTGTCCCAATACGAGTGGAATGGCTTGCTGGCCGATTTGGCGGGGACATAGGTGGCTGCTGGCTTGCTTTCATCGGCGGGCACCGGCAGCGGCGGCGGAATCAGCGGGGCGGCGGCGGCGTTCAACTTGGCGTCGTCGAGCAGCAGGTCGTTGCCGCCGCGCGTATCGAACATGCCGACGGAGTCGATCTGGCCCTGGCGGTCCGGCAGCACGAAGCCGCCGTCCTTGCCGATGTAGGCCGCGCCCACGTGCAGCGGCTGGTGGATGTCGCCGGTCAGGTGGACCACCAGCAGCAAGGCCTGGCGCTTGGTGAAGTGGTGCGGATTGGAGACGTCGTCGCCCTTGTCTTCCAGCACGGCGATGGCCTGCTTCAGCGTCTGCACGATGTCGTCGGTGGCGGTACCGACTTCGCCGTCGCGATAGTGCGCGTCCTGGTAGGGCACGTCGGTGTAGTGGTATTCGGAGTGCTTGGGATTGGCGGCGACGTAGTCCTTCATCTCCTGCGTTTGCGGGCCGCAGTAGCTGCCCTTGACGCAGTCGGCCCAGCTGGCGATACTTTCCAGGCTTTCGCCCGGCAGCAGCAAGGCATCAACATGCTGCTGCGCGTTGCTGCCCTTGATCAGCTGGTCGGCGATGGCGCCGACCGCGCGGTGGCCGTCATTGCCCCAGGCTGCGGCGTTGAGGGAGACGAAGGCGCCGCTGAGCGCCACGATGCATGCGAGTTTTTTCATTCTGGTTTGGCCTTGGCGGGTTTGGGGTAGTTCTTGTTGATGTCCAGGGGCTGCGCGTAAGGCGAGTCCCAGGTCTGTTCATGCAGGGCGGCGATACGCTGCGCCATTTTGTCGCTGCGCATCACCACCTCCAGGTTGCGCGACTTGTCCATATAGCCGCCGGTCCAGTTGCTGGTGCCGACCCACGCGACCTTGCCGTCGATGCTCATGGTCTTGCTGTGGATGACGCGCGCGAACGGAATGAAACCGGTCGACGCGGTCGGCAGCGTGACGACGCGGATCTCGACGTTCGGCAGCACGGCCAGGCTTTTCAGGTACACCAATTCCGGCGCTTCCAGGTTCCAGTTCGAGACCATCAGCTTGATCTTCACGCCGCGCGCGGCGGCGCTGCGCAAGGCATCGTCGATCACCGCGTAATAAGGACGCGTGCCGTTCGGGCCGTAGCTGAGCGGCGCGTAGTCCAGCAGCTGCACCCGCACTTCGCTTTGCGCGGCGGCCAGCAGGGCCGGCAAACCGCTTTCGGAATCGCCGACGCCGGCCGGGTTGTAGGCGTTCGGGCTGGCCAGCAGGAAGGCCTCCTGCGCGTAGTTGGCGCTGACGGTGGATTGGTTCAGCGGCGGCACTTTGAGACCCTGCGCGATCAGGGCCTGCGCCTGCCAGTCCTGGTCGAACACGGCCTGCACCTGGCCGGCGATTTTCGCGTCGCTGATGCGCAAGCCGGTTTCGTGGATGTGGCTCAGCGAGCGCCAGTCGAAATTCTGGCTGCCGACATAGGCGGTGGCGCCATCGATGACCATGTACTTGGCGTGCAGGATACCGTTGCCGGTCATGCCGCTGACGTTGATGACGCGCAGCTCCAGATTCGGGATCGCCTTCAGCTGCTCGATGGTGGCGGCGTCGGAGATGCGCACGCCCGACTGGTCGAGCAGGAAGCGGATATGCACGCCGCGCTTGCCGGCGGCCGTCAGATGCGCCATCACCAGCTCGAAGCTGCTGCCGGCCTGGCCGACGACGTAGTACTCGCCCAGCACGATCTGGCTGCGCGCGCTGTCGAACAATTCGCACCAGACGGTGGCCGGGTCGCGCAGGTCGCTGCTAGCCAGCGTGGTTTCCAGCGGCGCGGTCTGCACCAGTTCAAAACCGGGTATCGAGAACTCGGCGTGCGCCGGGCCGATAGCGGCCAGCAGTGCACATAAAAGTAGTTTGCGCATGAATCTCCTTATTGGGTGTCGGCGGCCGGTTCGTCGATCCGCTTGATGCGGCCCAGCGGCTGCTCGCTGCCGGCCGGCTTGCCGGCCTGCTCGCACGCGATCAGGTAGGCGCTCAGCATGTCGATGTCGCGCAGGCCGGTGTTGGCGCGGTTGCTGCCCTGCTTGAAGACCGGGAAGTAGTCGCCGCCTTCGCCGAGGAAGTTATTGGTGGCGACGCGGTAGCTGCTGTCGTCCACCAGCGGCGCGCCGTTCAGCGTGACACTCTCGGGCAGCACCTTGTGGCCGTCGGGCCGCGTCGCATCCCAGGCGTAGCTGAAGCCTTCGGACACTTGCAGCAGGCCGCGCGTCTCGCCGCGGCCTTCCACCCATTGCTCTTCCAGCAGCGCGCGGATCTGCGCGCCGGTCAGGTTCATCACCACCAGCGTGTTCGAGAACGGCAGTATCTTTTGCAGCTGGCCGATGGTGGCCGTGCGGTCCGGGTTCGCCTCCAGATCGCCGCGCACGCCGCCGCGATTCTGGAAAGCGATCTGCGCGCCGAAGGGACGGCCCGCCTTCAGCATGCCGTCGGCCACCAGGCCGCCGAGCGCCGATTCGATCGGCAGGTCCTTGCCGCGTTTGACCTTCACCACGGCCAGGTGCGCGATAGGCCGTGCCAGCGCGGCGTCGCTGCGCGCGCGCACGGTTTTCAGGTAGGCGTCCAGCTCCGGCGCCGGCGGATACTCGCCCGGCGTCATGATCACATTGCGCACGCTGATGTCGCGCACCGCATTGCTGGCGTTGTCGACGCTGAGCGTGATGCGGCCCAGCAGGTGGCCTTCTTTTTCGGACTGCGTGACGACCCGGCCGTCAACCTTGCACAGATAACCTTTGTGCGAGTGGCCGCTGATGACCAGGCGGATGGCCGGGTCGAGGCGCTTGACGATGTCGACGATGTCGCCGGTCAGGTGTTCGCAGTCCGGCTGGTCGAACTGGTCGACGGTGCGGCCGCCCTGGTGGATCAGCACCACGAACACGTTCACGCCCTGCTGGCGCAGTTCCGGCAGCACGCGGTTGATGGAGTCGGCTTCGTCGGCGAAGCGCAGCCCGGCGATGCCGGAGGCCAGCGACATGTCGGCCGTGTCCTTGAGCACCGCGCCGATGAAGGCGATCTTCACGCCGTGGACTTCCTGGATGCTATACGCCGGCAGGAAGGGTTTGTTGGTGACCATGTCGATCACGTTGGCGGCCAGGTAGCTGAATTGCGCGCCGCCGAAAGTGGGCTCCAGCTTGCAGGCCTTTTCCGGTCGCGTCGACGCGCAGCCGCCCTTTTGCTGGCGCAGCAGCTCTTGCCGGCCGCCGTCGAATTCGTGGTTGCCGACCGAGCTGACACGCAGGCCGAGGCGGTTCATCGCGCCTATCGTCGGCTCGTCGGCCCACATCGACGATATCGCCGGACTGCCGCCAACCAGATCGCCGGCGCCGACCAGCAGCAGTTGCGGGTCTTCCTTGCGCCACGCTTGCAGCGCCGCGCCCAGCGTGTCGATGCCGCCGGCGACGATGACGTGTTCCCGCTTGTCGCGGTCGGTGTAAGTGAAGTTGCTCGCCTCCAGATTGCCGTGGAAGTCGTTGATGGCGACGAGGTGGATGTCGGTGACGCCGGCTTGATGCGGCGTCGCGCAGGCGCCCAGTGTCAGCGCTGCGGCGATGGCGATGGCGCGCCGCCACTGCGGCCATGCAGATAGTGAGGATGTCATGGAAAACTCAACTCCGGGTTCAGGCGCCGCTCCGGAACGGCGGTGCCAGTCTTGAACGTCCCGCGCGCGAGGCGCTCAAGGCTGGCGGCTATTATAGGTAAAAAAGCCGGGTAAAAAAAACAGGCCCGAAGGCCTGTCTCTGTGCTGCGATCTGCTTCGTCAGGCTGCGCGACGCTGATGACACACGCCGCGCGAACCGGACTTAGAAGTCGACGCGCATCGTCGCCGACACCAGGCGCGGCGCACCCTGGTAGTAGTACACGGCGGCGGCCTTGATCAAGCCGTTGTAGTAGGCCAGCGCATTGGTGGCCTGGCTCGACGGGTTGTTGTACTGGCGGTTGGTCAGGTTCGACACGTTCAGCGTCAGCTTAGGATTCTTGAACGAACCCCAGCTTGGGAACTGGTAGCCGGCGTCCAGGTCGAAGGTGCTGTAACCAGCCACTTCCTGGTCGTTGGCCAGCGTCGCTTGCTGGTGGGCGGTGTACTTGCCCTTCAGGCGGACGTACCATGCGTCGGTTTCGTACGATGCGCTCAGGCCGGCTTTCCACTTAGGCGACAGAGGGAACTGGTTGCCTGCCGTTGGCAGGTAGAGCACGTTCTTGTTGGCGTCGAGGCCGGCAGGCAGGTTGCTTTCGATACGGGTCGACAGGTAGCCCAGCGAGCTGTACATCGACCAGCCGTTGATCGGCGTATTGCCCAGTTCGAACTCGGCGCCCTTGTTGCGCACGTTGCCGACGTTGGTCAACACGCTGGTCAGCGTGTTCGGATCGGTCGCCGTCGCCTGGCGGTTCTTGAAGAAGGTGTCGAACACGGTCGCCGAGGTGGTCAGGACCTTGCCCTGGTGACGGTAGCCGACGTCCAGATCCCACGACGTTTCCGGAACCACGGTCTTGGACACTTCGACCTGGCCGTTGACCAGGGTGACGTTGTTGCCCGACGGAGCGTAGGCGTAGTTGGCCGGCGCTTTCATGTTCTTGGCCAGGCTGGCGAAGATCTGGTCGTCGTTGGTGATGCGATAGCGCGCGCCCAACTGCGGCAGCACGGTCGACACTTCGCTGATCTCGCGGTAGGTGACACCCGACAGGGCGTACGTACCATCGTTGGCGTAGTTGGTGAAGTCGCGCTTGACGTGCGGGTCGCGCACGCCGACGTTGATCTTCAGCGCGTCGTCCATCAGCGAGATCGTGTCTTGCACGAAGGCCTGATAAGCGGTGCTGATGGTCAGCCAGTCGCGGCCTTCGTACGGCGTGCCGTCAGGACGCAGGATATTGCCATCACGTTCCCATGCGTCGGTCGGGTTGCCGTTATTGTCGACCAGCTCCAGCGGCTGGGTTTGACGGTGCTGGGCGCGCTCATACCAGACGCCGGCCAGGATCTGGTGGTCGCCGATGTTCTCGATGATCGACGTGGTGATACCAGGACGCTGGGTGCGGGTAACGGCGCCGCTGTAGGTCCAGACTTTATCCTTGGTGTCGCCGTCGCCGTTCAGGTCGACGCCCGCGGTCAGCTTGCCGGTGGCCGGATTCAGGAAGCCCGATTCCGACATCAGCTTCTGCTCGGCGCCGCCGGTGCCGTAGCCGTACCAGTAGTAAGGTACGACCTTGATGTCGGTGTTGTCGTTCAGGCGAAACTTGGCGGTGGCCGAGGCGATCACGTTCTCGAACGGATTGAGCGACAGCTTGTAGTAGGTACCCGCGACCTGGGTCGGATCGGACACGGCCGTGCCTGGCGACGGCGCGGCGTGGCCGGCGAAGGTGGTGCCGTAGTCGTAGTAATAACCGTAGGTCTTCTCGTCGCTCGGGCTGATCGACTGGATGTTGTTGTTGATGGCGTGGTTATACAGTATGGTGCCGTGGATATAGTTGAAACGGTCCCAGTCGTAGTTGAAGCCGATATCGACGTGGTCGCGGTCAGCCTTGCCCAAGCCCTTCCACTTGTTCGCCTCGGCGTGCGAGTACGACACGAAGACCTTGGCCTTGTCGTTCAGGAACTTGCCCGAATCCCAGCGCAGATAGGTTTTCCACAGGTTCAGCTGGCCGCCGGTCTGGGCCACGCGGAAGCGCTGCACGTCTTCCGGATCGCAGGTGGTGATGCCGAAGTTACCGCCGGTGGCGCCCACTTGCGGCGAGTCGACGTCGGTCGAACCCTGGGTCACGAATTCCGTGCAGGTGTTTTCTTCATCGACGAATTCTTGCGGATACACGGCGAAGCTACCCGAGTCGTTGACCGGCACGCCATTGATGGTGGCGCCGATCTGGTCGCTGTTGAAGCCGCGCAGGGTCAGGCCGCCACCGAACAGGCCGGTGCCGTCGTAGCTGTAGGTGTTCACGGAGGGCATCAGGGTCAGCGCATCGTAGGCATTGCCGGTCGGACGCTGCTTGGCCAGTTCCTCGGCGGTTACGGTGCTGCGTGCTTTAGGCACATCTTCCTGCACCATCAAGCCCATACCGACTTTTTTGCCGGTGATGGTGACCACTTCCCTGGCCGGCGCGGCGGGCGCGTCGGCGGTAGGAGCGGCCACTTGCGCGTCAGCAGGTGCGGCGGCCACGTCGGCGGCGGCGTCGGCGGCCATGGCCGGCAGACCCAGCCATGCCATCTGGCAGGCCAGAGCGATGACGCTCAGGCGCAGCTTCGGTTGTTTCGGAACAGCTTGCATTGAATACTCCCTAGTTTTTAATTGTGAATTCTTACGTGGCAAATAGCGATTTCGCCTACGACTGTTAGTTAGATTGGGACCATCGTTCCCGACGTCGCGGGAAAGTGTAAACGTTGTTTATTTCCTCAGCATGACATCTATATGACATCTTGATGACATGAGCAAATTGCAATGTCCATCGGGAGAAGAAAGTAAAAACTTACAAAATTGAATTGTTTCGGCTTCATTTCACTATGCATTAAGGCTATATGACATGACAAATTCGTTTTCCCTTGGGGATTTATACAAATCCAATATAAATCAATGGGAGCAGCGAAAAATTCACGGTCCGGTTGCGCTTTGTCATAGTGAGGCGGCACGGCCGACATTATAAAAGTCCCGCCGGCAACATGAATCAATTTCATAAAATATTGCTGAAAAGCACAGCTCAGGGCGAATTTCGTGTCGCATCATGGCGACACAAATGGTAAAAAAACCACAAAGCGTGCAAAGTCCAAGAACATGGACTTTAGAAAATTACAACACCGGCAGCATTGCGCTGCCGGGAGTTCAAGCACTTTTAGTGGTTCAGCGCCGATTTTTCCGACTTGGCGATATTGCCTTCAAACAAGGCAAATTTGACATCAAGTGCCTTCAACATGCGTTTTTTGTCATCGGCCGACAGGAAGGAATATTTAACACTGTTGTATGACAGCTTTTTGACCTCGGCATAATCGGGCTTGTAGCGGCTGGCGAACAGCACGTACTCTTCCGACAGATTATTGCGCGACACGCCGGCGTCGTCGGTGGCGATCACGAAGGGCACGCCATATTTGCGGTACAGCGTGACCGGGTGGTTCTGGCCTTCGATGCCGAGGATGAACTGGTTGCTGGTCAAATTGATTTCAACGGCGATGTCCTTGTCGCGCATTTCCTTCATGATGGCCAGCGCGTCCGTTTCATGCGCGATGTCGATGCCGTGGCCGATGCGCTTGGCGCCTGCTACCTCGACGGCGTCGCGGATGTGGAAGGTCAGGCCTTCCGGCGGCACCGTGCCCAGCGCCAGTTCGCCCGCGTGCAGCGCCAGGTTCACCTGCGGATATTTGGTCTTGAGGAATTTGAACATGCGCATCTGCATCGCATAATCGTGCATCGACACGGCCACGCTTTCCTGGCCAACGATATTGACGCCGACGATCTGCGGGCTTTGCATCGCCATCTCAAAGCTCGACAGCATCGATGAAAACACCAGCGACGGCGACAGGAAGCGCAGCACGAAACCCTGGTAGCGCATGCTGAACTGGGCGTCGTCGATGCCGGCGCTGGCCTCCTTCAGGTCGCCGATATAGCTGGCGATGCCTTTCTTGAAATCGGCATTCTGGTCCAGCTTGGCCAGGTACGCTTCCATCTGCGCATCGCTCAGGCCGGCGTAGGCTTGCTTGTCGAAAGCGTCGTCCTGCTGCATCGGCGACAGCTGGTAGATGGTTTCGATATAGCCGAGGTTTTCCTGGATGGCGCGCTGCTTCAGGCGCTCCAGGCCATCGTGGGCGTTGGTGGCCGAGACCGGGCCGAAGTAGCCGAAGGTGTCGAAGAACTGGCGGTCCGGCGGCGATTGCAGCGCGCCGTGGTTATAGAAATCCTTGTCCGACCAGCGTTGCAGCAGCGCCGCCAGCATGCCGTTGTCGTGCATGACCGAAGCGCCGGAGACGCAGGCAGCGCCGTCCGGCGCGTGCGTGGCGATCTGGTAGCTGGCCTTGTCGACGCAGTAGCCCTGCTTGTCGACCCAGTCCAGGTACTGTTCCGCGTACAGCGCGCCCGAATAATGGTGGTGCAGGTCGCCGCCCTTGGGCAGCATGGTCATGAACAGTGTCAGCTCGGCGCGCTTGGGTTCCGCGCCCGCCACCAGCGACGCGAAGTAGCGCTTGGTGATGTCCTCGTTGCTGGCGGCGTGGGCGACGCTGCTCGCCAGTGCCAGACCGACCATCAGGGCCGCGATTTTCTTTTGCATGGATATACTCGTTGTTGGTTTAAATGCGGGTCAGCGGTCAGCCCTCGCGCACATGCACGCAGCGGCCCGCTGAATAGGTGGCCGCCACCGCGCGGTCGTCACCCAGCAGCGCCAGCGCGAACAGCAGCTCTTCCAGGCTCTCGCGATGCGCCGTGCGCCGTTGCAGCAGCGGCGTGGCCTGCGGATCGAGCACGATGAAATCGGCTTCGGCGCCAAGCGCGAAACTGCCGATGGTGCCTTCGAGCTGCATGGCGCGCGCCGCGCCCAGCGTCGCCATATAAAACATGCGCAGGGCCGGCAGGTAACTGCCTTTCAGTCGCGCTACTTTATAGGCTTCATTCATCGTTTGCAACATCGAAAACGAGGTGCCGCCGCCCACGTCGGTGGCCAGCGACAGCAGCATGCGGGCGTCGTCGGCGCGCTCGAAGTCGAACAGGCCGCTGCCGAGGAACAGGTTGGAGGTCGGGCAGATCGCCGCCGCCGACTGCGTCTCGGCCATGCGCTGGCGGTCGCGCTCATCGAGCCAGATGCAGTGGCCGTACATGGCGCGCGGGCGCAGCATGCCGTAGCTGTCGTAGACGTCGATGTAGCTGCGCGAGCGCGGGAACAGCGACTTGACCCAGTTGCACTCGTCCTCGTTCTCGGCCACGTGGGTCTGCAAAAACGTGTCGGGATAGGCGCGCGCCAGTTCGCCGGCCAGCTGCAGCTGCTCCTCGGTGGAGGTCGGCGCGAAGCGCGGCGTGATCGCGTACAGCGCGCGGCCGCGCTTGTGCCAGCGCTGGATCAGCGCCTCGGTGTCGCGCGCGCCCGATTCGGCGCTGTCGCGTAAAAATTCGGGGCAGTTCCGGTCCATCATCACCTTGCCGGCCACCATGCGCAGATTGCGCTTTTCGCTCGCCGCAAAAAAAGCGTCGACCGATTCCGGATGCACGGTGCAGTAGACCATCGCCGTCGTGGTGCCGCAGCGGAGCAATTCATCGAGGAAGAATTCGGCCACGTCGCCGGCGTGTGCGGGATCGCTGAACTGGCGCTCCGTCGGGAAGGTGTAGCGCTCCAGCCAAGGCAGCAGGCCGGGCGCCGGCGAGGCGATCATGTCGGACTGCGGATAGTGGACGTGGGTGTCGATGAAGCCGGGCAGTATCAGCTTGCCGCTGTAGTCGTGCAGCGGCGTACCGGCCGGCAGCGTCGCGTGCAGCGTGGCGTAGTCGCCGGCCGCCTGCACCTTGCCGTCGGCGACGATCAGCAGGCCGTCCTCGTGCCAGTCGTGCGCGCTGGCGTCGAACGCGGGATCGGCGTGGAAGTGCAGCAAGCTGGCACGATAGGCTTGCAGGGAAGCTGTGGACATGGAACTCTTTCGATTACTGATGTTGGAACGACGTTGGGACTAAGTTAGAACTTTTGCGATGAGGAAGCCACCAGCCGCAATGGCGCGGCGGCGGCGGCTTGCTGCGCCTCCCACACCATCAGCAGCTGGGCGCAGACGGAAGCCGCGATCACGGCCGGCGCCTTGTTGGTGATGCCGGCCACGCCGATGGGGCAAACCATCGCCGCGATGCGCTCGGCCGGCAAGCCGCGCGCGTGCAGGCGGTGTTCGAACTGCATGCGCTTGGTCTTCGAGCCGATCAGGCCAAACCAGCCGACACGCTGACGCGCCAGTATAGCCTCGGTCAGGCGCTGGTCGAGCGCGTGGCTGTGCGTCATGACCAGATAGCTGCTGCCCGGTGGCGCCGACGCGACCAGCGCCTCCGGCGTGTCGGATGCTTCGACGACGACGTTGTCCGGTATCTGCGCGGGGAACATGTCCTCGCGTTCATCGACCCAGGTCACGGTACATGGCAACTCGGCCAGCGCGCGCACGATGGCGGCGCCGACATGGCCGGCGCCAAACAGCATCAGATGCGCGCGCGGCGCCAGACAGGGATCGACCAGCCAGCGCCTGCCCTGCGCATCGCGCATCACGCGCGTGCCGCGATCGCGCGCGTAGTCCGGCGTGTCGATGACGGCGCCGCTGAGGGTGTGGCCGTCGGCGTCGAACAGCGCCGTCATATTCGGGCCGTCGATGGCCGACAAGCGCCAGCTGTCCTGATGGCGGCGCTGGCGCAGGCCATCCATCACCGCGGCCAGATTGGTGTCGATATATTCAAACAGCAGATGCACCACGCCGCCGCAGCACTGACCGAGTCCGGGACCGAGCGCGAAGCGTTGCAGCTGCGTGGTGACGGCGCCGCCCAGCATGTCGCGCGCGATGTCGCAGGCGCGCATTTCGAGATGGCCGCCGCCGATGGTGTCGAACTGCGCGCCGCGCGTGACCAGCATCTTGGTGCCCGGTTCGCGCGGACCGGAGCCCTCGACGATGGCCACCGTCACCAGCACGGCGGGTTCGGCGGCCGCTGTCAGCCAGTCGTTGATCATGATGGCCTCAGCGGATCGCCGCAGCCGTGGCGACAGCGACGGCGGTGATGGCGCGCAGGATTTCCTCGCTGGTCGCCGGCGCGTTCAATGGCGGATTGACCTTGTGGCCGCCGACGCTGGACACCGCGTCGCGGATCGCGAAGAACACCGAGAACGGCAACAGCAGCGGCGGTTCGCCGACTGCCTTGGAGCGGTGGATGCTGTCCTCGACGTTGGCGTTGTCGTACAGGCGCACGCGGAAATCCTCGGGACAATCGGAGATACCGGGGATTTTATAGGTCGATGGCGCATGCGTCATCAGCTTGCCGGCCGCGTTCCACCACAACTGCTCGGTGGTCAGCCAGCCCATGCCCTGTATGAAAGCGCCTTCGACCTGGCCGATGTCGATGGCCGGATTGAGCGAGCGGCCGGCGTCGTACAGCGCGTCGGCGCGCAGCAGCTTCCATTCGCCGGTCAGCGTGTCGACCACGACTTCCGAAACGGCCGCGCCATAGGCGTAGTACGAGAACGGATGGCCGTTCATCGTCTTCGGGTTCCAGTGCAGGTGCGGCGTCGCGTAAAAACCGTCGGACCACAGCTGCACGCGCGCGAGGTAGGCTTTCATCACCAGCTCGGGGAAGGGCACGATATGTCCGTTGACGTGCACCGCATCGTCAAAGAATTCCACCTCCTCCGCCACGCCGCCGTACTGGCCGACGGCGTAGGCCGAGAGGCGCTCGCGGATCTGCCGCGCCGCGTCCTGCGCAGCCTTGCCGTTCAAGTCCGCGCCGGTCGATGCGGCGGTGGCCGAGGTGTTGGCAACCTTGCTGGTATCGGTCGCGGTGACGCGCACATGATCGACATCGAGACCCAGTTCATGCGCCACCACCTGGATTACCTTGGTGTTGATGCCCTGCCCCATCTCCGTGCCGCCGTGGTTGACCAGCACCGAGCCGTCGACATACACATGCACCAGCGCGCCGGCCTGGTTCAAGTGCGTGACGTTGAAGGCGATGCCGAATTTGAGCGGCGTGAGCGCCAGGCCTTTCTTCAGCACCGGACTGGCGGCGTTAAACGCGGCGACGGCCTCGCGGCGCGCGCGGTACTCGCTGGTCTGCTCCAGTTCCGCCGTCAGTTCGGCGATGACGTTGTCGACAATCTCCTGACCGTATGGCGTGACATTGCGCTCGCTGCGACCGTAGAAATTGAGGCGCCGGATATCGAGCGCGTCACGACCCAGGTTGCGCGCGATTTCATCGATGATGTATTCAATGGCGATGGCGCCTTGCGGCCCGCCGAAGCCACGGAAGGCGGTATTCGATTGCGTATTGGTCTTGCCGCAGCCGGCGCCGATTTCCACGTCCGACAAATAGTAGGTGTTAT
>Ga0209848_1000499_pt1 | contig 15414 bp, 10 predicted proteins | sample OrgsoiDNA_201062_FD_185810 | JGI IMG/M metagenome (GOLD analysis project Ga0209848, IMG submission 185810) | Permafrost soil microbial communities from the Arctic, to analyse light accelerated degradation of dissolved organic matter (DOM) -... | ecosystem: Environmental > Terrestrial > Soil >...
GGGCCATAAAAAGCGTTGTTCAGGCGGTCCGGCGTAGCAATAATTGTCGGGCCTGTTGGGCAACATGAAGAGGAATATCGGCACTTTCTCCATCTTCTAAAAACCAGGCTGACGAAAGGGAAGCCCAGGAGAATATCCATGCCAGCAGGCGCTGGCTGTCTAATGCAGCAGCTTCACAAACGAGCGCTACCTGCCTGTCCATCCGCTCATGACTTCCCACCGGACGCGGGCGAGGATTACAAAAGAGATTGGCGAAATCGAAGGTACGTTCTCCCTGATATCCTTTGGGATCGATTGCCAGCCAGCCCCTTACACCGCCATCAAGGATATTTTCATGATGCAGGTCGCCGTGCAGAACATGAATATCCTGTGGCGAATTAAACAACGCTCCGGCCACCCCCCAGGCATCCTTATAAATTTCCTGACGTTCAGCTGCCGCACGTTGTAAAGAAGAAAATGCCTCTGCGAGGCTTATCAATGCAGGCAAAGGAGTAGGGCGAGGTGTATGGAGTCGCGAGGCCACGCTGCAAAAAAGGGTGCTTACTTCATCGTCAAGACCCGCGTTAGCCATGTCCGTGAGCGACCTTTCACCTGTGATCCTTTCAAGCAACATCGCGTCACCTTTTTGAGCCAACACATGAGCAGCGCCATGACCTTGCCACCAGACCATGAGGGCGGCCCCGCGTTGCTCATTGAGCGTACGGGAAATTTTAATCATCGCTTGTTGCCCCTGACATACAACAGGTTGCAACAGGCTGGAAGGCGTGACCCAGTAGGATCCCTGTGGGGTCGCGTTCCATTGTATGAGACATTGTTTGAGTTGTATTTCCAGCGGTTCCGGGTTCATCACTGCCTATTTTTATCTGAGAGGGTGACAAAGGAGAGAGCGGCCTGTCCGACCTCACAAAAATAATGGGAACTATGGTCAATCTGTGCGCAATGGCCTGGCTAAACTTCAATAATGCAACAGTGTTTGTTATATTATTGCCTATTGACGTTCATCGTTCTGGCATTTTTCACCGCCAGCTTACCCTAAGAACTTCGTCTCTCAGGACAATGACATGTTAGATTTTCGCTTTCCGACAGCAATGCAGATGGTACTTAGCGTCGCCGTAGCCGAAAAGGTGGGTATACGCTCTACCAGCGCGGTTCTTGCCGCCAGTCTGGAAGCTAATCCCAGCTTTATCCGTAAGCTGATGGTCCCCTTGACGCGAAACGGTATTATTGTTTCCACGCTGGGCCGCACTGGCTCTATTCACCTCGGTCGTCCGGCCAATGAAATCACTTTGCGTGATATTTACACCGCCGTGATTGACGACAAGCGTATTTGGGCAGCGCGACCAGAAGTGCCGGCCCGTTGTTTGGTGAGTGCTAACGCCTGCTGGTATTTCAAATCGGTAGTGAGTGAAGCGGAAGAGGCGTCGCTGGAAGTGTTGGCGCGCCACACGGTGGCGGATGCACTGGCACAGTTTGAGTGCAACGATAAGCGCATCTGTAGCAATGAACCGCAGGACGCAACGGCGGATAAATAATTCTCTGTTTTCCTGCAGGTAAAAAAAAGGTCGGGTATAAAACCCCGACCTTTTTGCTTTCTGGAGACGTCAGACAGTCACTGTTTCAGCACGTGCTTTGCGTGTTACCAGACGACGCAGCGCCACATAAAACACCGGTGTCAGGAACAGCCCAAACAGCGTTACACCTAACATGCCAGAGAACACGGTGATGCCCGTAACACCGCGTACTTCTGCACCGGCACCGTGCCCTAAAATCAGCGGGATGGTCCCGGCGATAAAGGCAATTGAGGTCATCACGATAGGCCGCAGACGCAGGCGACAGGCTTCCAACGCTGCTTCAACAATGCCTTTGCCCTGCATCTCCAGCTCGCGGGCGAACTCGACAATCAGGATGGCATTCTTACAGGCTAGCCCCATCAGCACCACTAACCCGACCTGCACGAAGACGTTATTGTCCCCACCGGTCAGCCATACGCCAAACAGCGCGGAGAGCATGGTCATGGGCACAATCAGGATCACTGCCAGCGGCAACGTCCAGCTCTCATACAGCGCGGCCAACACCAGGAAGGCCAGCAAGATAGCCACCGGGAAGACAATTAGCGCTGCATGTCCCTGAGTCGATTGCTGATAACTCAGGTCCGTCCACTGAATATTCATGCCGTTGGGCAGTAGTTTCTGTGCCAGACCGGCGACTTCAGTCATCGCTTCAGTTGATGAGAGCACACGCGGATCGGCATCGCCGATAATATCCGCCGCCGGATAACCGTTGTAGCGGATAACTGGGTCCGGCCCGTAGGTGGTGGTGATGTTGACCATGCTGCCGATCGGTACCATTTCACCTTTGTCATTACGGGTACGCAGGTTGGCGATGTCCTCGACGCTCTGACGGTAAGGCCCGTCAGCCTGCGCCATCACTTTCCAGGTGCGGCCATAGCGGTTGAAGTCATTGATGTAAGACGAACCGAGATAGGTCTGCAGCGTGCTGAACAGTTCGTCCAGCGACACACCCTGTGCTTTGGCTTTATCGCGATCAATTTTCGCGTCCAGCTGCGGTACGTTGGCCTGATAAGAGGATATCGGGAAACCCATTCCCGGCGTCTGCATAATGGCGCCCGACATCGTGTTAATGGCGGTTTGCAATGCACCGTAACCGAGCCCTGCGCGGTCTTGAATATAGAGCGAATAGCCCGAACCCTGACCTAACCCGAGGATCGGCGGCGGCATAATCGAGAACGCAAAGCCTTCCTGCAGCTGCGAAATCTTGGCGTTGATTTCCGCATTGATGGCTGCTGCGGTGCGGGTTCGTTCACTGAGCGGTTTCAGCGCGAAAAACACCGTGCCGGTATTTGGCGTATTGGTGAACTGCAACGCATTCAGGCCGGGGAAGGCGATGGCATCGCTGACGCCATCAACGCCAAGACCAATGGCGCTCATTTTGCGGATCATGGCATCGGTGCGTTCAAGCGATGCCCCTTCTGGCATCTTCACGCCACCAATCAGATAGAGTTTATCCTGCGTAGGAATGAAACCGCCCGGTACCGCTTTAAACATAAAGGCGGCGGCGCACAGCAACAGAACGTAGACCATAAATACGGCGCCACGGCGGCTCAACGCCCGGGAAACCGCATGCTGATAACGTTCGGAACTCTTATTGAAGAAGCGGTTGAACGGACGGAACAGCCAGCCGAACAGCCTGTCGATAATGCGTGTCGGGATATCTTTCTTCGCACCGTGGGGTTTGAGCAACAATGCCGCCAGGGCCGGGGAGAGCGTCAGTGAGTTAATGGCCGAGATCACGGTAGAAATGGCAATCGTCACCGCAAACTGCTTATAGAACTGGCCGGTCACCCCTGACAGGAAGGCCATCGGCACGAACACGGCGCACAGCACCAGCGCGATGGCGATAATCGGTCCCGAGACTTCCCGCATAGCCTGATGCGCCGCAGCCAGCGGGGTCAGCCCTTCCTCAATATTTCGCTCGACGTTCTCCACCACGACAATGGCATCATCCACCACGATCCCTATCGCCAGCACCAGTCCAAACAGGCTCAACGTATTGAGCGAGAAGCCGAGCAGATAGAGTACGCTGAATGTTCCGACAATCGAAATCGGCACGGCCAGCAGGGGGATGATTGACGCACGCCAGGTTTGCAGGAACAGAATAACCACCAGCACGACTAGCAGCACGGCTTCGAGCAGGGTATGCACTACCGCGCTAATAGAATCACGCACAAACACCGTCGGATCATAAGGCGCTTTCCACGTCATGCCGTCCGGGAACCGGGTCGCCAGTTCCGTCATTTTGGCACGCACGGCGTCTGATAGATCAATGGCATTGGAACCAGGCGCCTGGAAGATACCAATTCCGACGGCGTCTTTATTATTGAGCTGAGAACGCAGCGCGTAGCTGCCTGAACCCATTTCGATGCGTGCCACGTCGCGTAAACGCACAATGGTGCCGTCATCACTGGTTTTCAGAATGATATTGCCGAACTCCTCCTCATTTTGCAGGCGGCCCTGCGCGTTTATCGAAAGCAGATAGTCACTTTTAGTCGGCATCGGTTCCGCGCCGAGTTGACCGGCAGAAACCTGCACGTTCTGCTCTCGCATGGCGGCGACCACGTCCGAGGCGGTCAGACCACGGGAAGCGACTTTGTTGGGGTCCAGCCAGACGCGCATGGCGTATTCACCGGCACCGAAAATCTGTACCTGTCCGACGCCCGGCAGACGCGCCAGTTCATCTTTGACTTTCAGCGTGGCGTAGTTGCTCAGATAGAGTGAGTCATACTTGCCGGAAGGGGAAACCAGATGCACCACCAGTGTCAGAGTAGGGGACTGCTTCTGCGTGGTGATCCCTTGCCGTATGACATCTTCCGGCAGCCTTGCCTGCGCCTGTGACACGCGGTTTTGCACCTGAACCTGCGCCTGATCCGGATCCGTACCTGGACGGAAAGTCACGGTGGTCACCAGCACGCCGTCGGAACCCGCAACGGATTTCATGTACATCATGTTTTCGACGCCGTTGATCGACTCTTCAAGCGGCGTGGCCACGGTTTCAGCGATCACTTTCGGGTTGGCACCCGGATAGACGGCGCGCACCTGCACGCTCGGCGGAACCACGTTCGGATATTCACTGACCGGCAGCAGCGGAATAGAGATCACGCCACCAACGAAAATCAGTATCGACAGCACCGCCGCAAAAATCGGCCTGTCGATGAAAAAGCGGGAAAAGTCCATGGGTCAGGATCCTGTGAGGCTTATTGGGAAACGGCTGGCGCGGCGTTGGCGGCAATCATCGCTACAGGTTTGGCGTCAACTGCCATCCCCGGCATAAACACTTTCTGTACACCGTCGATAATGACTTTGTCGCCACTGACTAAGCCTTTTTGCACAATGCGCAGACCGGCGTATTGACGGCCGACAACCACATCGCGACGCTGGGCTTTACCTTCTTTGTCCACCACGTAAACGTATTTACGGTCCTGATCGGTCAATATTGCGCGGTCGTTAATCAGTGTGGCGTTGAACTGCGGGCTACCCGGCATCTGCACGCGGGCAAATAGCCCCGGCGTAAAGCGGCGTTCACCGTTGTCGAGTACCGCACGCATGCGGATAGTGCCGGTGCCTGAGTTCAACTGGTTATCTGTGAAATCGACATAGCCGGTATGCGGATAACCCTCTTCGCCTGCCAGCGCCACTTTTACCGGCAGTTTGGTACCCGGATCCGCAATATGCTGACCATTGCGCGCCAGTGTCTGATAGCGCAGGAAGGTCTCTTCATCGACATCAAAATAGACATACACCTTGTCCTGTGACACCAGCGTGGTCAGCACACTGGCGCTGTCCCCGGCGGTGACCAGATTGCCGACCGTGATCATCGCGCGGCTGGCGCGGCCATCAATCGGCGCGGTGACCTGCGTGAAGTCCAGATTAAGCTGTGCCATATCCAGTTGAGCCTGCGCGGCCAGCACATCGGACTGCGCCTGCGATGCCGCAGACTTACGCTGCTCCCAAATTTCGGTTGAAACGGCTTGGGTTCCAATCAGTTTCTCAGTACGGCCCGACTCGCTGCGGGTCAGACTGGCCTGATTGCGGGCACGAACCAGTTCGGCCTGTGCTTGTTCGCGGGCAGCACGGTAGGTCCGGTCATCAATGGTGAATAACACCTGACCTTTTTTCACTTCCTGACCTTCGGTGTAATTTACTTTATCGATATAACCGGAAACCCGCGGGCGTAGCTGGACACTCTGCACCGCTTCTATCCGGCCATTAAAATCGTCCCACTGGCTGATGGGTTTAATCACCACATCTGCGACGCTGACCGCCGGTGCCGGAGGCGGCCCATTCTGTGCCACGCTGTTATCGCAGCCGCTAAGCAGTGCCACCAACAGCGACACGGCTGAAAGTTGCAGCGCGATAAGGGAACTGCGACGGCTGCGTTGAACCAGGGAATTTTGCAGGTTTAGCATTATTTTTATTTCCAGTGAGTAAACCCCCGAGGCAATACACCCGTTCCTGTCATCCGGGTAACGTCCTTTGCCTGAAGGTTTTTTGTCCGAATCGCGTCGTTCACTGACGCAACTTTGTAGCGAGAAAATGGGGAAGTGCTAAACTTAAGGTATCAATGAAAGATACATTAATTCGGAGGGATTGTAGGGAGCGGCTTATCAAAGTGCAAGAATTACTGTTGCACTTTATGTGCTCTTTTTACGGCAGCGAGGTAGTGAGGAAAATGACGCGACACTCAGACATGTTTAATGCAACAATAATACTTGCATTTACCGGCAAATCCCTTCAGGCTAAAAAGATAACAAGGCTTATATCCACATCATTCACGTTGCTGGAAGGCGGGAGAGAGAACATGAAAACGGCTGATTTTATTCACGATTTAACTGACTGGATTGATAAAAACCTCGAAGAACGGCTGGATATCAACACTGTCGCCGAGCGTGCAGGGTACTCAAAATGGTATCTGCAACGGATGTTTAAAGAGCATACCGGCTCTGCGCTGGGTGAATATATCCGGGCCAAAAAATTAAATATTTCGGCGGAAAGACTGGCTAACAGCGGGGAGCCTATTGTCAATGTGGCGATCTCGCTTGGGTTTGATTCCCAACAGTCCTTCAACCGCAGCTTTAAACGCCAGTTTGGACAAACTCCGGGTGACTGGCGCAAAACCCTGCACAGCCAGCCGGAACGCAGTGCCTGTATGTGCAGCTAGTCGTATTGACCCTTGTGTAGCAACGCCCGGCCATCTCCGACCGGGTGTGTTACTCGTCTTTTATCCCTTGCAAAATCTCCCCTAATTTTTCCCTTTGTTGTTCATTGATTTCGCGCCCCGCGGAATAACCAGTGTTGTGAATAATGACCTCGTTCAGCGCCACCAGCCAGTCGTAGATATAAAACGCGGTATTATTGGCCGGTGTGAGCGTCAGTTTGGTCAGGCGCTGGGTTGTGCTCCAGTTTTTCGGGGGTTTGGCGAAGATCTTATGCCCGCGGTTGATACGGCTGTCAGGGCGGCGTGGTTCCTCAATATGCAAAAAACCCAGCCATGCGACAAAATCGCCCATCACGGTTAAAGCACGAGAGACCTGGCGATCAGCCTGACTTTCGGCACCGGAACCACTGAGCGGCGTTTCTTCCAAAATGGCGGCCAGTTTTCCCACTACATCCATCCGAACACTGGCAGTGATCACCTCTTCTACCAACATTTCAACGCCCGGTTTACCGATGTCAAGCAGTTCAACCAACGGGGTATTGTCTGGCAAACTACGCAGGTGGTTAACCCAGTGATGCTGTGCCTGGCGGGCGAAATCTGTTTTCGCTGCGACGGGCGCGATAACCTCTTCAGTCACAATGTCTTCTGGCGGCTCTTCGCTAAACAGATCAATGCTGATGCCGATCCCGAAGGTCTCCGTGAGCGGCGCCGTGCAAGCGCCTGCTTTTGGCATAGCGGCTTCCGTCTGCATGTGGAAGGGTTGCAGATACAGACGTCGTAACTCCTCACGAGCGGGCAGTAAACGTTCGAGCAGTTCGCCATGAACGCCTGCTCGGGTTTGCAAGGCTTTTAACAGGCTTTCGGCAATACGCTGTTTGCTCTGCAACTCCTCCTCCCCGGCGTGGTGGTGCCAGCTTCCCAGCAGGTTTTCCACCAGTTCACGACGCATTTCATCCAGCTGTTCCGTCAACCGTGCCTGTTTATTTTGCAGGGTCACTTCGGTTGCCAGCCATGCGGCCATGCGTTCGATGCCGCGTTTGTCCATCGCCAGCATGGTGCCCCAGGCATCGCCCGGTGTACCGACATAACGCTGTACGGCTTCATCGAAATGTTCACCGTGGGTAATGCGCTGGTCAAAAGGCGTCAATGTCCATATCAGCGCGGGTTTACGGCGGCTGCGGACCTGCGCGTTCTCACCATGAGTCTGTTTTACCCAGTGATCCAGCGCCTTACCGACGTGTTTGACCGAGGCCCGGTTGCCTGCGGCGGTGCATACCATCAGCAGATTAACCTGCTGGCTATCGGTGTAACGTTCCAACAGGCAGGCATTTTTGGCCTGTAATAGTGCCGGTGACAACAGAGTATGGGCAGGTTCCGCCGTAAGAAGGTCAATATCTGCAGGGAACGTCAGCAGGTCCACCTGTTCAAACAGGGCTTCCTGGGGGACCGCCATCAGCGGCAGTAACAGTTCCACGCTGAGCAGCGTCAGATCTACCAGCGATATCTCAACGGAAGTGTCCGGTATGCCCTGGCGTAACGGGCGCACCTTGACCGTTTTTCCGTGATTCTCGGTTTCAAATTCCCGGCTTAACGTGAGCGGGCTCATGACTCCGTCGGCGGGCAGCAGATGGTCGTCAACCAGCACGCTGAGCGGGGCGAGAACCTGCGTGGCGCTGCCAAGTTGTTGCAGTGTATGGGCAAAGTGGCGATAGAACGCGGTGGTGTGCGCTGACTCTGCCCATAACACAGAAAATAAACGTGCCCGATCATCAACACTCAAATAAGGGGCCAGTTCCACCGCCGCGGGCCAAAAGTGCAGGGCGCGCGTTTTGTCGGCTTTGGCATCGAAGCGTGCCATTGCATCCCACAGCGCCACCACGTCATCCCCGCTCAGCCCGTCCACGGCTTGCGGCTGGCGGTGCATTGACAGACTGCGAATATGGGTAAGGATCTGCGTCTGGTCCCACTGTGGCGGGATATCCCGCGCACTGAGCGCGGCAATTTTAATCAGGTCAGCTTCGCCTAACAGCGTCAGTTGAACAGGCCATTGGGCATCAGTAATATCGGTCTGGCGGCTGAAACGGGTGATCATTCCACTGGCCTGACTGCCCGGATTAATATGGCTGAAGTAATCCAAAATCTGGTTACCGAGCAGTGTCTCCAGCCGGCCATTGTCACCGGCCACCAAGGCATTCAACAGATGAGACTTTCCACTCTGAAACTGTCCGTAAAGTCCAATCCCAGGATTGCAAGATGATGAGATTTCAAGATTGCGAGATTTATAACGTTGGCGGCGCAGCTTGAGTGACAAGCGGTCGGCTTCCATCTGCAAACGCGGCGAATGCTTACGGTTTTCATCAATCCATGCGATTGCCTGGTCAATGCCGTCGCTGATAGTGCTGAACTGACCGGTCAGCGGCTCAATGTTTATCGAATTCATTTTTTAAATACGCTCCCGCTGTCGATCCAGTAATGGGTGGCTCCGGAACCACTGGCCGCTAACGTGTTGAGTCTCAGACGCAGATGTTCTGGCGGAACCGGGGTACCGTCCTGCAGAGCAGCGTCGGCAATTTCGACTTTTTCCGGGCTACCCGCACTCCCTTCTTTACTGACTTTGAGTTTGAGGGTCAGGACGTTATCACCGGCGATGCGCCGTGCCAGTTTGTGATCGCTGATTGACAGGGTATAAAGCGGCGATGCGGGCCAGCGATCGTTGTCAAGTTGACGAAACCCGAGACACAGCGGGCCACGCATCTGGAAACTTACCTGCTGATTAAGTTGGAAGTCGGGTTGATCGAGGTCGATGTCACTGTAATAGACGTTATCTGCAGTCAGGGCGTGGCTGCTGTCGAGCATGCCGAGATAGCGGATAGTCGAGTACGGCTGAAAGTCACCGGCCTTGAAATAAAAACTGTTCAGTCGCAGGTCGAGGGAGAGCAGGCATAGCATGGCCCCCACGGCGGCAGTAGATTTGGGGTTCTCTATGCGGCCAAGTTTGTTGAACGGATACCAGTCGCTGGTGTGATAGCCATCGAGCGACAAAATACGGTTGGCAGGCAGCGGCTGTAAGAGGCGGAACAGCGCCTGAATACCCGGGAACCGCGAGGGGCGGCCGGTCAGCAGCAGCACGTCACAGGCGTAAAGCGCCACAACTTCACATAAAGAACGTAACTGTTGGGTGATGTGCATACGTGGCGATAAAAACTCCGCATGCAGTTTGCTCAGGTTGAGGATCAACGGCACCTGCAAAATGTCGAAGGAGGCGGCGTCACTGCCTAATTCGCGCTGAACTTCACTGTTGATGTGATCGCGCACTTTTAGGGTTGGCGATTGGCCAATCAGCGCACCAAAGTGGGTTTCAATTTCGGCTCCGGCGTCCAGCGGATCAAATGTCTCGTAGGTTTCGAGGATCGCCCGTCCGATTGGCATAAAAATTTGCAACGTGACCTGCTGACGCAGTATGGATAAACCGTCCATACGGCCTTCGTGCCCGAACAGTTTGTCCATCAGCGGTTCAGGATTGGCGATCCCGGCTTTTTTCAGCGCGCCCTGGAGGGCGGGCAGAACGTACAGCTGGATAACATCGAGCAGGATATCGTCACCGGCCACTTTGAAGCCTTCGCGGAACAGCAAGCGTGGCAGAATTTTGACGTTATTACCCACACCATCATCAAGCCAGTACTGGGTGATCGCCAGATCTGTCGTACCACCACCGATATCAATTGAAGCAATGCGCAGCGTTTTGCCCGCGCTTTCCCCCTCGGCCAGCTCTTTGTCAGGCCGCGCCATGCTGGCGAAAAAAGCCTCCGTCTTGCCGGCAAAATTAACCTGGGATTCATTATAGAGATAGACCATCTGACCACAGGTGGCCTCGTCCCATTCCATCTGCACCTCAGGTACCGGCAGAAGGCTGCTGGCTTGCTGTGCTGCAGTGGTAAAGGACGCATCTGACGGATGCCAGCCCATGGCTTTCCACACCACACCAATGGCCTCTATCATCCGGCGGCGGAAAATTTCACGCTCCGGTTTAGGCATGGCAGAAGGTAACGTCAGAATAATATTACGCAGCTGACGCGGCGCGCCGGAGTGAATCATCTTCATGCGCTGGGCGGCGCTGTTGATTTGCATCAGCGCCTGGGCCAGCAGTTCAGAGAGCATAAAGGTCATCACTGAACTGCGGCTGTAGTGGGGTGAAAACACGGGCAGACGTTCATCAGCAGGAAGCGTAAACAGCGGCTGACCTTCATCATTGAACAGAAAGGTTTGTGGCAGGGCAGTCGCGGGGGGCTCCTGCTCAGAAAGGCCGTGGCTTTGACTGAAACGCCAGCCCGGCGCATAGCTTTCTTCATCCCACAAATAGCGGCGCGGGCTGGAGAGGCCGGTAGACCCCTCCGTTCCCTGGCGTACCAGCGCCATACGGCTGGCTTCGCGCCCAACGCGAACGATTGATGGCCAGATAAAGGCGTCGTCGCGGCCACTTTCTACCGAGAAATTCTGCTTGCCGAATGCAGCCTCGGCAAACTCAATACGGCTTTCAAACAGTTCGTTGTAGAGCTTGTGCGGCTGGCTGAGATCGCGGATTTGCAGCTCATAGGTCTGTTTCAGTCCGTTGCTCTCGTCCGGGCTCTCCTCCACCAAAATACCGCAGGTGTGGGAGTTACCGACATCAAGGATAAGATCCACATTGATGGCGGGTTCCTGCAGGGTGCTGGCGCTGATTTTGATTTCCGGGACCGATAACTGCGTACCCAACATCTCGAGCAAATTGAGATAGTGCGCCTGATACTCGAATTCGCGCAGCGCGGTTTTAATGTCACGTGGGTTACGCCCTTCTCGCTGACTGGTCTGCTGGCTGAACACTTCACGCAGCCAGCCGTCGACCCAGGTCAGATCGAGAAAATCACTCAGCTCGTCGTTATAAAAGGCCAATGCAAAACTGACGCCGGTCTTGATATCGTTTTCATTAGGCGCCAGCAGCTCGTTGTCCTGCCCCTCGGCATAGACTTTGGTATCAAACGCCAGAGTGATGCGGTGTGTATGGCCTTCCTGATCGGGTTTATCCAGCGCCAGAATTTGCATTCTTGCCCAGTTATCCGGGCCGCCGGAGAAATTACGCGGCGCGGTGAAGCGCAGGAACGGCAGGGGCAGCCACACTTTTTCCAGCAATCTGAGAGATTGCTCCAGCGAGAAGCTGGACTCCGGGCGGACGACTTCTACCTGCATACCTGGTACCGGCAGGGAATATTTACCGGTCAGCGGGTCATGGTCGAGACGCAGTAGCGGGCCGTTGGCGCTTTTTCGCACAAACTTATAGGGCAGATCAGCATCGATGTGCGGCGTTAACGCAAAGTCGAGAAACTGAATGCCGCTGTTCTGAATCAGCGTAATACGTTGTTTGTAATCGGTGATTGTCGCCAGCATCGGTTATTTACTCTCACGCTTCATGGTCATCGGGAAGACCGTGTTGCCGTCATAACGGCCTTTACAATCTGCGGGTCCGGTCAGGGACGGGGTACAGACGATTTCAGGCATCTGGTAGCGTGAACCATCGCTGCATTTAGCCTTGAAGCGGCTGTTAATCACCAGGTTGCCTGAGCTCATCAGTCCGGCATTGATATCTGCTTTACAACTCATGCCGTCGCCATACTGGATCCGCGCGGTACCTTTACCATTCTTGATCTGGTATTTCAGGCTGGGTGGCTTGCCGGTGACTGGCGTTTTGATGTCGAGGATCGCCCGCCAGGTACCGTTAAGGAATTTGGTCGAGCCGACTTTTACCGCATCCGGCGGCATAGTCAGCGCATTTTTATCTTCCGGGGCGACGACCACTATGGGTTGTGGGGCAGGCTGTGGGGCAACCTCGACGGCAGGGGTTACCACGGCGGGTGTAACCGGAAGCTCAGGCGCTTTTGTCACCGGTTCATTGACAACGACCAACGGTTTGTCTTCAACGACGGGTTTCGGTGCTATGGCCTGTGTTTGTACAGCCGGTGTATCGGTGGCGGGCAGCGCGCGTTTTTCGGCTACCACCGATGTAGCCGGTGCTTCCGTGGCAGGATGCCCGGTGGGCGCGAATGCACCGGTAAATTGCATGACTAACGTCGCGGCCAGCGCTGCGGCGGGGATGAGCCACCAGAAACGCAACCACCCGCGACCTGAGGCAGTTTTTTTGTCTGCAACTGGCGCGGCTTCAGGCGGAGCTGCCGGAGTGACGTTCGGCGCTGTTGCCGGGGTTGAGGGGTCGGTTCTGCTGACCGTTGGCCGTGGTAAATCTACCAGCGAGTTTTCAGTCTTAAAGACCGCCGGGCGCAGACAGTCCAACGCATCGATGCGCGATTTTTTATCCAGATGCACAAAACCCCAGAAGGTCAGCACCGGTTTGCCGTCCACCAGATAGACGTGATTCTGGTCGGGAAACTGAATGGCTTTAGCGAGCAGGGCACCAAACAGTTGTTGGCCGGGGTTGTCAGACTTCAATGCTTTCTGGCAAAGGGTGTGAACGATGGTGCGGCACTGCTCGAGCTGGGTGACGGCGGAGGTGCGTTCACTGTCGCTGGCGGCCAGCCATGAGGTCACTTTGCCACTCATGGGCGCATACCAGTCAATGCGGTCTCCCGCCTCGTTGGGCTGTGGAATGGCCAGCACGTCTGCGACTGAGGATTGTTTACGAAGGCGTAGCGTTTCGCGTAACTGAAGGGCTGAGGCATAAACAGGCTGGCCGTTTTCTCCCAAAGCCAGAATTTCATCCAAACTTCCACTGCGTAAAAATGATTTTGCCACGCAAAAATAACCCCGTATTGGAGATGCTATAGGAGATGCCAGCGGCAGAAAATAATGCTCTATCGGCGATTGTGGTGATTTTACCGTCAGCCGCTGGCAATCAAACGCAGGAATAAGGGGGTAAAGCGGGGCTTGTTTGACTTAGTGCACCGTTATGCGCAGACCTCGCCGACGCTGGCGGGGGCAAAAACCTGACTGCCCAGTGCCTGAGCTTTTGCCAACTGAGCGTCGATATCGGTCGGTTCCGCTGAAAATAGCCGCTCTGACGTCACCACCGTCGCGCCGCAATAATCGAATATCCCGTGGTCAATTTGTGTTTTCATTGCGCTGTCATAGCCATGACGCGCAAAGGTGCCTTTATCCGCTGCGCCTATCGCAACCAGATGCACTTTCAGACGACCGAGTTTTTTCACCATTTTTCCATCCCCGTTATCTTCATAGGCCCAGCCATTAGCAAACACGCGGTCAATCCACCCTTTGAGCTGACCCGGCATTGACCACCAGTAGATCGGGTAAACCAGTATCAGTGCGTCCGCACGCTCAATGCGTTGTTGTTCGACCAGTACATCAGGCGGGAGTAGCGTTGCTTTGAGAAAGGCAGAGTGGTCGGCGGCGGTAAATCTTGGGTCGAAACCTTCGGCGGCCAGATCGGCGATTTCCACCGTGTGGGCGTGATCGGACGAGGTCACGTTCTCAGCGATCTGTTGGGCGATAGTATGGGTCAGTGATCCGGTAACCGGATGTGAAACCACGATAAGTGCGTGCATGGCGAAAATTCCTTCTTGTGGATGACCATCGTGAACGGTAAAATAAGTTACCATTCGTAAGTTACTATTGGTATATAACGATGTCAAGCAGTGAAAATAGGAAAACGGTCGCCTCATCCAGACCTCGTGTCAGGCTATCGAGAGAAGATCGTTACCAGCAATTGGTGAGCGTGGCCTGGTTAATTGTGCGTGAAGAGGGGACCGAAGCGTTGACGCTGGGCTATTTGGCCGAGCGGTCGGGGGTGACTAAACCGGTGGTATATGATCATTTCGGCACGCGCGCTGGTTTGTTAGCCGTGCTATATCAGGACTATGACCAGCGGCAAACCGCGTTGATGGACATTGCACTGGAGCAGAGCGCAGAGACACTGGAAGATAAGGCCAAGGTGATCGCCTCATCCTACATAGATTGCGTACTTTCACAGGGGCGCGAGATCTCTGGCGTGATTGCCGCCCTGACCGGCGCGCCTGAGCTGGAGAAGATCAAACGCGAATACGAAGCCACTTTCGTTGAGAAGTGCCGCGCCATACTGACTCCTTTTGCTAAAGGGGCCCTCGCATCGGCAGGTTTGTGGGCCATGCTGGGTGCGGCGGAGGCGTTGTCCTATGCGGCAGGGCGGGGAGAGATCAGTGCCGATGAGGCGAAAGATGAACTGTTCGAGACCCTTATTTCCATGGTCGAACGCGCTGGAAAGTAGGTCAAAAGAGCCATCATTTTGATGTAGACCTTAAGAAAACAGCGGGTTATTCCTGATTTTTGGTTCATGGCGCACCGCTCTCCCGATTTGAACTACCCTTTCTCTATCACATTTTTAGCGAAAGAATTTCACTCAATTCGCATTGGAAGGGAGGAGTGCATGAGTTTTTTGGGATGGACAGCGGCCGTGGGTGGGCTGTTGTTGCTGATGTCATTGGCATCGGGCTGGATCCACCGTAGCCCGGTAACCTCATTTGGTCTGTATCTGGCCGCAGGCGTCGCCTGTGGACCTTGGGCGCTGGATCTGCTGCATATCGATATTGTGGCGCATTCGGAGCTCACCGGGCGGTTGACTGAAATCGCCATGGCCGCGTCGCTGTTTATTACCGGCCTTAAATTGCGAATTCCTTTTCGCAACCACGGTTGGCGAATGGGCGT
>Ga0209848_1000504_pt1 | contig 15162 bp, 15 predicted proteins | sample OrgsoiDNA_201062_FD_185810 | JGI IMG/M metagenome (GOLD analysis project Ga0209848, IMG submission 185810) | Permafrost soil microbial communities from the Arctic, to analyse light accelerated degradation of dissolved organic matter (DOM) -... | ecosystem: Environmental > Terrestrial > Soil >...
GCACTTATTATCGCTTCGCTACTGTTTGGCGGGCTGCATTACGCTGGCGGTAGTTTGATGGTCATCTTTGCTACGCTGGCCGGTCTGATTTACGGATTAGCATGGATGTTGAGCGGAAGATTATGGGTAGCGGTGCTGTTTCATGTCGGGCTTAACCTGTGTCATTTACTCTTTTTCACTTATCCGGTGTTGCAGCGACTGCCGTACGCGAACTGAGGTGCTAACCAGATAAACTCAGCGTAAGTTGGATGCACTTATCCTGACGGTGTATGTATCTGGTTTAATCGTTCAGATGGGCTTAATTCAGCCTCCTGAGTATGATTAACGGAACCCATAAGCAGGCAAGCTTTCGTGCTAACAAAATTTTGGCGGGTTCCCGCTTACAACCCCGCGTTGCATCGACCCGTTGAACTCACAGCGATTAGCGGACATTGCCCCGTAGTTGATTTACGGTTTCTGAGACGTTGCGCTCGCCGCTTTTATGCCCATTCGGCCCGAAGTGAGTTGCTTCCTTGGCCCCTTAACTAGTATTTTAATCGGAGCGCAATATTATGTGACGTACCTTGGTTTTTTATTGGTACTGGGTAAATTTATCCCTTTTATTTCATCTCACGTATGCCCTCAGCCCAGCTTTTTACCGGTGCGTACCCTAATTCTCGTCTTGCCTTAGCCGTATTGAGAGTCAGTGACTTCCCTATCAACTGTAGCATTTGTCGCGTTAGAGGCGGTTCGCCTTTTAGTCTTAAAATCCTCCATGTCATGCCCATTAGTCCGGCCAGCAGCCAGGCGGCTCTGAACGAAATGGATTTATCTTTAACGGTGATGCCACATGTATTAAGTAATTCACCAATAATGCCTTTAAGCGTGCCTGTTTTATCATCCGCTATAAAGTAAGCTTCACCGCCCGTACCTTTATCGGCTGTAAGTAAGAGTGCTGAAACAAGATTATCCACATGACATGTAGACATTGACTGATTTCCTCCGTCAATCCACACCGATAAACATTCTTCATACGGTTACGCTATCACGCGTTTGAAGAAAGAAGGAAAGCTACGGGCTGATGTGAAGCAGCGGCAGGTTAAGTACCTGAATAATCGTATCGAGTCAGACCATGCGCCCATCAAAAAATTAGTAAAAACGGCCGGTGGGTTCAAACGACCAAACCGTGCCTGGTCAACGCTTCAGGGATTTGAAACATTGCGACGACTGAATAAAGGTCAATTTGATATTTGGCTACGCCGTGATGAACCTAAATGTCGAGTGCGGGAAAGATCTGCTTTTATGAATCGACTCTTTAATATTGAGACGGTTTTAGCCTAATTATTCCCCCATCAATGAGTAAAATCACCGACCCTTATTATTTGCAACAAGCCCGCATTTACAGCGTGTGGTGGTATAAAACGAAAATCGGCGTGATCGACCTCAAGACGAAGTCGATCACGGTGGGTAAACGCGGCTAGAAGTGTTCACTATGTCCCCGAACATGTGTTCACCATGTATCCGGTCTAAACAAGAGTTTAGGGGAATATACCCCGACGTAGATAGGTCAGATCACCTTGTAGATACAGCAGCCCCCGCCCGTTATTATCTCCTATGTTCTTTGATTAGATTTAACATTAAAAGAGTATTGATAGCCTTGAAATACCCCTCTTTATAGATCATCGGTAAGCGAGGAGAAGGGGCTATAATTTCTCCCGGCGAAATAGGAGGGATTCGGAGGCAGCTCATGTCTATTTTAATTTTTACTCAGTGCATTAATTAAACCGGCTTATAGTAGACACCCTACCCGGTTTTACGGGCGCGATGCATGAAGTGGTCAACATCAATATTCTTATCAAGTTCGAACGCTTAATTTCTTTTTTGGAAGTGAAGTCATAACCTCCTGTCTAAAATATGGCTCATCCTCCACCCAAAAGATATAATCCAATCCTAGATACTGCTGAGAAAAGGTGAGAATATCCGCCACCGTATTTTTCTTCCCGGTTTTGGGGTTTATCTGGCGTAGATTTCCATCCTGTACTGCCATGCCTTTTACCAGCGTGTCGGGATAATGCTTAAAAAAGCCGTAAGTTTGTGCCATATGGCTTTTTCTATAGGGCATCAAATCCGGACCACCAACTGCCATACCCAGCTTTTCTGCCTCAGCAAACAGGCTGCGCATATAGCCGTGATCGTTCCAGGGTAACCATTCGCCGGGGATAAAATTTAGATAGACCATCGCATTTGAATGGCTAAAAGATGACTTCAGGGTCCGCATATTGCTTTTAAGCGCCTCAACATAGCTTTGGGGATTAAAATCGGCGGGAAACATGGTGCTACCGTCGGCGAGCTCCGTACCTATTTCGAGGGAGCTTTCGCTAAAATTGATCCCCGTGATTTTCCCATCAAACTCATTTCCTAATGCTCGGATAAGCCGCTGATAGCGTTCACGTACTGTCTGCTCCCACAGTTTGGCGGACCAGCCATAATCGTCGCTGGCGAGGGGCTGGGTGCGGTCCCGTTCGGGAGCGGTTTCCATGCTTTGCTTAAGCACGCCGCCTTTATATTGGGGGGCTTTCACCAAATACTCGGGCACGTTGAGTTTGGGCGTAAACGATTTCTCCTGTAACTGCACCCACAGCTGTTTGCCCTGGCCGTTTAAATAGGTGAGATCTTGTCGAATGGCAGAGAAATCATAGTGGCCTTTACGCGGCTCAAGCTCTCTCCAGGTATAGACCACCTGCGCGCCACTGAAGCGCGGGTCCAGTAAGGCTGCATCCTGCCTAAGCGTGATGCCATCTGCTCCGCGTGAGGGAAAATAGATAAAATTCTCAGCCATTTTTTGCGCATGTGCCAGCGGGCTTAACAGTAGGTAAACAAGCCATGCGTAGAGAACGCTACGCCAATAGAGAGTTGGATTTTTATTAGTGCTCATCGTCGCCATCCTTAATGTTATCAACGTGGCTAGCGCTGACAGAATATCCGCGCCCGGCCTGTATGTAGATGCCAAAGTAGCAGAGCAGGGGGAGGGGAATGTCAGAGGTATGTCAGGAATAATGATAGCGAGGGACTTGTTGCAAATAATAAGACTCGGTGATTTTATTCATTCATGGGGGAATAAGCACAGAACAAGCCCAATCGAGAACAACATACACATTCTTAATTAGGATTAATCCAAAAGCGCCGGTATTTCTGAATCGAATATTGAGAGGCGAGTACCAAAACGGCTAACAGCGACAAACATATCTCTTACCCCGTGCTATTCTCCGCAAAAAATCGGCAGACAGGGCTGGGTAAAAATACTTGCGGCCATTATTCATGACGATTAAATGAGATCTTGCCTGTCAGTTTATTACACCAGTAAAGAGGGACATATGTCAGCACATCTTCTCGCTTCGAAACTTCGCACACCGGGGATAGTTGTCGCACCGGGATGTCACGATGCCTTGGGTGCAAAAATCATCGAAAAAGCCGGCTTTGAGGCGGTCTATATGACCGGCAATGGCCTGTCAGCGTCCTTGATTGGCGCGCCTGACATTGGCCTGTTGACCATGTCAGAGATGGTCGAGCGGGGGCGCGCTTTTGCGCAAGCGGTGCAGATCCCGGTGATTGCCGATGCTGACACCGGGTATGGCAATGCTAATAATGTGCAACGTACGGTCCGGGCGTACGAAGCCGCCGGAGTAGCCGCAATACATCTGGAGGATCAGGTGACGCCGAAACGTTGCGGAGCCATGGCAGGGCTGGCGCTGATTTCAGCCGAGGAGCACGCGGACAAAATTCGTGCAGCCTGTGCAGCACGCGCAGGCAGCGACTTGCTGATCATTGGCCGTTCTGACGCCCGCATTCCTCACGGTTTTGCGGATGCGCTAAACCGCGGTCAGGCCTATGCGCGGGCGGGCGCCGATCTGGTGCTGTTAGAAATGCTGCAGACAGAAGAGGAGATCCGCGAGGCCGCGCGGAAAATCGATACGCCGCTGATGTTCAATTTTGTCGACGGCAAAGCGCCGCCGCTCGTAATATTTTCAGCGCAAAAACGAGCTTGAAGAGCAGAATAAGCAGCCAGATCAGAGCAATCAGCGTCATCGGTTCACCGTCCGGTAGTGTTGTAAAAAATCCTGCAGGCTGCGGCTGACATCTTGAACGGGCGGGCCAAAGTCCTCGCGCATCGCCGTGACATCCAGCGTGGCGGCATAGCCAAAAACCGCCACGCCAAAGCGGGTTATCGGGGGTTCACCCGCCAGCGGCAGCCAGCGCCAGAGCCACTCCAGCGCCCCCGCTACGCGCAGAGCAGTAGCAAGCTTCACGGTTTTTTTGGGCAACGGCAGCGCCAGTTGGCGCAGGGGTTTGAGGTCCAATGGGGCGAAAACCTACGCTAAGCGTCTATATATTCGTTAACCTGTTGATTTAATGGCCTTAGCTCACCTTTCATCACCTTTTCAGACAAGGTGAATGTGTAATGGCCTAACATATTGATATGGCCATGCATCAATGGTGATAATCTGGATATATCTTCTTCATTAATTTCAGTAGGATGACTATCAGTATTAATATGTCCAAGGGCTTCCTGCATATATAGCGTATTCCATAAAACAGTAGCATTTGTTACTAGCCCCAACGATCCAAGTTGATCCTCTTGCCCTTCGCGATAGCGCTTTCTGATTTCGCCACGTTGACCATGACAAATGGCGCGAGCCACACTATGTCTTCCTTCGCCCCTGTTTAGTTGCGTTAGTATCCGGCGACGGTAATCTTCATCATCAATATAATTCAACAGATACAGCGTTTTATTTATTCGCCCCGCTTCAATGATGGCTTGTGCCAGACTAGACGGACGCGTGCTCTTCAATAAACTGCGGATTAACTCTGATGCTTGTACAGTACCCAACTTAAGAGAGCCTGCAATCCGCATCATATCGTCCCAGTTAGCCTCAATCAGTGCCAGATTAATGCAACCACGGGCCAGTTCATCTAGAGGGCCGTAATCCGCATTTTTATCTACTCGCCAGAAAACGGCATCTCCGGCGTCCGCAAGACGGGGAGAAAACTGGTATCCCAACAGCCAGAACAGACCGAATATCAAATCGCTGGCACCTGCTGTATCAGTCATAATTTCCTGTGGATTCAACCCCGTTTGCTGTTCAAGTAAACCCTCCAGAACAAAGATTGAGTCCCTCAAGGTGCCCGGTACAACAATGCCGTGAAAACCAGAAAATTGATCGGAAATAAAGTTGTACCAGGTAATTCCCCGATTGGAGCCAAAGTACTTTCGATTTGGTCCGGCGTTAATCGTTTTTACTGGCGTAACAAAACGCATACCGTCAGCAGAAGCAACTTCTCCTCCACCCCATCGCTGTGCCAGGCTCAAGGTAGCCTGATAATCTACCAGGCGGGCATTAGCTTTGATAAGCGTTTCGGCCCGAAAATAATTTTGTTTAACCCAGCTCAGGCGATGCCGGGTTAATGATGGAATATTGTGCTTAATCAATGGCTCAAAGCCAATATTGCAGGCTTCTGACAGTAATACGGCACAAATGCTGATATGCAGATCTTTCGCTCGCGCATTGGACTCGCTGACATGAGTAAATTCTTCGGCAAATCCTGTATGAGCATTGATTTCCAGCAATAGCTCCGTCAGATCCACCAAGGGTAAAAGGCGTCTGACTTGCCTGTTGAGAACTATCAGGCTGGGTGGTTCAGCCAGTTTTTCAAGATTGCTGATAGTCAGCGTAGGATGTTTCCCTGCGTGCTCAATATGAACTGACGCATTATCATTAAAACCATCAGCTACCATTTTCCAGGAAAAATCCAACTGCTGAGTCAGCTTTTCTGTTGCCTGCCGAGCATTTACAGGGTGACCTAATGCTCGACAGACAGGGACGCGTTGGGCTTGCCATTCTGCCCCTTGTAACAGTTTTGACCGTGGATCACCCCAACGATCGCTATTCTCAAGATAAATATCCCGCCGCCTTAATGCATCCTGAAACCGTTCCAGTAGGCATAGAGAATAGCCAGGTCGTCTCACTCGGCCTTCTTCGTCAAGGACCAGTCGTTTCCACGCACCGGTGATAATATTTTTCGGCGCATCGTCAAGGATGTGCTTTCTTGAAGTGCCTAGTGACGATAAATAGTTAAAGGCTGCCAGGGTATGTTCTCCCGCCGGAGCAGCCCGAAAAGTTAACTCCCGGAGTACTCTGGGCAGAAAACGGCGAACGCGTCCATATTGTTCAATCATTTCATCTTGGAAATTATTGTCTGCTGGCCGGGCCAGTTCGTTGACCATTTTGACTGACTCAGCCAGTCTTTCTTTGGGAACGCAGGAAAAAATCGATTTTCGGAGGTGCGCATCATCAGTTACCTCATCCAGCAGGAGTGCGCAGGCTTTAGCCAGCATCAACGAAGAGCGGTCCAGATCCTTCAGCGTCCTCAGCCGCTTCTTTTGCCCCGCTTTTTTAGCCTCTCCCGCAATATTAGTGATCAGCATGTCCAAAACATCGATGGCTTCATCCAGCGCAGTGACCTCCAATGATTTAACAAAGGCAATAAGTATCGCTGTACGTTTCTTCATGGGCATACGAGCTATCTTTTTTACCGAGGTAACATTGGCATAGCGGGCGAGACTTTTTAGCTGAGCCGGTGGAAGGCCTGTAAAATCAAGTTGCTGAAAACCCAGTTGGTGCAATTTATTATAACGATCCAGTGCATCATTAAACGCAGGACTACTGATTGTCACCGGACCTTTTTTCAGTTGCTCGAACATGGATACTCTCTGGCCTTCACTAAAGCTCAGCAATTCATCCAGTTGTTGTTTCTGTTCATCATTGGGCAATGCCAGTAATCTTTGCCAAAGACGGTGAGCTGCTCGTTCGCGGATTTCGGTGATCACTCTGGAGAGTGTTGTGGCTCCTGGTAATAAAATTTTATGCTGTACCAGCCATGCGGTGGCGAAATCGAACATCAGGCTGGGGCGTTCGTTGCTAATCCAAGCTCGGGTATACAGCAACCGGTTCAATCTGAAGGTCCACGGAAACTCCCCAAATTCATGATAGTAATAATATTTTTTGATTTGAGCGTAATGCTCCCAGCGGGTTGGTTCTCGTTTTGCGTATTCAGCCAGAATATCAGTCCGACTGATTGAAAGTTGCGTGGCAACAAAGGTTTGTACATTTTGTGGAATCAGAGTCAAATCAGACAGGAATGCGCCTAAAAATCGGACTGATGTTAGTTGAAGGGCTATGCCAAGACGGTTTTGGTCCCCGCGCCTTTGTGCGATGAATGTCAGGTCATTTTCGTCCAGAATAAAATAACGGGACAGTTGTACCTCGTTCGGCTCTGCCGCATAACATCCATAATTTTGCTTCTGCTCTTCAGTCAAAAAATCGATAGGCATCCAGCACTCCTTGCGTAATTATGACTTAGGTCTATTTTTAACTATCTCAAATGTTATGACTTATGAGACTGCATATTTGGGGCAAAAAAGCGGTTCCAATTATCGAATTTGGGTCATTTTGAGACTAGACCGTATCAAAATCGATTTCTGATACTGCTTAGCGTAGGTTTTTGCCCCATTGGACCTCAAACCCCTATCTATTGGTGAAATACCACAAAAAGACACGATGAAGAAAAGCAAAATCTATCGATGTAATTAGGGGGTGCCCCGATACACTGTTCCATCTTTTCAGTCTTTGCTCCCCATTGCGATTGAAGTGGAAAAAACCGCTTAGATGCATTTGTTGACACCAAGAGCAAGGATTCCTATTATTGTGTTAATAGTTAACACGGGGGGCATTATGGCCAGAACAACAAGCGTTACGATTGGGGAACAACTCGATTCGTTTATTAGTCGATTAATAGACAGTGGCCGTTACGGCTCTGCGAGTGAAGTTATGCGCTCTGCGCTGCGATTGCTGGAGCAACAAGAAACAAACGATGAAGTTATTCGCCAGGCTGTTATTGCTGGGCTGGAAAGCGGTGAAAGCTCGCTATCACTGCGGGATATTGCAGCACAAAGAAAACTGAGACATCGTGTATAAACTCACCGAACGGGCGGCAGAAGACTTCGCCGGGATTTATGATTATACGCTCTTGAAATTTGGTGAAGCTCAGGCAGACCATTATACCGACGCACTTGAGGCATTTTTCGAGACGCTGGCCGGAATGCCAGATATGGGACGTGACTACCATACCGTTCCTGGTGTAATGCGCATTGAATTTCAGCGACATGCCATTTTTTATACGGTTCGTGATACGGATATTCTGATTGCGCGTATTTTGCACCAACAGATGAACCATAGACGGCATTTACTATAAACCGATCGGGTAGGGGTCAGTTTGGATATCGAAAATTATTGTACGTTAAGGCTGTTTTTTGACCCTTTCGACTTTAGCTGGTCTCAGCCGACGAAACTTTCCGGAAGCCGGTATCCGGTTGCTTTTCCAAATATAATCGCCCGTCAGATTGATGTGCTTCCAGCCTAACGGCGACAAATGCGACAGCAGTTGCTCGTTGATCTTCAGTCCTTTACGCTTCAGGGCATCGATCGCTCTTTCCATATAGACGGTATTCCACAGGGAGATTGCAGCCGTCAGCAGTGTCAGTCCACTTGCGCGATAGCTCTGATTTTCCGGTTTTCGGTCCCTGATCTCTCCCAACCGGTGCATGAATACTGCACGTGCCAGCGCGTTAGTAAGCGTCATCCCAGTACCGTCTGGCGAATATCTGACACATTCGAGGGGTCTGAAGGCCAATGGAACGAAAACGTACGTTAGCGAATTAAATGTCTGATATATAAGACATAATAGACGCAGATGAAAGCCCTTAAAACGACGGCTTTTTAATCGAAAAATGGCATTTATCGGACATTCTTGTCTACGAATCGATTTTTCAGACAAATATTTATCTCTTACTGTACATTTTCGTACGGTTGGCCCTCAAAACCCTGTACTTGCATATTCCCCCGGATGGTCAACTGCGAGCTGACGGCATAAAGCTGCTCAACCGGGGATAATTTCAGCAGACGGAAACATCTGGGATTCCGGCGTAGAACCCCTTAATGTTGACAATCATGGTTTGCTTGACTAAATAAAGTATAGAGTTTTCATCACACGCTTCTTCTAACTTCTCACCATGCATGAGTCTGTCTGCGCAGCGCGCAAGGGCAGATGTCACCGTTATTTCGCATTCTGGGTGATGCCATAATAGATCTCTTTTTTAGAATATATTTAAAGTGTATTGGTTTTGTACCGGCTTGCCCAAAATGCGTTATTTCCTTTTTTATTGGCAAGGAAACAATGATGTTGCAACGTGAATACGATATTCAAAGTCCTGCGCAAGGCGATATTAGCCTCACGATTGACGGGCAATCCGTCAGTGCGATGACGGGTGAAACGGTATTGAGCGTATTGAACGCCGTAGGTCAACGCGCCATTGCACGAAACGATCATCTGCAAGTCATGGGCGCTTATTGCGGGATGGGAATTTGCCACTGCTGCGTGGTCAAAATTAATGGCCGTTTTAAACAGCGCGCCTGCCAGACGTTAGTTCAGCCCGATATGCAGGTTGAAACCACCGTAAACCGCTTCCAACAAGGTCTTCTGCCATGAGCCTGCGTCCCGTGATTATTGGCGGTGGCCCTGCCGGAATGGCCGCCGCCATTGAACTCGCGCAACAGGGCGTCGAGAGCATTCTCATCGATGAAGCTTCCCGCCTGGGCGGCGTGGTATTTCGTGGCCCGGCCCGTCAGGGCGTCAATCTGCACTACCTGGGCAAACGCTATCAGCGTGAAATGCTGGCCTTGCACGACGCTTTTAATGCCGTCCAGGACCGAGTCGATGTGCGTTTGAATACCCGGATTATGGGCGGAGAAGATCATCACAGCCTGTACGTGCTTGACTCCGAAGAGAAAATCGAGACGCTGCCGTTTTCGCATTTACTGCTGGCGGCGGGCTGCCATGAACGCAGCGTGCCGTTTCCCGGCTGGACGCTACCGGGCGTGAAGCTGCTTGGCGGTTTGCAACTGCAAATTAAAAACGACGTTGCCCTTCCCTACGGACGCACGGTGTTAGCCGGAACCGGGCCATTGCTTCCGCTGATTGCCTGCCAGTTACACCGCGCAGGCGCGGAAGTAGTTGGGATTTACGAAGCCAGCGCTTTTTCAAACATCGCCCGCGAGGCGCAGGCGCTGCTCAACCAGCCTCTGCTCTTCCTCGAAGGGTTAAGCATGTTGGCTTATCTCAAGCTGCACGGCATTGCTCAGCATTATGGTTGGGGCGTAGTGGCGGCAAACGGGCAGGAGGCGTTGAGCCAGGTCGTTGTAGCACCTTACGACATAAACTGGTCAGCAGATTTGAGCCAACAGCGCATTTTGGATGCCGAAACCTTAGCCGTCGGCTACGGTTTTCTTCCCCGCACTCAGCTTTCTCAGCAAATGGGCCTGGCCCACCACTATCATGAAGACGGCTTCTTACGGCCGCAGATCAATGAGTGGCAGCAGAGTAGCCAGCCCCATATTCATCTGGCAGGTGATATTGGCGGTTTACGGGGCGGAGACGCCGCAATGATTGACGGACAGATCGCCGCCCTGTCGATCCTTAACCTGCGCGGTGACCTGCACGCCGATGAAGCCAAACAACGGCACCAGCAATGCCTCAAACGCAGACGGGCCATTTCACGTTTTCGAGCCGGCATTGACCATTACACCCGGCGCGGCAGCGGGCAATTAAGCCTGCCAAATCAGGATACTGTGATATGCCGCTGCGAACAGGTCACGCGGGAAACCATCGACACCGCGCTAGATCAACAAGTGGAGGACATGGGTAGCCTGAAAATTCGTACCCGCATCAGCATGGGGGATTGCCAGGGCAAACTCTGCGTGGGCTATTGCAGCGATCGCCTGCGCGCTCACACCGGGCGCAGCGATGTGGGCTGGCTGCGTCCGCGTTTCCCTATAGACCCCTTGCCCTTCAGTGCGTTTATGACTGAGGAGCAAGATCAACAAGCCGCCACCGGAGACAAATCGAATGAATAAAGACTACGACGTGGTGATTGCCGGCGGCGGCGTGATCGGCGCATCTTGCGCGTATCAGTTATCAAAGGATCGCGACATGAAAATTGCCCTGGTGGATGCCAAGCGTCCCGGCAATGCGTCGCGCGCCTCGGCGGGCGGCTTGTGGGCTATCGGTGAATCGGTCGGGCTGGGATGCGGCGTCATCTTCTTTCGAATGCAATCCACCCTGGCCTCCGCGGCGGCATCGGCTTCCAACAGCGCGGTCATCGTTGACGCGGCGCACCCTCACATTCTGCCCGATAGCTTTTTCAATATGGCGTTGATGTCGAACGCCATATACCCGCAACTGCATCAGGAACTGCTGGAAAAACATGGCATGGACGCCAAGTTTGAGCGTACCGGCCTGAAATTTGTGATGTACGACGAACAAGACCGCCGCTACGCGCAGCACATTGTGGAGCAGATACCGCAACTGGCCGACGAAATTCGCTGGCTCGACGCGGCGCAACTTCAGGAAAGCGAGCCGTACCTCTCGCGGCAGGCCACCGGCGCACTAGAGTTCTTGTGTGATCATCAAATCAGCCCGTTCCGCCTCACCGATGCCTATCTCGAAGGCGCACGGCAGAACGGCGTGGATATTTACCACAATACCAATATCACCGGCGTTCACCGCCAGGGGATACGCGTCAAAGGCGTCGAAACTGACAGCGTCGGGCGTTTATCATGCAACACGTTAATCAACGCCGCCGGTTCTTGGGCATCGACGCTATGCGAATGGGCGACCGGGCAGCCTATCCCCGTTTATCCGGTGAAAGGCCAGATCGTTTTGTCGGAAAGAATGCCCAAGATGCTGCGCGGCAGCATCACCACAAGCGATTGTTACATTGTGCAAAAAGACAATGGCGAGATTTTGATAGGCAGCACCACGGAAGATAAAGGTTTTGATGTCAGCACCACGCTGCCCGAAATCAAAGGGCTGGTGCAAGGTGCAATGCGCTGCATTCCGGGACTCAAGGAGATCAATATCAAACGCTGCTGGGCCGGTTTACGCCCCGGATCGCCGGATGAATTACCCATCCTCGGCCCCTTGGACGGTGTCGAAGGCTATCTCAACGCCTGCGGTCATTTCCGCACCGGCATCTTGACATCAGCCATCACTGGCGTAGTACTCAATCAACTGGTGCGTCAGGAACCTACTGCGTTAGATATCCAACCGTTTTTGGCCGCACGTTTTAAGAAGGGATAGCGGTTAAAGGGCCAAGGGTGTAAACAGCCGCGTTGAACAGTATCAAAAAACAGTTTCTTAAATCTCTATGTTTATACGGGCTTGTTGCAAAAAATGGCGTTGTCATGAAAACTGAGGCTATTCATCCCTTCTTCAGTGAATCCACATGGCCCCCAGCGATTTCAAATGGAAACATTTTGCACCCGAGATCATCCTGTGGTGCTTACGTTGGTACGGCTCAACCCCGATGAGCTATGCCAATGTTAGCGATATGCTGGCAGAGCGTGGGATTTCCGTTCATCGTTCTACCATTTATCGGTGGTTTATTGAATATGCGCCCAGACTTCGTCAGAAATTGAAACCCTATCAATTTACGAATGCCGACTCCTCATGGCAACTCGATGAAACCTATATCAAAGTCAGCGGAAAATGGTTTTATCTCTATCGCGCCATCAATAAGCACGGCACGACATTAGATTTTTACTTTTCGCCTAAACGAAATAAAAATGCCGCCTATCAATTCATTAAACGGGTGTTAAAACCCTATCCTATTGAAAGACAGCCTAAAATACTCAACACCGATAAACATTCGTCATACGGTTACGCTATCACGCGTTTAAAGAATGAAGGAAAGCTACGTGATGATGTGAAGCAGCGGCAGGTCAAATACCTGAATAATCGTATCGAGTCTGACCATGCGCCCATCAAAAAATTAGTAAAAACGGCCGGTGGGTTCAAACGACCAAACCGTGCCTGGTCAACGCTTCAGGGATTTGAAACATTGCGACGACTGAATAAAGGTCAATTTGATATTTGGCTACGCCATGATGAACCTAAATGTCGAGTGCGGGAAAGATCTGCCTTTATGAATCGACTCTTTAATATTGAGACGGTTTTAGCCTAATTATTCCCCCCATCAATGAGTAAAATCGCCGACCCTTATTATTTGCAACAAGCCCGTTTCCACCGAATGAGCATCTTTTAGAAAATCACCTTGACGGTGACGAAGGCAATAATTGCTCTTGGATATTATGAACGCGCTAATAGATGGCGTGATGATAAAAACGCGGCGCAATTATCGACGGGCCGCCGCCGTGCTTCCGACTTTTACTATAGGCAGGTTTTCGGAAGCACACCAGCCGGAATGCGGCCGTTTTACGCCCTGTTTCATCCCACCGCCCCCCGTCATTGCGCCGGACATGCCCGCTATATAGTAGGTTATGGCCTATTATCTACCCTATATGTGGTTATTTCGCGCCGATCCGGCCCGGCAAGCGCGTGGAGATCCGGAACTGCCAGAAAGCGGATCTCCACTGGAAAAAGAGAGAAACTAACATAGGTTAAACATATCCATATGGCTTACATCTGCATATACCCAGCATACGCATATACTATACATCTGCATATGTATAGCCTATACAAAGCAATTCCAGAAGCATATACTCCACCTATGCGGGAATCTTCCCTGGCACACTCAGCATATGAGGAAAAACCATGCGCACAGTTTCTATTTTTAAAAACGGCAACAACCGCGCCATCCGTCTGCCCCGCGATCTGGATTTTGACGGCGTCAGCGAGCTGGAGATTGTCCGCGAAGGGGACAACATCATTTTGCGTCCCGTCCGGCCGACCTGGCGTTCGTTCACGCAGCTTGAAAAAGCCGATGCGGACTTTATGGTAGAGCGTGAGGAGATTGTCAGCGACGAAGGACGTTTTGAGCTATGAACAAGACTTACATGCTGGACACCAATATCTGCTCTTTTATTATGCGCGAGCAGCCGGAAGCGGTGCTGAAGCAACTCGAGCAAGCCGTACTGCGCAATCACCGCATTGTGGTGTCGGCCATCACCTATGCCGAGATGCGTTTTGGCGCCGTGGGCAAAAAAGCCTCGCCGCGCCACACGTTGTTGGTTGAGGCGTTCTGCCAGCGCCTCGATGCGGTGCTGGCCTGGGATCGGGCGGCTGTGGACGCCACCACCGACCTCAAAATCGCACTGGCGGCCGCCGGCACACCGATCGGCAATAATGACGCGGCCATTGCCGGCCATGCGATCGCGGCAGGGGCCATTTTGGTGACCAATAATACGCGGGAGTTTGCGCGGGTGCCGGGGCTGACGCTGGAAGACTGGGTCAAATAACGGCAATCCCTCTGTCGTCGCCACTCCATGAAGGAGAACGTAAAATGACAACGCTATGGATATCGTTTTTTGTCGCTGTCGGAGGTCTGTGTGCCTTTTTGTTATGGAAGGTACGAAAACAGGCAACCCGTATCGACAAATTAGAGTCGGCTATTTTAGGTAAGCCTATTAAAAGCCAAAAAACACCCTACGAATCTTTGTTGCTTCTCAGTAGCTTGAGGTTACAGGCATCACGATGGCTAAGCAGCGATGCTGATGCTGCATTACTGAGTTCAAAACCTGCCTTTATCGAAATGGTTGATGATTATATTTGTCATTCATTCAACGTGCTGCATGGTGAATATAACTCTATAGAAAAACATTACCTTATTGATCCTCGTCCCCCGTACTCATCACTGTATATCACAAATAATGTAATTTTTTGGCTTGATTCCAAAGATGAAGCGAAACGGACAGTGACCTTTCCATGTGTGAGTCGTGAAGAAGCTGAACGAATAGTAAGCGTTTTTGATTCGCACGGGATTAAAGCACAATGGACTTCTACACAAACCTACCCAGCTATCCCTGACAAAAAAAGTGTGGGCCAGTATCGCGCGGCTGAACGTGCCGTTTAGCTGCAGCGCGGCGATGACCAGCAGCATGACGATTCAGTCAACACCGGTAGGCGCTATTGGCTTATTTTGCGTGGGCACTGCCAGTGCGGGTACGCCGACATGGGTAATGCTTTCAATTAGTTGAATCGTCATGAATAATACGGGTTTTTAAGGTGCTTCTGTGGCAACCATCACCGTTCATTGTCCCCGTTGTCAGTCAG
>Ga0209848_1000517_pt1 | contig 14929 bp, 11 predicted proteins | sample OrgsoiDNA_201062_FD_185810 | JGI IMG/M metagenome (GOLD analysis project Ga0209848, IMG submission 185810) | Permafrost soil microbial communities from the Arctic, to analyse light accelerated degradation of dissolved organic matter (DOM) -... | ecosystem: Environmental > Terrestrial > Soil >...
ATCGCGTGAAAATGCCGCTGGCCGATATCCGCTCGCTGTTCCTGTCCTACCTGAAGGAGGCCGAGGAGTTGCAACGCCAGCCGCGCTTCTACAACACGCTGACGGCCAACTGCACCACCGTCGTCTTTGAAATGGTGCGCCGCATCGATCCCGGCCTGCCGTTCGACTGGCGCCTGCTGGCGTCCGGATACCTGGACCGCTACCTGTACGATATCGGCGCGCTGGCCGGCGACGGCGATTTCGCCACGCGCAAGCAGGCCGCCCACATCACGGCGCGCGCCATCGCGGCGGACCAGGCGGACGATTTTTCCGCCCGCATCCGGCGCTGAAAATTACAGCGATTTTCCGGTGATGTTCAGCACCGCGAAGGTCGTTTCGTCGGCATCGTTCGAGCCGATATCCCATTCGCGGTCGACCACGCGGAACTTGACCGGATTGTCTTCGATCATCCACGCCACCTTGTCGCCCAGCGACGGCGCCGGCAATCCGGCCGGCCATTGCGCGACCGGCATCGAGTCCACTTCGACCATGGTGAGGTAATTTACTTTATCTTGTTGCACGACTTTTCCTTACTGATGATGGCTGAGGGAGCGCCATGGTACAGCAGATCGCCGCGCCGCGAATGCCCCTTGCCCGCAGCTGGATATAAACGATTTAGACCGTATCCGTCTTCGCCCCGCATCACAGTCGGATAGCTATGCATCGCCGGCGCGCCCGTAAAGCAGCGCGTTGTTATCGAACAGATCGACGGCCCAGTCGACGAACACGCGCAGCGTCGGCGACAAGTGGCGGTTGTGCGGATAAACGGCCGATATCGGCAGCGACAGCGGCTTATGCCGCGGCAGCACTTCCACCAGTTCACCGCTGCGCAAATACGGCGCGGCCATGAACAGGGGCGCCTGTGCCAGTCCGACACCGCGCAGGCAGCCGGACACGTAGACATCGGTGTCGTTGACGGCGATCTTGCCGCGCATCTTGACGATCACCGGACGGCCATCGACGACGAAGGTCAGGTCCATGATGCGGCCGGTGCGTCCCCAAAAATAATTGATGGCGCTGTGATGCTGCAGATCGTCGATGCTTTGCGGCGTGCCGCAGCGCTCCAGGTAGGCCGGACTGGCCACCGTCAACATATGGTGCTCGCCCAGACGCCGCGCCACCAGGCTGGAATCCTGCAGTTCGCCGATGCGGATCACGCAATCCACGCTCTCCTGTATCAGGTCGACCGGCTTGTCGCCCATACCCACCACCAGCTCGATCTCGGGATAGCGCGCCTGGAACTCAAACAGCGCCGGCATGATCAGCTGCCGCCCCAGCACCGCCGGAAAATCGAGCCGCAGCTTGCCGCGCGGCTGGCGCGTGTTGACATGGAAGGAGCTTTCGACGGCGTCGATGTCGCCGAGCAGGCGCACGCAATGTTCGTAGTAGGCCGCGCCGTCGGCGGTCAGGCTGAGACGCCGCGTGGTCCTTTGCAGCAGCCGGATGTCGAGGTGCGCCTCCAGCTGCTGGATGATGGTGGTGGCCGACGCTTTCGGTATCTGCAGCATGTCCGCCGCGCGCGAAAAACTGCCCACTTCGGCCACGCGGGTAAACACTTTCATCGCATGCAAGCGGTCCATGGCGCTCCTTTATGCCGGGCGGCAATCAAAATAATTAGTGTAGAAATATTACTTTTTCCGGCTATCTGCGTCATTAATGACCTTAATCGACCTATGAAGCGCATCAATCGATAGCGATTATTCAGATAAAACGAATTGTATATCGGTTTTGCCCGTCTTTATCTGCCGCGTCGCAACATCTATTCTGTGCTCCATTGCAACTAAGTGGACGAGCGTACAGCTCGGCAAAAGATGACAACCGTACTCGAACACGCGCTCCACGTCGAGGACAGCCTGATCGACGGCTACGCGCAGCGGATCACCGTGCGCGGCTACCGGCCGGCCGCGCAGCGTCGCGCGGCGCCGCTGCTGCTGTATTTTCACGGTGGCCGTTTCAACGACGGTTCGCTGGCCGACGCCGGCATTCCGGCCGCCGCCATCGCACGCGCCAGCGGCGCCTGGGTGCTGGCGGTCGGCTATTCACTGGCGCCGGCCTTCCCCTTCCCCGCCGCGCTGGAAGACGGCTATCGCGCCTTGCAGTGGGCCGTGCAACACGCGGCGGCCAATGGCGCGGATGCGCAGCGCATTGGCCTCGCGGGCCACGACGCCGGCGGCAACCTGGCCACCTGCATCGCGGCGATGGCGCGCGACCGGCGCGAAGTGCGCATCTCGGCACAGGCCTTGATCGCGCCGCTGCTCGATCCGAGTTTGACACATCAACTGCCCAGCGACGGCCAGCGGCGCCTCGTCACGCACGCACACGCGCAAGACATGAACACGTATGCCAGCTGCTACCGCGCCTATCTGCCCAACCCCATGCAGCGCCTGCACCCGTATGCCGCGCCGCTCGATTCGCGCCGCCTGGCCGGCCTGCCGCCGACGCTGATCGCCAGCGCCGAATACGACCAGCTGCACGTGGAAGCCGACAAATATGCGGCCGTGCTGATCGCCGCCGGCATCCCGACCGAAGTCACCCGCCATCGCCATGCATCGCACGACACCATCGCCACCGACGCCGCGGTCCTCGCCGACGTCGGCGCCTTTTTCAAGAAACGCCTGGCCAAAGCGCTGCGCGGCTGACGCCATTCATCAACTCATTTACAGCTTCAACAACGTCAACAACATCAATCACATCTGGAGTAGTGCCATGAACCTCAATCGCAAACGACTTTATTCTGCCCTCGCCGCCGCGCTGGTCATCGCCGGCGCCGGCTCGACCGCCCTTCTCTACGGCCACGGTTCGCGCGTCAGCGCCGCCGAGGCGCCGCCGGCGGCGGCCGAAGTGGACGCCGCCTATGTCGTCGCCACCACCATCACCGACTTCCAGTCGTACTCGGGGCGCATCGAGGCGATCGACAAGGTCGATATCCGTCCGCTGGTGCCCGGCACCATCGTCGCCGTGCATTTCAAGGACGGCAGCTTCGTCAAGAAAGGCGATCCGCTGTTCACCATCGACCCGCGTCCCTACGCCGCCGAAGTCGATCGCGCGTCGGCGCAACTGGCGGCGGCCCAGGCCCGCAACGGCTACAGCGCCACCGACGCCGCGCGCGCCGAGCGCCTGTTGGCCGACAACGCCATCGCCAAGCGCGACTACGACCAGACCCAGAACGCCGCACATGAAGCGCTGGCCAACCTGAAGGCCGCGCAGGCCGCGCTGGAAGCGGCGAAGATCAACCTGACCTACACGCAGATCGTCGCGCCGGTGGCCGGCCGCGTGTCGCGCGCCGAACTCACGCTCGGTAACATCGTCTCGACCGGCGCCAGCGCGCCGCTGCTGACGACCATCATGTCGGTGTCGCCGATCTACGCCTCGTTCGACGTCGATGAACAAACCTATCTGCGCTACCTGAGCCACGACAGCAAGACCTCGGTGCCGGTCTCGCTCGGCCTGGCCGACGAAAGCGGCTACTCGCGGGAAGGCCGCGTCGACTCGGTCGACAACCGCCTCGACACCGGCTCCGGCACCATCCGCGTGCGCGCCCGCTTCGACAACGCCGACGGCGCGCTGATGCCCGGCCTGTACGCCCGCGTCAAAGTCGGCGGTGGCGCGCCGCACCGCGCGGTGATGGTCGACGATGCCGCCATCGGCACCGACCAGGATAAGAAATTCGTCATGGTGGTCGATGCGCAGAACAAGGCGCAGTACCGCGAAGTCCACACCGGCAATCTGCACGACGGCCTGCGCGTGATCGACAGCGGCATGCAAGCGGGCGAACGCATCATCGTCAACGGCCTGCAGCGTGCCCGCCCGAACGACACGGTGCACGTCAAGCTGGTCGAGATGACCGGCTCCACCGCCGCCAACGTGGCCACGGCGCCAGCGGCCGCCTCGGCCAAACCGGCCAAATCCGGTTCTTAATTTTAGACGGACACCATCATGAACATCTCCAAGTTCTTCATCGACCGCCCGATCTTCGCGGGTGTGCTGTCGGTGCTCATTCTGCTCGGCGGGATCATCGCCGTGTTCAAGCTGCCGATTTCGGAATACCCCGAAATCATCCCGCCGCAGGTGCTGGTCCACGCCCAGTTCCCCGGCACCAATCCGAAGGTGATCGCCGAGACGGTGTCGGCGCCGCTGGAAGAATCGATCAACGGCGTCGAGGACATGCTGTACATGCAGTCGCAGGCCAACAGCGACGGCAACACCACCACCACCGTCACCTTCAAGCTCGGCACCGATCCGGACAAGGCCCAGCAGCTGGTGCAGAACCGCGTCTCGCAAGCGCTTCCGCGCCTGCCGGAAGACGTGCAGCGGCTCGGCGTGACCACCGTCAAATCGTCGGCCACGCTGACGATGGTGGTGCACGTCGCCTCGCCGTCCGGTAAATACGATACCCAGTATCTGCGCAACTACGCGCTGCTCAATCTGCGCGACCGCCTGTCGCGCGTGCAGGGCATCGGCGAAGTGACGCTCAAGGGTTCGGGCGATTACGCGATGCGCGTCTGGCTCGATCCGCAGAAGGTGGCGCAGCGCGGCATGACCGCGGCCGACATCATGCACGCCATCCGCGAGCAGAACGTGCAAGTCTCGGCGGGTATCATCGGCGCCTCGCCGACCGCGCCCGGCGTGCCGCTGCAACTGGACGTCAACGCCCAGGGCCGTCTGCAAACCGAGGAGGAATTCCAGAACATCGTGCTGAAAACCTCGGCCGATGGCGGCGTCACTTATCTGAAGGATGTGGCGCGCATTGAAATGGGCGCGGCCGATTACGGCCAGCGCGCGCTGATCGACAACAAGCAGGCCGTGGCGATGTGGATCTTCCAGCAGCCCGGCGCGAACTCGCTGCAAATCGCCGACGACGTGCGCAAGGTGATGGCCGACGCCAAAACCGAAATGCCGGCCGGCGTCGAGTACCAGATCATTTACGACCCGACCCGCTTCGTCAAGTCCAGCATCGAGGCGGTGATCCACACGCTGCTCGAAGCCATCGCCCTGGTGGTGCTGGTGGTGATCATCTTCCTGCAAACCTGGCGCGCCTCCATCATCCCGCTGCTGGCGGTGCCGGTGTCGATCGTCGGCACGTTCTCGCTGATGCTGGGCTTCGGCTTCTCGATCAACGCGCTGTCGTTGTTCGGCATGGTGCTGGCCATCGGCATCGTGGTCGATGACGCCATCGTCGTCGTCGAAAACGTCGAGCGCAATATCGCTTCCGGCCTGTCGCCGCGCGAAGCGACGTATCAGGCGATGCGCGAAGTGAGCGGCCCTATCGTCGCCATCGCGCTGACGCTGGTGGCGGTGTTCGTGCCGCTGGCCTTCATGTCCGGCCTGACCGGCCAGTTCTACAAGCAGTTCGCCATGACCATCGCGATTTCGACGGTGATCTCGGCCTTCAATTCGCTGACGCTGTCGCCGGCGCTGGCCGCGCTGCTGCTGAAGGGCCATGACACGCCGAAGGACGGTCTGACCCGTTTCATCGACCGCATCTTCGGTGGTTTCTTCAAGCGCTTCAACACGCTGTTCCATCGCGGCTCGACCGCCTACGGCAAGGGCATCACCGGCATCATCGGCCGCAAGGGCCGCATGATGATCCTGTACGGCGTGCTGCTGGCCGGCGCCATCATCATGGGTAAAGTGGTGCCGGGCGGTTTCGTGCCGCTGCAGGACAAGGAATACATCATCACCATCGCGCAGTTGCCGAACGGCGCCTCGCTTGACCGCACCGAAGCCGTGATCCGCCAGATGGGCGAGATCGCGCTGAAGGAACCGGGCGTGCAGGCGGCGGTGCAGCATCCCGGCTTGTCGGTCAATGGTTTCACCAGCTCGTCGAGCGCCGGCATCATGTTCGTGACGCTGAAAAGTTTTGAAGAACGCAAGCGCATGGGCCTGACCGCGCAGATGATCGCCGATTCGCTGAACGCCAAATATGCGGCGATCAAGGGTTCCTACATCGGCGTGTTCCCGCCTCCGCCGGTGCTGGGACTGGGCACGCTGGGCGGCTTCAAGCTGCAACTGGAAGACCGCGGCTCGCTCGGCTATACCGCCTTGAACGACGCGACCAACGCCTTCATCAAGGCCGCCGCCAAGGCGCCGGAACTCGGTCCGCTGTTCTCGACCTACCAGATCAACGTGCCGCAGCTGGACGTGCAGTTCGACCGCGTCAAGGCCAAGCAGCTGGGCGTGTCGGTGACCGACGTCTTCGATACGATGCAAGTCTATCTCGGCTCGGCCTATGCGAATGACTTCAACCGCTTCGGCCGCGTGTACCAGGTGCGGGTGCAGGCGGACGCGCAGTTCCGCTCCTTCGCCGACGATATCGGCACGCTGAAAACGCGCAACGCCAGCGGCGAGATGGTGCCGCTGTCGTCGCTGGTCAAAGTGACGCCGACCTTCGGCCCGGAAATGGTGGTGCGCTACAACGGCTACACCGCCGCCGACATCAACGGCGGCCCGGCCCCCGGCTATTCGTCGGACCAGGCGCAGGCGGCCATCGAACGCATCGCCGCGCAAACGCTGCCGCGCGGGATCAAGATGGAATGGACCGACCTGACTTACCAGCAAACGCTGGCCGGCAATGCCGCGCTGTGGGTGTTCCCCATCAGCGTGCTGCTGGTGTTCCTGGTGCTGGCCGCGCAATACGAAAGCCTGACGCTGCCGCTGGCGATCATCCTGATTGTCCCGGTCAGCATCCTGGCGGCGCTGGTCGGCGTGTGGCTGACCGGCGGCGACAACAACATCTTCACGCAGATCGGCTTGATGGTGCTGGTCGGCCTGTCGGCCAAGAACGCGATCCTGATCGTGGAATTCGCGCGTGAACTGGAGATGCAGGGACGCGGCATCGTCGAAGCGGCGATCGAAGCGAGCCGCATGCGTTTGCGTCCGATTCTGATGACGTCGATCGCTTTCATCATGGGCGTGCTGCCGATGGTGACGTCGTCCGGCGCCGGTTCGGAAATGCGCAAGGCCATCGGCGTGGCGGTCTTCTCCGGCATGTTGGGCGTGACCTTGTTTGGCCTGTTGCTGGTGCCGGTGTTCTACGTCCTGCTGCGCAAGCTGGCCGGCGGCAAGCGCCTGATCGACAAGCATGGCCACAACCCGCACATGCACGGCGTCGATGAAGCCGTCGATGCCGACCATACCGTCAACGTTTAAGGAACCATCATGACTAGCTCAATCAAATCCGGCGGCACCATTTCCAGCCTGTTGGCCGTGCTGCTGGTGTTGGCCGGCTGCTCGATGGCGCCGACCTACAACAAGCCGGACGTCGACGCGCCCGGCGCCTACAAGGAAGCCGCGCCGGCCACGCCGCAGGCCGCCAACTGGAAAACCGCGCAGCCGTCGGAGCAGATCGCGCGCGGCGAATGGTGGACCGTGTTCGACGACGCCGCGCTGAGCGAACTGGAACAGCGCGCGCTGAAGGCCAATCAAAGCCTGAAGGCCGCCGTGGCCCGCGTGCAGGAAGCGCGCGCCTTCCAGCAGTCGGCCCGCGCCGGTTTGTTCCCGACGCTCGATGCCGGCGTCGGTGCGCAGCGCGGTCGGCCATCGCGTATTTCGGAAGGGCTGCCGGACGGCGCGCCGCTGCCGATCCAGAATACCTACACGGCCGGCCTGACGGCGTCGTATGAAGTGGACCTGTTCGGCCGCGTCGCCGACAGCGTCAAGGCGGCCGGCGCGCAGGCGCAGCAGAGCGATGCGCTGCTGCGCTCCGTGCAACTGGCCTTGCAGGCCGACGTGGCGCAGAATTATTTTTCGCTGCGCGAACTCGATGCGGAACTGGATGTCTACAACCGCACCGTCACGCTGCGCGAAGCGGGCCTGAAACTGGTCAAGCGCCGCTACACCGAAGGCCAGATCAGCGAGCTGGATGTGGCGCGCGCCGAATCGGAACTGGCCACCGCCCGCTCCGACACGATGACGGTGCAGCGTTTGCGCGCGGCGTCCGAGCATGGCCTGGCGGTGCTGCTGGGCGAGGCGCCGGCCGCGTTCAGCTTCGCGCCGCATCCGCTGGAGGCGGTCGACATCCGCATCGCGCCGGGCCTGCCGTCGTCGCTGCTGGAACGGCGGCCCGACATCGCGGCGGCCGAGCGCAGGATGGCGGCGGCGAACGCGCGCATCGGCGTGGCCAGGTCGGCGTTCTTCCCGTCGTTGACCTTGACCGGCTCCGGCGGTTTCGCCTCCGGCACGGCCGGCGATTTGTTCAACTGGTCGAGCCGCACCTTCCTGCTCGGACCTCTGGCGTCGCTGCCGCTGTTCGATGGCGGCCGGCGCGAAGGTCAGCTGGCCAACGCCCGCGCGCAGTATGAGGAGGAAGTGGCGAACTATCGGCAGCAGGTGCTGGTGGCCTTCCAGGAAGTCGAGGACAATCTGTCGACGCTGCGCATCTTGCAGGGACAGGTGCGCACGCAGTCGGACGCGCTCAGGGCATCGACGCGCGCGGCGCAGCTGTCGCGCACGCAGTACACCGAGGGTGCGGTCAACTATCTGGACGTCATCGACGCGGAACGCACCGTGCTGCAATCGCAGCGCGTGGCCGTGCAGCTGGCCGGCGCGCAGGCCGTGGCGACGGTCAAGCTGATACGCGCGCTCGGCGGCGGCTGGGGCGACGCGCCGGCGGCGACGCAAGCCGTGCCGCCAGCGCAGGTCGCGCAGCGCTGAGCGTCACATCGCGGCCACCACGTCAGGCGCGTCGGTGGTCGTGCCGGACGCCACAGCGCCTGGCGTCCGCAGGCGCTGCCTGAACATGGCCAGTACCACGCGCGCCAGCAGCGCATCGCTGGCGCGCTCTTTTTCGTTTCGGCTGAGCTGATTGGCGGCGCGCAGTTTTTGCAGCGCGAAGTAGCGCGGATCCGGCGCCGTCATCATCGCCATCACGCCGTTCGATCCCAACACCGGCTGCACGAATCGCGGAGCGTTGAGCAGTCCACGCGACTCCTCGCTCGCCGCGGCGAACAGCACCTCCACTTCCAGCCCGCCCTGATTCACGGCGAGGTAAGGGCTGCCGTCGCACATCACGAAGGAGCTGTCGACCTGCTGCAATAAGCCCAGCACCGCGATGCCCGCTTCCATCCGCAACGCCGTCAGTTGCAGGCGGCCACGCCGAGCCGCCAGCAGGACGTCGTTTTCGTCGCCGCGCAGGCGAACGCCGGCCGCCGATTCGTATGCATAGGTGGCTGCGGCACCGGTCACGATGACGTGATCATCCAGCCCACAGGCGCCGATGCCGTTCAGGATATCGATCCACGTCGCCGGCACCTGGCCGATGCGCAGTGCCTTGGCGATCTGGCGCTGGCGTTTCATCGCCTCGACCAGTGCGCGATAGCGCTCGTTGGCATCGGCCTTCCCTTCGACAAACGCCACGTAGCGCTGCTGCGTCACGGCGTCGCGCACGCCCAGGCTGCGTTGACGGCCATCGGCGCGCACGCGGATCAGATAGTCGACTTGCTTGACGCGCTTCCAGCGCATGCTGCCCTGGTATAGTCGGCGCACGCCATCGGCCGCGCGCAAGGCCGTGAAGGTCGCGCAGATTTCCGCGAACTGGCGGGCCAGGTAGTCGGGCAGGTCGTCGTATCGCATCGTGCCGGCCTCACTTCTTCAACACATAGCGCGGCCAGAACAAGGCCCACCACAGCACGCGCAGGCCGCCGGGAATGTCAACGCGGTCCGCCGCAGGCATCGGGAAGGCCATGCTTTTGCGGCGCATGACGAACAGTCCGAGATTGAACCAGATGATGATTTCCAGCTCGATGTAGGTGTCGAACATGAAGTCGAAAATCAAAGGGCCGATCAGCACGATGCCGAACGCAATCGAGACGGCGACCATTTGCTGAACCGAGTGTTGGGCGTTCATAAGACATCGATCACAATGAAATCAGAGTGCCCAGCTTATCGCCCGGCGCCGAAAAACGTTGTAAAAAAACGGCCGCGATGCATAAAAATTCCGTAAATATCGGCTGAGTTTTTTGTAAGCGCCGGCGCCTGCGCGCGGCGCTTAGTGGCAGCGATCCGACACCTGGTTTTTAAATTGAAAATTTTCTCGGCGTTGACATTGGACAGCCTTCCGCCAACGGTGGTTTGATAGCGTCTCTGATTTTTTTCATTCAGAAAAAAGCCAGTCACGCATCTCAAAATGATCTTGAAAATTTTGATATTTAAAAAACCATCGCTGCGCGACGCGATGCGGGCCGCCTTTACCTACAGCCTGTATGCGTAACGCAGCCCAAAGGAGTTGAGTAAAAAATGATGATGGAAAAAGCAATAGCGCGTTCGCTGCGCCTGATGTTCTCCAGCGGCGCGGCAATGATCGGCCTGGGTTTGCTGGCGCAGCAAGCCGGCGCCCAGCAAGCTCCCGACGCGCCCATGCAGCGCGTCGAAGTGACCGGTTCGTCGATCAAGCGCACCGACGTCGAAGGCTCGCTGCCGGTGCAGACGATCACCCATGAAGACATCCAGAAGCTGGGCGTGACCTCGACCGAGCAGTTGCTCAGTTCCCTGAGCTCGATCTCCGCGGTCGGCGCCAGCAACGTCGCCCAGGGCGTCGGCGCGTCGACCTACGGCGAATCGACGGCCAGCCTGCGCGGCCTCGGTTCCAGCAAAACCCTGGTGCTGGTCAACGGCCACCGTCTGGCCAACTACGCCACCGACGGCACCTCGGTCGACATCAACTCGATTCCGCTGGCCTCGATCGACCACGTCGAAGTGTTGAAGGACGGCGCCTCCGGCGTTTACGGTTCCGACGCCATCGGCGGCGTGATCAACTTCATCACGCGCCAGAACTTCACCGGCGTCGAAGTGACCGGCTACGGCAGCGGCACCAAGGACGGCGGCGGCCAGAGCGACAAGGCCAGCATCATCGTCGGCTTCGGCGACTTCGACACCGACCGCTACAACATCACCTTGTCGGGTGATGTCGCGCGTGACGCGCACATCAGCGGCGCGCAGCGCAGCTACGCCAATATGTCGTGGAACAACAATGGCCTGCGCGACGGCAGCGCCACGCCTAGCGGCGTGATCACCACGCTGGACGGCGCCACCATCGGCACCCCGACGCCGCTGAACAATTGCAGCGTTACCGGCAGCACCTACGATGCCAACAGCAAGTCGTGCCGCTTCAATTCGGCGCCCTACGCCGACCTGACGCCGGAAGTCAAACGCAGCAACGTGGGCGGCAGTTTCCGCTTCAAGCTCAATGACAACAACGAGCTGTATGCCGAAGGGTTTTATTCGCACCAGCTGACCACGACGCTGGCCCAGCCATCGCCGTACAAATACTCGTTCCAGGACACCGATACGGCCTTCGCCGCACAGGGCGTGGGTCCGAGCATCGTGCTGTCGCCGAGCAGCCCTTACTATCCGTCGGCCTTCCTCGCCGCCAACGCGCCGTCCCTGGCCGGCCAGCCGGTCGGCGTGTCCTACCGCGCCTTCGACGGCGGCATCCGCCGCCATGAGGACGTCGCCAACCAGACCCACCTGGTGCTGGGCGAACGCGGCACCCTGCACGGCTACGACTATGACGTCAACTATGTGCACAATTCGAGCGACGTCACCGAGAGCACGCAGTCGGGCTACCAGTCGCAGGTCGCGCTGGTCAAGCTGCTGAGCAACAACAACGCCTTCAATCCATTCGCGATGACGCAGTCGCCGGCCTTGGCCGCGCAAATCCGCGCCACCAACTACGTCGGCGAAATGATCAACTCGACGCTGTCGAACGACGCGCTCAGCGCTCACTTCTCCGGCGACCTGTACCCGCTGCCGGCCGGCATGGCCAAGTTCGCGGTGGGCGCCTCGCTGAGCGACGAGAGCCTGAAGTACAACCCGAGCGCCGCCTTCCAGTCGGGCGACATCTCCGGCTACGGCGGCAATGCGCTGCCGCTGGCGGCCTCGCGCAATTCGTCGGCGCTGTTCGGCGAATTGAACGTGCCGATCATCACGCATCTGGAAGCCGACCTGGCCGTGCGCGAGGATAAATATCCGAGCGCCAAGGCCACCGATCCGAAGATCAGCCTGCGCTACCAGCCCATCTCGCAGGTGCTGCTGCGCGCTTCCTACGGCAAGGGTTTCCGCGAACCGTCGCTGGTGGAGCTGGACCTGCCGCAGACCTTCGGCGTGGGTAATGTCTTCGTCGATCCGGTGACGAAGGTGCAGAACCAGTTCAACACAATCTCCGGCGGCAATCCCAACCTGACGCCGGAAAAATCGGAACAGAGCTCGGTCGGCATCGTCCTCGAACCGATCAAGAACTTGTCCGTGTCGCTCGACTACTGGAAGATCAACGTCAAGAATCTGGTGCAGCCGCTGGACGGCGAGTTCGTCGTCGATGAGGCCGCCGAGGGCAACCCGGCTTACACCGGTCTGGTCAAGCGTGATGGCAACAACCAGATCACGCAGATCACCGCGCTGAACGGCAACCTGGGCAGCCTGAGGACGTCCGGCGTCGATGTCGACCTGCGCTACCTGTTCAAGACCGCCGACTATGGCAACTTCGGCGTGCACATGAACGGCACCTACACCGGCAAGTACGACGAAACGCTGGCCGACGGCACCGTGCAGCACAGCGTCGCCGCCACCATCGACTCGCACGGCAACGTGCTCAACGCGGTCGCCAACGGCGGCATCATCTTCCGCTGGAAAGACCAGCTCGACCTGAACTGGAAATACAAGAGCGTGGGCCTGGACCTGATCAACAACTACCAGTCCGGCTATTACGACAACACCCGTGCCGACTCCGACACGCCGGTGCCGGTGCATGTCGGCGGTTTCTCGACGTGGGACTCGCAAGTGTCGTACAGCGGCATCAAGCAACTGGTGCTGCGCGCGGGCATGAAGAATATGTTCAACCGCAAGCCGCCTGAAGCCATCACCCTGGGCACCTATTTCCAGGCCGGCTACGACCCGACGTACTACGATGCGCACGGCCAGACCTTCTACGTGAACGCGACGTACAAGTTCTAAGTTAGCCCGGCGCGGTGAGCGCCGCCGCAGCCCGCCCCGTGCAGATGGGGCGGGCTTTTTTACGCGTGTAGCGCGCGTCGATTGCGGACCAAAAGGTCCGCTGTGTTTGGAGGCCGCGATGCCTTTATCGGCCTGGCGTTCGTCCCTATACTGATTTCCCCTTAAATGAAAGACGAACACTTGGAACAGGTCAGCACTTGGTTAAGCACGGAGCAGTGGCAACGCATACTGCCGCTGATACAGCGCAATCCCCGCCACGGCGGCAACGCCGGCGGCGACTACAGACTGTTTGTCGAGGCCGTGCTGTGCCACATCCGCACCGGCATGCCGTGGCGCGACCTGCCGCCGGAATTCGGCACATGGAACAGCATCTACATCCGCTACAAACGCTGGAACGAGAGAAAAATCTGGCACCGGATCTTTCAGGCGCTGGGCGACGACGCCGATTTTCGCGCCGTCTATCTGAACGACTCGGTGCTGGCATTGCATAGAAAGTCGGCGGAAATCGGCATGCATGCATCAAGCCGGGTGCTGGCCTTGTTGGAAAGCCAGCTGGCGCCGGAACGCGCCGCCATCGCGCTGTAGAGAAATCCGGGAGCGCGCGTACCGGTGTAGGATAGCCTTTTCGACGTTGGGGACTGGACGAGATGAGCGCTGAAATGCGGGCGTGGGTGCGTATGCCATCGGGGAAACGGCTCGACCTGCTCGATCCGACGCCCTTCGATTGGGACGACAGCGATCTGGCGCTGGGCCTGGCCCGCACCTACCGCTGGGGCGGACATTCGGCCTGGCCCTTGCCGCTGTCGGTGGCGCAGCACTCGATCACGGTGATGCTGCTGCGGCGCGCCGCGTCGGCCGGCCCGCTGTCGCCGATGGCCGAGCTGCGCGAGCTGCTGCACGACGCCGAAGAGGGCCTGGTCGGCTTCGATTGCCTCAGTCCCGTCAAGCCCTTCCTCGGCGAGCGTTTCCAGGAACTGACGCAGCGCCTGCAGGACGCCGTGTTCCTGCGCTATCGGATTGCGCGCTGGTCGCCGGCCGACTATGCGCTGCACAAACGGGCCGACCACATCGCCGCCGCCAGCGAGGCGGTGCATGTGGCGGGTTGGTCCGAGGAGGAAGTGCGGCGCACGCTGAAGATAGGCGAAAAGCCGCTGGCACACGATCCGCTGCAAGCCGTCTACGGCGGCGCCGCGTGGGAACCGTGGCCGCCGGCGCTGGCCAACCAGCGCTTCATGCTGGAGCTGGAGCGCTTGATCAAGGCCATCGACGCATGACGGCGCGGCATGGCCCGCGCCGCCCCTGCACCACGTCTCGCGCAGCGCTAATCGCTGCTGCCGAACAGGCTGCCCAGCACCGCGCCGATCGCGGCGCCGGTCGCGGCGCCGCCGATGCCGCCGGCCGCGCCGCCGGCTTCAGCGCCCAGCGCCGTGCTGGAAGCGGCCGCTTCCCGTCCCATATAAGGCAACAAGGCGTGCGCCAGGTTCGGCATGGTCAGCGTTTGCAGCCAGATTTTGCCGGGACCGGTCAGGCGCGCGATGAACAAGCCGTCCCCGCCGAAGATGGCGTTCTTCAAACCGGGCATCAGCGTGATATCGAAATTGACCGTGTCTTCGAACATGCCGATGTGGCCGGGGTGGACGTTCAGCGATTCGCCCGGCGCCAGGTCGTAGCAGACGATTTCGCCGCCCAGCTCGACCCATGCCGTCGCGTCGCCGCCCAGCTTTTGCAGCACCATGCCTTCGCCGCCGAAAATGCCGGCGCCGAGCGAGCGCTGGAAGCCTATCGTCAGTTCGACGCCCGCCGTCGCGCACAGGAAGCCGTGGCGGTGGATCATGTACGACTGGCCGGGCCGCACGCGCACTTCCATGATGCTGCCCGGCACCTTGGACGCGAAGGCGACCATCGCCTGCCCGCCCGTGCTCTCGTATTCGTTCATGAACAGGCC